>ERZ1046568.2551-NODE-2551-length-11668-cov-6.707139_pt1 | contig 11668 bp, 1 predicted proteins | sample MGYA00383092_ERZ1046568 | MGnify/ENA primary metagenome ERZ1046568 (study PRJEB29581, sample SAMEA5548362) | metagenome | biome: marine; feature: coastal; material: water | depth 1 m | study: Short-term variability in the microbial, nano- and picoplankton... | reverse complement strand
GGCGATAAGCTATTTGGTGGCGAAGGTTTTGATACCCTGCAAATTGACTATAACTTCTCGGAATGGAGTACTTATAATATCTTGGATGGGGTTCTCAGTGAGGTAGAGGCTTTATCAATATTAAATTCGGAAAGAAATTATCTAAACCTTAATGCATCAATTTGGGATAATTTCGAGCAGGTATCCATTGGTTATAAATACGACCATACTACCTGGGATTACCCAACTGCGGCATTACGATTAGGTATCACTGGTGATGGTGAGAACTTAGATTTCAATAATTTATCAAATGAAAACTTTGTTCGATCGGTTGTTCTAAAAGATTCATTTGGCGTCATCGATGCTACGAATGACCCTATTGTGCCCCGTGTAAATGAATATGATACTTGGCGTAAAGAGGAACTAAGATTAGAGGTTTCGGCTACATTTGATGATCTTATTCTAAGTGATAATGCCGATAGGGTGTATATTTATAATGATCTAAATTATCAACTAGTTGCAGGTGCGGGTGATGATTGGATTCGCCACTCAGCCTCTGGCAATTTAGTTGCAAATATTGACGGTGGTGAAGGTTCCGATACCTTTGATGTAAGTGATGCAGGTATTATTGATCTTACCCAGGTTACCCTGACCAATATTGAAAATATCTATCATGGTAGTGCAAGAATTGTTCTTACTGAGGAACAGTTTGGCAACTGGAGTCTTGATGGCAATGGTGCAGTATTTACTAAGTTAGACGGTGTTATCAAAGGTTCGGCTGGAAACGATAGTTATAGTGGTGAGGGTCAGGGCAGCTTTGAAGGTGGTGCTGGCGATGATTCAATCAGAGAGCTAAATACTGCTGTATTTTCTGGAAATATGGCTGATTATGATCGAACTCGAGATGGAGATCAGGTCACAGTTCAGCATGCTCGTGGAACCATGGTTGATGGAACCGATACGCTGGTTGATGTTCTTAATCTAAAGTTCGCTGATACTACCGTTGTTCTTGATGATGCGCCCAATAATCAATGGAACTATTTAAACAAGACAAATAGCAATGAGCTAATTGATAGTCTAATTGCTATTGAGTACGGTAAACAGGTGTCAGGTAAATCTGATTACCGTAATGACTATGATCTTTTCTCAGCAAACCTTGCGCCAAATTCGCCCCTATCCATTGAGGCTTCGACGTCAAATGGCAGTGAGTGGGGCTTTGAATTTTGGGATGTAGCCTCAGGTAATCAAATTCAATTTAAGTCCCTAGTCAAGGGTTGGGTTTATTCCAGCTATGACAACTGGATGGATGCAAATGACAAATGGTTGCCCGGGTTTTATACTAATGATGGCTTTGAGGCTTATCAGGGTGGTCAGGTTTTAGTTAGAACTGAAATATATTCTGATGATAATAACCCAATTCAGGACTATGCCTTTACGCTAAATTACCTAGATGACTATGCCGGTAGCGTTGATACCCAGGGAGAAATGGACCCTGATGAGGGCTTAATTCGCGGCTATATCGGCGATATTAATGATGCTGACTGGATTCGAACAGATCTTATTGCTGGGACCAAGTATGAATTTAGGCTAGAAGGCTTATCATCGGGTTCAGGTACATTGGTCGATCCCAAGTTACAGTTGTTAGATAGCCAAGGCCGTGTTTTAGAGGCGGGAATAGATCAAGCCGCAGATGTAGCTGGGACTGATGATGCCATCATATTTAGGCCGACAGAGACTGACACCTATTATCTTGCGGTGACAGATGTTGCAGGAATTAATAAGGGCTCATGGACGTTAATTCAGACAAGCCTGGATACAGTTGCTGGAAATATTTCAACTACCGAGCGTATTGAATGGACAGCTGCTAATAGCTTTAGAGTTGAAAGTGAGATTAACCAACTTACCGATCATGACTGGTTTAAAGTTTGGCTTGATAGTGGATTGACCTATAGTTTTACAATGGATGGGACATCCCTGGGCGGCACACTAAATGATCCTCAGCTTAGTTTGCGTTCTGTTACAGGGCGATTATTAAGCCAAGATGATAATAGCGGTACAGGTTCAGATGCTAATGTTTATTACTCTGCGCCCGATAGCGGCTGGTACTATTTAGATGCAGGGGCATCAGGCAATGCCTCAAAAGGAACCTATATTCTGCAGGGTTCCTCTCTTGCAGATGATTATGCAAATTCACTTTTAACAGCTGGGGTGGTTACACTGGGTGAACAGACCAGTGGTCTTATTTCTTATATTGCTGATAGTGATTGGTTCCAGGTTGGCCTTAGCGCCAATACAACCTATGTAATTGATCTAAAGGGCGATATTAGTGATGAGGCAAGACTTGATCCTGTTCGAGATCCTTTACTGATTGTCCGCAATGCTGCGGGGGATATTATCCATCGCGCTGATGATTTTAATGGCTCTCTTGATGCCAGGTCTTATTTTACCCCAGACAATGATGGTCTTTACTTTTTGGAGGCACGCAGTGCCTTTAAATATGATATTGGCGCCTACGCCATCGATCTAGCACTAGCGCCAGAGGATGACCATGCTTCTGTTGTGGATAACACAGCCACCACTTTGGTATTTGGATCCGCTGATACCTCGACGTTATCTGGCGATATTGGTGTTCCAGGTGATAAAGATGTGTTTAAGGTAACGCTTGATGAGGGCAAGGTGTATTTATTGGAAGCGTCTGGATTAGCAGGTTTCTCTGGCACGTTAGCAGACCCTTATCTTCGTGTATTTAACAGCAATGGCCAATTATTAGATTTTGATAATAATGGTGGCTTAGGTACTGACGCAAAATTCTACTTCGCGCCACAGGCAACAGATACTTACTATATTGAAGTGTCATCAAATAATAATCGCGGCATGGGAACCTATGAGATTTCAGTTTCTCAACGCAATCTTCCACCTGATGATGTGCCCAATGATTTGAGCACGCAGGTAATTCTTAATCCTGGGGATAGTTTTGCGGGTAATTTATTAACCAAAAATGATCAGGACTGGTTTGGTATTTCATTGGATGCAGGCGAGCACTATGTGTTTAGAGTAAAAGCCTCTACAAGTGGTCACGGTTCACTAGAGGACCCTGTGCTTGAGCTTCGAGGAGCCGATGGTCAAGTTCTTCAAGTGGTTGACAATATGCTGGTTAGTAATGAGCCAGCATTTGGCTATTCACCCACTGCATCGGGCACTTATTATTTGGTTGTGAAGGCAGCCAACGGCAGTGTTGACACTGGTTCTTATACCCTGATTACAAGGGCGCCAGATGATCACGGTAATACTCAAACTGATGCTACGGTTATCACTATGGATGAAACCATTATTGGTGGCATACAGTGGAATGACGGTAGTTTTGGGGTGAGAGCATTTGATTCTGTAGGCCTTGCTACCGACTTTGATGAGGATTGGTTTACTTTTTCTGGTGTTGAGGATCAAGTTCTGTCAATCAATGTACAGCTAGCTGATGGATCTATGCTAAGTAGACCTATGGTAGAGGTGATTGATAGCCAGGGTCGAGTGATGGCATTTGGCGATGGGCTTGAGACAGAGAATGGATTGGCTGTAGCTACCTTCAAAGTGCCAGAGAATGGTACCTACTATGCGCGCGTTGTAGACGGTGCGGGTGCAACGGGTAATTATAGTCTGCAATTAATCACTGGTGATGCTTCAGATGAGGATTCGCAGGGTCCAGTAAGTCTAAGTTTCACTGATAATGGAACCATTAAGCAAAGCGTTACCATTGCAACCATCGGTCTAAGTGGTGATAGCGATAACTTTGAGGCAATTCTCGAAGAGGGCCATAGTTATCGTATTGAAACAGTGGCAGTGCGCGACACTAGTGTTGCGCCATTGCCCTCGGCTGACCTAAGTATGACATGGCTTGCTGACGGAGAGTCTGAGTCTGTCGCTATTGCAGCAGGTGCTGAACTTACCAATCCATCATTCTTTGATTCGGCAGAATTTACTGCTGTCACAGGTGGCAAGTTAAGTCTAAATGTTGCGCCACTTGAAGATACCCAAACAGGTCGATACCAATTACGTATTGTCGATTTAGGTGTGGATAATGCCGATGATTTACCCAATACAATTGCTGACTTTAATGAGGCTGAGCATGGTGTAGTGGCTATTAATGAAAATATACAGGGTAAAATCGATAATGCTGGTGATAATGATTTAATTGCGGTTAATCTAACTCAGGGAAATATCTATGATTTCTCTGTAAAAGGCTATTTTGATGGGCTTGGTACCCTTGCTCAAGCTGCTGTTCGGCTGCTTGATGACTCTGGACAATTAGTATCAGTTGCAAGTTATGATGCACTCACTGGTCGAACTGAATTTTCAGTCTCAGTATTCAATGATGGGCGTTATTTCCTTGAAATGTCTGCGGTTGACCTTCCAGGTAATACCGGAACCTATACTTTGGATACCCGCTTGCGTGGCAGTGATGAAAACCTAGTTGATGATATCAGTGCAGACACACAGTCTGGTGTTGTTGTTGCTCCAGGACAACCTATCTCTGGTGAGATAGAGGTTGCTGGCGATCATGATTGGATCTCAGTCAGTCTAGAGGCTGGAAAAGTTTATATCATAGATATTCTTGCTGATGGCGATGGTGCAGGTGGCACGCTCAAGGATGCTTCAGTCCGCTTAATTGATTTTAATGGCGAAGAAGTCGCGTTTGATGATAATAGTGGTGCCGGTAAAGACCCACGGTTGCAGATTTCACCAAGCACCAGCGGTGATTTCTACCTTGATATTTCCTCAAAATATGCTGAGGAAGGTACTTATACTGCGCGAGTAAGAGAATTATTTGGCGGTGTTGCTGACCCGCTGGCAACATCACAGTGGTATCTTGAACAAGCCGGAATATTTGATTTGGATGGTGAGTATACTGGATCCGGTATTACAGTTGGTGTTGTTGATGATGGAATTGATATGTCACACCCTGATTTGCAGAATAATATGGATTTTGCATTGGCATATGACACGCAGTTTGATACCAATGACGGCAACCCAAAATACCCGATATTGATTGGTCCTTTTGATAATCACGGCACCCTGGTGGCGGGTATTATTGCTGCAGAAGCAAATAATGAAACCGGTATTCGTGGGGTTGCTCCAGATGCCGAGTTAGCCTCTACTCGAGTTAAGTGGTCTTGGGATCAAATGATTCAGGCCTTAAGCTTACAGTGGCAGTTTGATATCAGTAATAATAGCTGGGGTGCCACATCTCCATTTGCCGATAATTTTAATAGCACTAGCTTAACTTTTGGCTGGGTTGCTCTAAGAAAGGGTGTCGAGAATGGCCGTGATGGTCTTGGTACCAACTTTGTATTTTCTGCAGGAAACGGTGCAGGTTTGGGTGATAATACCAATTATCATAACTTCCAAAATGCTCGCGAGGTGATTAGCGTAGGTGCGGCAACTAAAGATGGCACAATGGCGAGTTTTTCAACGCCTGGTGCCAATGTGCTAGTTAGCTCCTATGGGGTTGGAATGATGACTACCGATAGACATCAACCAGGTTGGGGTGAATCGCCGGGTGATTATTACGCTGATTTTTCGGGAACTTCTGCCTCTGCCCCAATGGTATCTGGCATTGTTGCCATGATGCTTGAGGCGAATCCAAATCTTGGCTACAGAGATGTGCAAAAGATTTTGGCTTATTCAGCAACACATCCTGAAGCGCAAGACTGGAAGACGAATGGTGCTAGCGATTGGAACCTTGGTGGTCTTCAGTATAATGATAAAGCCGGTTTTGGTTTAGTTGACGCCTATACTGCCGTTCAATTGGCAAGAACATGGACTGATACAAACACCTCAATTAATGAGATTAGTGCCTCGGCACGCAAGTTCGGTATGGTCGAATCTATTCCTGATGGTGACGGTTCTTCGTATACCATGACATTTGATATTGATAGTGATCTTTCCGTAGAACATGTTGAGTTGGGTGTTGATTTTAGGCATCAGCGCATGGGAGATCTAGAAATTACTCTAACTTCTCCCAATGGCACTGTTTCCACGCTTATGGATAGGCCAACAGTGAATTCTGAGCGACCCTTTGGATTAAGTGGTCAAGATAGTGGTGTGCCAACACACCTATTATGGGATTTTTCAAGTGTTCAATTCTGGGGTGAGCAGGCTACTGGTACTTGGACCATTACTGTCACCGATGTTCGTCCGGAACAAACCGGAACAGTTCAAAGTTTATCCTTAAGAATATTTGGTGAAAGAGAGGATGGCAATGACAGCTATATCTTTACTGATGAGGGTTTTACTAATCAAACTGGATCCATTCTTGAGGATGAATATGGTGAAGATACTATTAACGCGTCGCCACTCAGATTTGATGCTTATATCGATCTCTATCAAGGTGTGATTGCTGCCAACTCGACGACCCATTCAATCGCTAACTGGACCATCGTCGAAAACGCTATTTCTGGATTAGGCAATGACAGCTTGGTAGGTAACTCTGTTGATAATTACCTTGATGCAGGCGCTGGTAATGATGTGCTTGAGGGCGGTGAAGGCGATGATATTTTAGTTGGTGGCGCCGGCCGCGATACTGCTTTCTACAATGGATTGATGGCTGAATACAGTGTTTCTTGGGATCCAAACGCCGAAACAGTGACTGTGATAGATAATAAAATATCTAATGGCGATGATGGAGAAGATGCTCTGAGTGGTATTGAGCGTATTGTATTCAGTGATGGTGAATTAAATCTTGCCGAGACAATTGGTAATCAACCGCCAGTTGCCAATAGTGCAATCTTCGATAGCACAGTTCAGCTTGAAAGTGGCATGGGTATTGATTACCAATTGCCAGACGACGCATTCACTGATGCAGATGGTGAAACTTCTTCCGAAATGGAAATATTCGTCAGTGACGCGACAGGTGGAGAATTACCTGATTGGTTGAGTTATGACCCTGCTTCAGGGACTTTCTCTGGCGTTCCACCAACGGATTTCTTGGGTATTATCAAACTTAAAATTGAGGCAATTGATGAGTTTGGTGAATCCACATCCGATATATTAACGCTGCAATTTGGTGATAATCAGGCACCAATCCTTGAAGATTCTAGGGAAGTTGTCGTTAGTGAAGATCAGGGACTAGTTGCACTTGAAATTACTGAACCTCAAGATCCTGAGGGTGGTGACGTCATTATTGAAATTACAGAGATTCCAAGTCTAGGTGCGCTGATTGACAAATTTGGCAATCAAGTATCTGTGGGAACACTGTTCACTGCAGATGAAATGACTGAGCTTTTCTACCAGACTGCTGAGGATGATAATGGTGATGCTGGATATGTTCGCTACTCGGCAATGGATGACGACGGTGTTTCTTCACAATCATCGGTTCATGTTTTTGTCGATGCAGTCAACGATGCTCCTCGGTTTGCAACTGAATCAAGCAAGTTAATTATTGATTATCCGCAGCAGTCGGTCGTTCAGTTAGATATTCAACAACCGATTGACCCTGAATCAGTATTAAATTCTGTTCGAGTGGGTGAGTTACCTCAACTTGGCACTGTTAGCCTTGATGGGCAAGCTATATCAGTTGATCAGATCTTAACCTTTGATCAATTAAACAGATTGGAATTTGCACTAGAGGAAAATGTTAATGGTCCAATTGGAGCCTTAACCATTCAGGCTGTTGATGATCAGGGTGCTGCAACAAATTGGAGCCTGAATCTTGAAGTTCAAGGTGATACTGCTTTTAATTCTGGCACAGTTGGCGATGATGAATTGTACGGAAGTATTTCAGATGACATCCTTTATGGCATGAATGGTGACGATACACTGGTTGGTAATGCAGGTGATGATCGTCTTCTTGGTGGTCTTGGAAACGATTATGTTATAGGTGGAAACGGCGATGATGTACTTGACGGCTCTGCTGGTAATGATTACTTAGATGGTGGAACAGGTTCAGACTTTATGACTGGTGGTCCTGGCAGTGATACTTATATTGTTGACTCACTGGGCGATGTCGCACTCGAAGTGATTTCGGGAGGGTCTGGCGGTAAGGATGTCATCATTTCCTCAATTTCATTAACTGCCCCAGATAATGTAGAGAATCTTCAAGCCAGTGCAGCTTCCCAGGTAAATTTAACGGGTAATGACTTAGATAACACCCTACTGGGCAATGATGAAAATAATGAACTTCAGGGACAGGACGGTAGAGATAATCTATTTGGTGAAGGCGGTCAGGATACACTGGATGGAGGTTCTGGCGTTGATCTGCTTGTAGGTGGTGAAGGAAATGATACCTATTATGTCAATGCGAAATCTGACAAAGTTGTGGAGCAAGTGGGTCAGGGTATTGATCATGTTCTATCTGCCTCCAGCTTCACATTACCTTCAAATGTTGAAAATCTTACCCTTGAAGAGGGTGGTGACTTTACAGCGGGTGGCAACTCTTTAGATAATCATTTGATTGGAAATAGCGGCAATAACATACTTGCTGGTGGTATTGGTGCAGATATTCTAGAGGGTGGATTGGGCGATGACATTTATGTCCAAAGTGATTTAATGGATACCATTATTGACTTGGGCGGTGTGGATACAATTCGATCTAATTTAGATATTGCGCTAATTAATGATATCGAAAATGCTGAGTTAGTTGGTATCGCGGATACCATGGCAATTGGTAATAGTTTATCAAATACCCTTGTGGGTAATATGGCGGATAACATCCTTGATGGTGCCGGCGGCATTGATACACTCATTGGAGGTCAGGGATCTGATACCTTCGTTATTGCTAATAATGGTGACGGCATAGATGCCGATCTGATAACGGACTTTACATCAGGGGAAGACTTAATAGTGTTAGATTTAGCCTCATATGGAATCTTTGCAGAAGAGCTTGGCTTATTATCATCAGGTCTGGTGAGTGCCGATTCTTTTGTTATGGGTGCCGGTGCGAGGGCTTTAGATTTTAATGACCACTTTATCTTTGACAGCGCGCAAGGAACATTGAAGTTTGATATTGATGGTTCAGGTGATGAAGAGGCTGTTGCTGTCGCTCAAATTGATCTAGAGGAAGATAGTGTAGATCTTTCAAGCGGTGATGTTTTTGTTGGCATTTAAAATTTCAATCTTTAAATAAGACAAGTTGGCATAGGTAAATTGTATGACTTTTTTTCAACTTCCATCACCTGATTTAAGTAACCTCTCAATAGGAGGGTCCGTTTTAAGGTTGCTTGAGGCCTATGGTTTTACTGCGGATGAGCAATATGTAGTAGTGCGAGCGACATACACTGACGATGGAGATCCCTCATTTGGCCTTCACTACGGGGTTTGGCTGTTTAATATCGACTCCAGAGAATATGTTGTCAATTTTAATGAACTAATAGCGGGTGAGAGAAATGCTAGGGAAATTGACGTATTGCAAATTCAAACATCAGGTACTTCTGAGAATCTTTTTGCAATTGCATTAGTTGAAACCAAAGGCACTGGTGAAACGCGTTTAGTATCTTTATCAAATAATGAAATTGTTTCTAATAATCTTATCCATACACTTTACGGAGAAGAATTAGATATAAAAATCGAAGACTTTTTGCTCAGTGAGGATGGTCGATTTTTAGCTATTCAAACATCGAGTGAGCAACTTGCCGAGGAAAATGCTCCAGACACCAATGATTCAAGTGATATCTATCTTGCTGATTTACATAATAACCTTATAACAAGAATTAGCTATGTTGGTGATAGTGAAGTAACAGACCCAACTTATTTGAAAGATATTGATGTCAATGGAAATCTAGTAAAAGTAGCTTTTACTTCAGACGCTGCTTTTGTCTCTCCCTCTAAAATAGATATTAATTCTACTAGGGTTAGCACTCAATCCAACTCCAAATCTGATGCATATATTTGGTTGTCCGAGTTCAATGATAATGGTTTGTCCAGTAGCTTTTCATTTGAGCTAATGTCTATGGATTATGAGGGTAAGGCATCCGGTTTCGTTGATCGAGAAGATAATATCAAAATAACTAATCAGGGCACTATTTTTACAAGTAGTTCTGAAAATATTAGTGAAAATGATTTTAATGAATCTCCGGATACATTTTTTATTGATGATAATGATGAATTAACGCGGATTAAATATGAAGAAAATGAGCTAGAAAGCGGTTCTATATTTCTTTCTTCAAGTGATGACGGCAGGTTTATAAGCTATCTTTCCATTTCCGCTGAAGTTTCTGCTGCCACTGGTGCGCAACAGTTAGTTGTTTATGATCAAGAGCTTGGAACTACAAAGGTTGTCTCTGAAAATGGCAGTTTAGCTAACAATTGGGTTACAGGTGGGGTGGTATCTTCTTCAGGTTATTCAATAGCCTTTACCTCTTCAGCAGATAACTTGTCAGGTGAGCCAGTGGCCGCCTCCGCCGGTGGGTTGTTTTTATCTGTCTCAGAAAATATTCCTATTCAGAATTACACCATAGATTTTGATCAAAATGGAGAAGTCGATGCTTTAACAGATGGACTCTTGCTATTACGCTATTTGTCTGAGTATAGGGGTGATTCGTTAACCAACAATGCTATAGCTAATAACTCTCCACTAACTCCCGAGGAAGTGGAGAGCCATCTTGTCTCTGCCTATAAAATAGCTGATATTGATGGAAATGGAAATGTTGATGCCTTAACAGATGGACTTTTGGTATTAAGGTACCTTTTTGAGTATAGGGATGATGCTTTGGTTGACTCGGCTTTAGCACTTGATGCACTTAGAACCACTAGCCAGGAAATAGAGACATTTATATTTTCATTGATACCTGGGGAGTTAACATCTCAAAATCAACAATTTCAGTCTGCAGTAAAAAGTACTCAGCAGGGTTTTTCAAAGCCTACAAAAACAGAGTATGATCTTACTGCTGGTAACTTTCTCTACGAGGATGGATTGGATGAGTTGTTGAATTATACAACTATTGATGACGGCGCTCTATTGGATGGAGATAATTGGGATGTAGGTATAAAATCAACTGCGGTATACGTTGATAATTCAATATATAACGATGAGTCACCGATAATTAATGATGTAGCTTTTAATGAATTCATCACCTAAATTTTAGAATTTGACTCCATCTGCTAGGCTCGAGCTAGCAAAGTTTAACTCTCAGACTGAAACTGTACTAACGTACTCTCTGCCCAGCAATAGCGCACTGCGCGATAGGTTGATAGCTTATATGAGCGAGTGCGTAAATGCTTAGCGCCAAAACATATTTGATGAACTCCAAGAATATGTTCTGCGCGACTGAGGCGAAGACGCCAGCGGTGGTAAATGTTTAGATGAGCGAATACTAATGCGAGCAAGATGATCTAAATGGGGCGTGATAGCAATATTATCGCCAAATGCGCCAACTCTGAAATTCATATTTTCTGCCATGATTAACAAGATACTCGATTTTGTCTTGGCAGTAACACTATTGGCTACCAAAAAAACGATAAAAAAGTAAGGCCATTACCGATTTTACGAAATTAAGCTTAAATTTTGTGAGCTTAACCTTTCAAAAAATATCAAAAAAAATATTTTCAATGGCATATTGTGTGGACGATTGTCTGGCAGAGGGTTAGTTTGTCTGTTTGAACTTTTTTTCAAACATCTGTATTCAGCTGCATTGCTCTATCTCCTGCTGGATCTCGAACCATATCTCTTCTTTTTCAGCGATAGATTTTTTAATTCTGACCT
>ERZ1046568.2550-NODE-2550-length-11668-cov-50.097305_pt1 | contig 11668 bp, 10 predicted proteins | sample MGYA00383092_ERZ1046568 | MGnify/ENA primary metagenome ERZ1046568 (study PRJEB29581, sample SAMEA5548362) | metagenome | biome: marine; feature: coastal; material: water | depth 1 m | study: Short-term variability in the microbial, nano- and picoplankton... | reverse complement strand
ACAACCCACATTGGCGCCCAGTCACAGGTATAAAGATTGAGATCTTCACCAATCTTGCAACGCAACGCACCTAAGGCTTCAGAGACTACATTTGATTTGTCGGCACCAAAGAACACAATATCACCGTTTTTAGCGTCCAGACGCTGCATAATATTCATGGTCACTTCATCGCCCAAGAATTTAATAATCGGCGACTGTAGACCTTCAATACCAGTTTCTATGGCATTAACCTTAATCCATGCCAAGCCTTTAGCACCATAGATACTGACGAATTTCGTGTAATCATCAATCTTCTTTCGCGAAATTTCTGAACCACCGGGGACTTTTAGCGCGGTGACACGACATGCAGGGTCATTGGCTGGCCCAGCGAATACTTTAAATTCGATATCTTTTAGAAGATCTTTAATCTCAACCAATTCGAGTGGAATTCTAAGATCTGGTTTATCTGAACCAAAGCGATGCATTGCATCGGCATAGGTCATTCGCGGGAATTTATCAAAGGTAACGCCTTTATGCTCAGCAAATATGTTGCTAATCATGGTTTCAGTGACTGACATAATTTCCTCTTCATCAATAAAAGAGGCCTCAATATCAATCTGAGTAAATTCTGGCTGACGATCCGCTCTGAGATCTTCGTCTCTAAAACATTTGGCAATCTGATAGTAGCGATCAAATCCAGCAACCATAAGCAGCTGCTTAAACAACTGTGGCGACTGGGGCATAGCGAAGAATTGCCCGGGATGAGTTCGCGATGGAATTAAATAATCGCGCGCACCCTCTGGAGTCGCTCGAGTCATAATCGGTGTTTCAATATCCAAGAAACCTAATTCGTCGAGATAGTTGCGAATCGAATTGGTGATTTTTGAACGAAAACGCAGACTGTTTTGCATTTCGGTTCGGCGCAAATCCATGTAGCGGTATTTAAGACGAACATCTTCACCCACAGTAATGTGCTCATCCATTTGGAATGGCGGTGTAGTGGCACTATTAAGGATTTCTAACTGCGTACCATAAACCTCAATTTCACCGGTAGCCATGTTTGCATTGACTGTAGCTTCACTACGCGCTCTAACTTTTCCTGTCACTTGCAGGACATATTCCGAGCGAACACGATCGGCTTGCTCAAAGAAATCACCTGCATCTGGATCAAACACCACCTGAACGATTCCCTCACGATCACGCAAGTCCAAGAAAATAACACCACCATGATCGCGACGGCGATCTACCCATCCGTAGAGGGTAACCTCTTGATCAAGATTTGCCGTGGTGACCAGGCCGCAGTAGGTTGTTCTTTGCATTAGTTTTTAATCCTTTTAATAATGTACTGCTTTGCTTTTGCTATAACTGGTTAACAACTCTAGCTATCGCTATTTGAGTCGCTGCTTAAATTCTTCTTTTTTGAACCCTTAAAATCGGTTTCATACCATCCGCTACCACTGAGTCTAAACCCTGATGCGGAAATTATTTTTTTTAATGTTGGCTGCTGGCAGGCATTGCAATCTGTCAGCGGGCTATCACTTATTTTTTGCAAAGCTTCCTGCTTGTGCCCGCAAGCTTCGCAATGATATTCATATATAGGCATATTTCTGACCCTTGCTTTGCCCCAATCCCATAAATAAAACCACGCATTATACATCAGCACAGCGCTATGGCGAGTATCGTAGGGGCATGGTTTCAACTAAATGATTAGCCTAATTACAGAATTCGTCAATTTAATCCCAGAAAAAACACTTTTTTTATACTTAACCCAAGATTTGTTATCTGAATCCTCGATTTTTTAATCGCTGACGAAGATTCTCACAACGAGCACTTAGCATATCGGGATCATAGGCATCAGCGCTTACTGCACCCCATATTGGATTGGGCCAGGCGGGATCAGAGTGGTAACGCGCAATATGATGAATATGTAGCTGGGGCACCATATTACCCAAGGCGGCAATATTGAGCTTATCGGGCGCAAAAAGCTCGGTCATGGTCTGAGACAGAACACAGGATTCATCTAGCAACAACTGCCGGTCGGTCGCATTTAGTTGATGAATCTCTGTTATACCCTCGCGCTTTGGCACCAAAATCAACCAGGGGTAATTTGCATCCCTGCTTATCAGCAATAAGCACAATTCAAACTGGCCCACCAATAGGCAGTCTTGATCCAACCGTTCATGCAATTTAAACATTGTAAAAATGCCTCATTATTAGTTCTTAGGTCTGTACCCCGACAGCGCATCACCGTAGAATAACCCACTGAATATTTAATTCCATAAAAGTGTAAAAAAATTATGCGCGCTAGCCAGTATTTGATTGCCACACAAAAAGAATCTCCTGCAGATGCAGAAGTTATAAGCCATCAACTGATGTTGCGTGCGGGCATGATCCGCAAGGTTGCTTCTGGCCTGTATTCTTGGCTACCTCTTGGCTTGCGAGTTTTTCGCAAAGTTGAAAATATTGTGCGCCAAGAAATGGATAAAGCAGGCGCTATGGAGCTGTTAATGCCGGTTGTTCAGCCCGCCGATCTCTGGGAAGAATCTGGACGCTGGGGACAATTTGGCCCTGAGCTCCTAAGAATTCGCGATAGACATGACCGTGAATTTTGCCTAGGGCCCACCCACGAGGAAGTGATCACCCATCTAGTGCGCAATGAAATTAGTAGCTACAAGCAGCTACCGGCTAATTTCTACCAAATACAGACCAAGTTCCGTGATGAGCGCCGCCCGCGTTTTGGGGTGATGCGTACCCGCGAATTTTGTATGAAAGATGCCTATTCCTTTCATAGTAGCAGTGAATCACTGCAAGAAACCTATGACCTGATGTATCAAACTTACAGCAATATCTTTGAACGCACCGGCTTGGTATTCCGTGCAGTATTAGCGGACACCGGCAGTATTGGCGGTAGTCATTCCCATGAATTCCATGTTTTAGCCGATTCTGGTGAGGACGCTATCGTATTCTCTACTGAAAGTGAATTTGCTGCCAATATCGAAAAAGCTGAGGCATTGCCATCCAGCCCATCGGATAGCCAGGGTACCCAACAGAAGCAAGAAGTGGCAACACCAAATACTCGCAGTATTGAAGAGGTTTGTGCGCTGCTATCAGTTGACCCATCACAAACCGTCAAAACCCTGATTGTTAGTGTCACGGATGAAGAGAGTGAAGAAAATAAGAAAACACTCTATGCACTGGTTGTGCGCGGTGACCATGAGCTAAATGAGGTTAAAGCACAAAAAATTCTGGGTGTGGATACAGAATTAACCTTTGCCAGCGAGCAACAAATTAAAGATCAACTTAACTGCCCAGTGGGTTCATTAGGTCCCGTAGACTTAGGTATTCCTTTGATTGTTGATCATAGTGCGGCGGCTTTAACTGACTTTGTTTGTGGTGCCAATCGTGAGGGCTTCCATCTAACCGGCGTGAACTGGCAATCAGACTGCAGCATTGAAACGCAAGCGGATATCCGCAATGTGGTGGCCGGCGACCCTAGCCCTGACGGCAAAGGTGTTTTAGAAATCAAACGCGGCATTGAAGTGGGTCATATCTTCCAGCTGGGCACCAAATACAGTGAGGCAATGAAAGCCACTATCCTGAATGAACAGGGTAAAGAACAGGCAATGACTATGGGCTGTTATGGTATTGGCGTTAGCCGAATTGTAGCCGCTGCGATTGAACAGAATCATGATGACAATGGCATTATCTGGCCTGCCGCTATCGCGCCTTTTCAGATTGCCTTGGTACCTATCAACATGCATAAATCAGATAAGGTTAAACAAACCTGTGAGTCCTTGTACTCGGAGCTAACAGAAGCCGGCTTTGATGTTTTATTTATGGATGAACAAAAAGCACGACTGGGCTCTATGCTGGCAGATATTGAACTAATAGGTATTCCCCATCGTTTGGTGATTGGCGAACGCGGTCTTGATGAGGGAAAGATCGAGTATCGGGACCGAACTGAAAGCGATAATCAACATATTGATGCCGAAAATTTAATGGCATTTATTACTGAAAAATTAGGCGACTAAATCCTCAAAATTGGGCATAACTACCATGGATCTATTACTGAATTGTGATCTTGGAGAGGCCGTAGGTGGTGATCAATTAGCCACTGAAGCTCAGGTGATGCCCTATATCGACCAAGCCAATATTGCCTGCGGATTTCATGCAGGCAATCCACAGATAATGGATCAAACATTAGTATTGGCCAAACAGTATCAGGTGGCAGTCGGCGCCCACCCCAGCTATCCCGATAAATTTAATTTTGGTCGTCAATCAATGACCATGACATCTCCTGACCTGATTGCCTGTTTAAACTATCAAATAGCTAGCTTAGAAAAGAATGCCAAGCGGCATGCTATTGATCTGGACTATGTTAAACCCCATGGTGCGCTGTATAACGATATGATGATTAATGGCCATTTAAGAAGTGCCGTTATGGCCTCTGTTGCCGATTCGTCATGCTCGAGCCTAATGCTTATGGCAACTGTTGATCAAGAAACCCATCGTCAAGAAGCTGAGATGTTTGGCATTCAGTTAATATTTGAAGTATTTGCCGACCGCGCTTACCAAGACTCTGGCGCTCTGGTTGCCCGCGACCAACCAGGGGCTATTTTAGATAAAGAAAAAATGCTTGCTCAGGTATCGCAACTGAGTCATCAGGGGTCTCTGACAACCATCAGTGGTAACCCACTAAAACTCGATGCTGACAGTCTTTGCGTTCATGGCGACAATCCACAGGCAGTTTCTGAAATCAGCCAGATACGCGCTATGCTTAAAGCATGAGTATTGAATTTCCCAAGGTTGTTGTTGCCAGCGAAAATAGCACTATAGTCTATTTTTCAGAGCGACCCTGCCGTCAAACATCAGACCAAATTGACTATACGGCCAACGCATTGAGAGTTAAATTGGGCGAGGATTTGATTGACCTTATCCCCTCCTATCATTCACTACTAGTTATCTATAACCCTCTAAGCATTGGCTATCAGAAAATTGAACAAGAAATTCGCGACACAATTGGCCGATGGAAAGCCAACAATCAGCCTCAACAGAGTCGAATAGTTGAACTTCCGGTTTATTACAGCCCTGAATCAGGTCCTGACTTACAACGAATAGCCGATCATTCTGGCCTCAGCATTGATCAGGTCATTGAACTTCATCAGCAAACTGAATACACAGTCTATGCCATGGGTTTTGCTCCGGGGTTTGCCTACCTAGGAGAGGTAGACGAACTCATTGCTATGCCGAGATTGGCTACCCCGCGACACAATGTACCCCAGGGTGCTGTAGCCATTGCTGATCGCCAAACAGCTATTTATCCGTCTCAGTCCCCAGGCGGTTGGAATCTAGTGGGTCTTTGCCCGTTAAGTTTATTTAATGCCGATAAAAGGCCCCACAGTCCTATGCAAGTGGGTGATAAGTTGCGTTTCAAAAGCATTGATCGCGATGAATTCATTCAACTAGGTGGGTCTGATAAAAAACTAACCGGTGAAATCACATGAAGGGTTTTAAAGTGATTAACCCAGGAATGCACAGCCTGCTCCAAGATAAGGGCCGAATGGGTTATCACAGTCTAGGTATCACCTCAGGCGGCGCCTTTGATCAATATTCCTTTGGTTGGGCAAACCGACTATGCCATAACCTCGATAATGCAGGCTGTATCGAAATATTAGTCGGTGGCCTTATTTTAGAAGCACAGGTGACCACCCAAATCGCTATCACTGGCGCTGACGTGCCGATTAAAATCAATGATTCGACCGTTGAAAACTGGTGTACCCATAATATTCAAGCGGGCGATAAAATCGCCTTTGGTTATGCCACCGCGGGCTGTCGAGCCTACCTAGCCGTCGCTGGCGGCATTCAGGCACCATTAATATTCAATAGCCTCTCAACAGTAGTAAGAGAAAGTCTTGGCGGCTTAACTAAATTAGGCACGCCCCTTGAAAAAGGTGATGTTCTTGCCTGCTCATCGAACTCACACAGCACAGAGCGCTCAGTTCCCGCGAAATACCACTGTGAGTTTGATACTGATATCGCTGAAATTCGTATGGTTACTGGCTACCAATACGAGCAGTTTAGCCAGCAGCAAATAAGCCAATTCTTTGCTACGGACTATGTTATCTCGTCAAATAGTGATCGCATGGGTTACCGTCTTGAGGGTCCTGCGATAGAGCTACCCGGCTGTGAAATGCTATCCGAGGGCATTAGTCTTGGTGCGGTGCAACTTCCCGCTGATGGTATGCCGATCATTCTGTTGTGCGACCGTCAGACTATTGGTGGCTACCCAAAGCTTGGCTCAGTATTTTCACAGGATATTGCTAAACTGGCGCAGATGATGCCGGGGAAGAAATTACGTTTTAAGCCGTTCAGTATCCAGCAGGCTCAACGCGTATTACAAGAAAGTACGTCTAAGTAGTGATTTAGCTTTGCTTAAGGGGCAACTCACTGATAACATTTTAGCTATACATTAAGAGTAGATGAATGAATATTGCATACCTCAATGGCAAATACTTGCCAATTGAACAGGCTAAAATTTCACCCTTAGATCGGGGTTTCTTGTTTGGCGACGGCGTGTATGAGGTAGTTCCCTCTTACAGCGGTAAGCTTGTGGGCTTCAAACCCCATCTGCAACGAATGAATGAGGGTCTTGAAGCCATTGGCATTAAAACTGGCTGGTCTGAAAAACAGTGGCTCGACCTCTGTTTAAAGCTGATTCAAGACAATGGTGCAGGTAATATAGGTATCTATATTCAAATTAGTCGCGGCACCTATGAATCCAGAGCTCATCGCTTTCCTGAAGTGGTAACACCGACCATTTTTGCTTTTTGCTTTGAAATTGCTTCACCCCCTGTTGCTGATAAGTCGCGTGTAAAAACCTATACGGTTTCAACCGCCCGTGACATTCGCTGGGACAGACGAGATATCAAATCAACTTCATTGTTAGGTAATGTTTTGCATTACCAACAGGGAGTTGAGCAGGGCAACCAAGAAACCTTGCTCTACAATGACCGCGATGAACTCACTGAAGCGAGCTCATGTAATGCCTTTATCGTAAAAAATGGCACCGTGATAACCCCGCCCCTAGATCATCAAAAACTGCCGGGTATTACGCGCCAAATATTACTGGATATTTTGCTAAAAGACGGCCAGATTCCGGTTGAAGAACGCGCTGTTAGCATGCAGGAAGTTGCTGAAGCCGACGAGGTTTGGATTACCAGCTCATCCCGTGAAATAGCGCCCGTAATCGCCATTGATTCAGTGCCGGTTGGCAATGGTCAGGTTGGCGATGTATGGCTAGCCGCACAAACGCTTTTTTGCGCTAACCGATTTAACTACTAAGGGTCATCTGCTATGTCTAGACCCACCTCAGCTATTATTGACCTTAAGGCACTGCGCGAGAATTTTTGTCTCGCTCAACAACTAGCGCCCAACGCTAAAAGTATGCCGATGGTTAAAGCCAATGCCTATGGGCATGGCATGGTTGAGATAGCCAATGCGCTAGCTGATAGCGCACCTGCCTTTGGTGTCGCCTGTATTGAAGAGGCACTTGCATTGCGCAAGGCTAATATTACACAGCCCATTTTGCTATTAGAGGGCCCCCATAGTGCGGATGAAGTGGGTATAGCTGAACAGCATGGGTTTTGGCTAATGCTTGAAAACCACAACCAGCTTCAGGCTGTTTTAAGCGCTCAGTTAAGCACTGCTATCACTGTCTGGATTAAACTGGATACCGGCATGCATCGCCTTGGCTTTCAGCCTGAGGATGCGACCTATGTGTACCAGCAATTATCCAGTAGCGCAAATGTTGCAGAGGATATTGTCTTAGCCACCCACTTTGCCTGTGCCGATGACCTTAAGAGTAATTTCACCGATCAACAGTTACGCTGTTTTAACTCTGCAATTAATAACCTCGATGACTCAAAGCATAGCATTAGTCTTGCAAACTCAGCCGCTATCTTGGGCTGGCCTAGCATCCAAGACGATTGGCAGCGACCCGGCTACATGCTTTACGGTGCTTCGCCCTTCTCTGAGCCTCAGGAAAATGCTGAGCAGTTACAACAGGTAATGCATTTCCAATCAGCGGTTATTTCAACCCGATCCATCAAGACTGGTGAATCAGTGGGTTATACCGCTAACTGGACAGCACAACGTCATTCGACCATTGCTACGGTTGCCGTGGGCTATGGTGATGGCTATCCACGTCATGCCCCCAATGGCACGCCGGTACTTATCAATGGCGTTAAATGCCCGTTGGTGGGTAGAGTGTCAATGGATATGATTACGGTGGATATTACTGATCTAAATAGCGATGTTGAAATTGGTGCAGATGTTACTTTGTGGGGTCCGGAACTATCGGTGACAGAAGTAGCTGAACACTGCGGCACCATTGGCTATGAACTGCTCACTCGAATGCCTGCCAGAGTGCCTAGAATTTATATCAACGCCAAATAGCTAATCAAAGGTCCATTCGTTTTTACTGGCAAACTCATCTGAGTTATCTGTCACCCGAATAAAACGCGGTGTGAATCTATATTTCCCACTTTTCTCAAAAGCTTTAGCTATGTTTTGCTCTTTTTCCGATGCCGGTGAGTGAATCATACTGGCCACCTCAGGGAAGCGCGCAAAATAACTAGCTTGCCAGAGATCCTGTTCCTGCGGATCAACTTCAACAATAGCCCCATGCATTTGTATTCCCTGAATGGCTTGCCAATCAGCCTTATAACTCGCATAGATGGAGCCCGCCGCACTGGCATTAAGGGGGAGATTTTTTATATGTCGGCTATTAGCTGAGGATAAAAAGTAGAGTACTGGCCGGGTCTCTAAAAGACTGGCTGCATAAAGCACGGGGGCCGACCAGCTGCCACAGGCGTCAGCAGTTGCCAGCGTTAAAACTGACTCGCCACTCAGCAGATCCCAAAACGGATAATCTTGATTAGACATTGCCCTGCCAGCGCTCGGCATCAGCATCATCAATATCAAATAGATCCATAATTCTGGCTACTGAATGGTCGATAATGTCATCGATGGTTTTAGGCTTGGTGTAAAACGCAGGGGCAGGCGGACATAAAATACCCCCTATCTGACTCACCTTGAGCATAAGCTCGCAATGCCCCACATGCAGTGGCGTCTCGCGCGGTACAATCACTAAGCGGCGGCGTTCTTTAAGCACCACATCGGCGGCGCGAACAATAAGATTATCTGCGTAAGAGTTAGCAATCGCAGACAGGGTTTTCATGGAACAGGGAACCACCACCATACCCAGGGTTTTAAAAGAACCACTGGCGATAGTCGCGCCAATATTTTTGTTGTTATGTACCACATCTGCCAAGCCTTCAACCTGCTCAGCTGTATAGTCAGTTTCAATACCAATGGTCATGCGTGCTGCTTGGCTGATCACTAAATGCACTTCAATATCTTCACGAGACGCTAACTTTTCAAGTAATCTAATCCCATAGATAACCGCACTTGATCCCGATATGCCGACAATAAGACGCTTCACTACTATTTTCCTCAAACAGTTAGTCTTTATAATAAAATGATTTTTAGGGTAACAGGTTGCTGAATGGATCGAAAGTTATCCCGCAGCTTCTTCCCTAAGATCTTTGCGTAACACCTTACCTACGTTGGTCATGGGTAATTGGTCTCTAAACTCAACGTATTTTGGCACCTTGTAGCCCGCCATATTTTCCTTGCAGAACTGAATAACCTGTGCCTCTGTAAGCTCTGGGTTACTGGTTATGACAAACATTTTTACTACCTCACCGGCCTTGGGGTCTGCCACGCCAATAGCTGCGCACTGAGAAACATCGGGATGAGTGGTTAGGGTCTGTTCTAATTCATTGGGGTAAACATTAAATCCTGACACAATAATCATATCTTTAAGACGATCAACCACCTTGATATAACCCTGCTCATCAACTTTAACAATATCACCCGTATGCAGCCAGCCATCAACTAAGGTCTCTGCAGTCTTTTCAGGGCAGTGCCAATAACCTGGCATGACCTGATCACCGCGCACACAGAGTTCACCCTCACCCCCGACCTGCTGCTCTTCGCCCTGCTCATTGACGACTTTTATTTCAGTACCCGGAATAGGAATCCCGGCACTGCCTAACTTTTGAAAGCCCAGGGGGTTCATTGAGACCACCGGCGAGGCTTCGGTCATACCATAGCCTTCACTAATCACACAGCCCGTTGATTTTTGCCAATCTTCAGCCACAGCCTCCATTAAAGCCATGCCGCCAGATAAGGTTATTTGTAGGTTCGAGAAGTCTAAACGACTAAATTTTGGATGTTCCATCAAGGCGACATACAAAGAATTTAGACCAGAGAAAATATTAAACTTGATTGACTTAATGGCACTGATGAAAGCATCGATATTACGCGGGTCAGGGATTAACACACTGTGGCCTTTGATGGCGGGAATAATTCCCAAGCAAAGCGCAAATGAGTAAATATGATACATAGGCAGGGGTGCAATCACATTGGCGCCATGAATGGGTTTTTCTAAATTAGATAAAACCGTTAATGCCTGTGCGATATTCGAAAGTATCGATTTATTGGTCAGCATGACGCCTTTGGATGCACCCGTTGTGCCACCCGTATATTGCAGAGTACAGATATCGTCTGGCTTGGCCACGAAAGCCTGAAAGGTACTGCCGCCTTTAAGTATCGAAGAGAAAGGAATCCAACCGCCGGGCGCAACCGCAGTCCAGCGCCCAGTGAGACGCATTATCAACGAACCAATCAGTCTTTTAGGCTTGGGTAACAAATCCAAAGCACGACAAACAATCACGTGCTCAACGCAGGTCTTTGGACGCGCTTGACGGACGTTTTCATAAAACTTATCCAACACAATAACTGCCTTTACTCCGGCGTCATTAAACTGGTGAATTAGCTCTCTAGTGGAGTACATCGGATTGGTATTAACTACAATAAGTCCAATATGCCATGCGGCATAAGCCAGCGCCGGATATTGAATGAGATTGGGTAGCTGAATGGCAATACGGTCACCCGCTTTTAGGCCTAGCTGTTTTTGAAAGTAACTGGCAATTCTTCGTGAAAGCTGATCAACTTCGCCAAAGCTTAGGGTTTGACCTAGGCAGGTAAAGGCCGGCTTATCTGTGTTTTCTAGGACAGTTTTTTTCCAAAACTTTATCAAAGACTCAGCGGGCAGCTGAGGCTGTTCACAGGGTAACCCAACTCGCTGTCTTCCCTCTTTGACGGCTTGCTCTATTAACATCGAAAAAACCCAAATTTTATTATATTATTATTTTAGTACAACTCGAGACGCTGCGCGCACAGCAAATGTTCAATATCTGGATATTAAAGCACTTTAACAGCGTTTACCCAAACAAAAAAATCTGACCTTTTAGTACTGAGTTGATTTCAACTCTATGGGGCTCTAAAAGTTACTTTTTACGGCGCGCCAAAAAGGGAGATAATAAACCATAGAACACAACAGAAATTGAACCAATGGCAAGTATTGGGGCTAAACCACGCTGAAAACCCATCCCCTGATTTTTTAACATAACACCCTCGTAGAGACTCACAAAAAAAGCAGGCGCTAAATAAGGGTTATCTGGGTAGGCAGTTACCGGTGTAAAGAAAAGCACCAAGAAACAAATGACGACAATATGCTTAAGCCATTTTGGGGAGATTTTTCTCACTAATAACCAATAAACAG
>ERZ1046568.2548-NODE-2548-length-11672-cov-3.915641_pt1 | contig 11672 bp, 8 predicted proteins | sample MGYA00383092_ERZ1046568 | MGnify/ENA primary metagenome ERZ1046568 (study PRJEB29581, sample SAMEA5548362) | metagenome | biome: marine; feature: coastal; material: water | depth 1 m | study: Short-term variability in the microbial, nano- and picoplankton... | reverse complement strand
CCTAGCAATCAAGCAACCCCCGTCCTGGGCCAAGGGCCCCAGCCCGCATCCAACGCGCCGAAGGTCGTCGTGGGCATGTCCGGAGGCGTCGATTCTGCCGTGGCGGCTCATTTGTTGATGCAACAAGGCTTTCGTGTGGAAGGTTTGTTCATGAAAAATTGGGACGAGGATGACGGCACCGAGTACTGCACGGCGATTACCGACTTAGCCGATGCGGAGCAAGTCTGCCAGCGTCTTGGCATTCAACTGCATACCGCTAATTTCGCCGCTGAGTATTGGGACAATGTATTCAGCCATTTTCTCAACGAGTACCAGAACTGGCGTACGCCGAATCCAGATATCTTGTGCAATCGAGAAATCAAGTTTGAGCAATTCGTGCGTTATGCTGAGACCTTAGGCGCGGATTTCATCGCCACCGGCCACTACATTCGTCGGACACCCATTCCGCAGGCCGATGCCCCCCTTGGTGATCCGAGCCAGTCTCCGGTTGCATTTCTCAAAGGCCGGGACGCGAATAAGGATCAAAGCTATTTTTTACAGGCTGTGCCACGTCACAAGCTAGAACGCTGCCTTTTCCCGCTCGGTGATTGGCAAAAATCGGATATACGCGAGTTGGCTAAATCCTTAGGGCTAGCCAACCACCGCAAAAAGGACAGCACGGGCATTTGTTTTATCGGTGAGCGACGCTTTGCTGACTTTTTAGCCAACTATATCGCCGACACACCTGGCCCCATGCGAGACAGGCAGGGTCGTTATCTGGGCGAACACAGAGGGCTGCACCAGTACACTATTGGCCAGCGACAAGGAATAAACCTGGGCGGAATGCCAGGCCGACCTGAATCCCCTTGGTATGTGATGGCCAAGCAATCGATGACCAACACCTTGTTTATCACACAGGATGAAGGCGACCTTAACGGCGCTTGGCTGCGCGCCACCGACGTAAACTGGTTAGCCGACACGACTTTGCCAAAACAGTGCAGTGCAAAGATCCGCTACCGGCAGCAAGACCAAGCCTGCACCGTGGAACTCGGAGCCGACGGCACCCTGGTGGTACGTTTTGACAGACCCCAGCGCGCAATCACCACAGGTCAGTATGTGGCTTTCTACGACGGCGAACGTTTGCTAGGCGGGGCCAATATTGTTAGCCGAGACGAACCTAACCTGCCTCATCACCACACCGACAAAACCTAAAAACACTTCTTGGAGAAATTGCACATGTCCGATTTAGATCCGGTTTTTGCCATAGGCGCAGCAGATGGCCGATATCGTTCCAAGGTCCAGGACTTGACTCCCATCGTCAGTGAATTCGGCCTCATGAAATACCGTGTGGAAGTGGAATGCGCTTGGGTGTTGTTTCTCGCCCAATGCCCGGGGGTTGAGGAATTTGAGCCCCTAGACACCGACGATGCCCAATATATGGCCGACATTGCCGCGAACTTCGACGAGCAATCTGCCCAACGCATCAAGGCCTTGGAGGCCACAACCAACCACGACGTCAAAGCCGTCGAATACTTCCTTAAGGAAGCCTTTGCCCAGCGCCCAACGCTACAAGCCGTTAACGAGTGGATCCATTTCGGTTGCACGTCGGAGGACATTAACAACACCGCCTACGGTCTGATGATTAAAAACGCACGGGACAGCGTTTTACTGCCTCATATGCAGGGACTAATCGAAACTCTGGATCAATTAGCCCAAGCCAATGCGGACTTGCCCATGCTGTCCAGAACCCACGGGCAGACAGCTTCCCCCACCACTCTGGGGAAAGAAATCAAGAATGTCGCCGCGCGCCTGCAGCGCCAAAAAGCGCAACTTCAGTCCCTTGAGATACTTGGCAAATTCAACGGCGCCGTGGGTAACTTCAATGCCCATTTGGTAGCTTATCCAAACTTAGATTGGGCAAGTCTGTCTGACCAATTCATCAGTAGCTTAGGGCTCAGCAACAACCCTTGGACGACTCAAATTGAGCCACACGACTACATAGCCGAAGTCTCTCACTGCATAATCCGTTTCAACCAAATCTTGTTGGATTTTGACCGCGATATATGGAGCTACATCTCCATTGAGTATTTCAAACAGCGTAAGGTCGAGGGCGAAACCGGCTCATCGACCATGCCTCATAAGATCAATCCAATAGATTTTGAAAACTCCGAGGGCAACATCGGTATCGCCAACGCTCTGCTGGACCATATGGCCAGCAAGCTGATGGTTTCCCGCTGGCAGCGGGATCTATCTGACTCAACAGTGCTGCGAAACTTGGGTACCGCATTTGCTCACTGCGCCATCGCCTACCAAGCAACCCTAAAAGGGTTGTCGAGATTGGACGTCAATCCTGAGGCTATTGGTCGCGACCTCAACAACAGCTGGGAGGTACTGGCCGAAGCAGTCCAAACCGTCATGCGTAAATTTGCCATGCCCGAGCCCTACGAGCAGCTCAAAGCCGCAACTCGAGGACGTCGGCTGTCGGCTGAGGTCTATCAAGAGATCCTGCAAGAACTGAATCTACCCGAGGCTGCCATGCAGGAACTTGAAGGTCTTACGCCGGACAGCTATATCGGTACCGCTGCAGCCTTAACCCGAAAACCACTGCCCTAAGTAGCAGGAAAACGTTGCCAGACGCGACGACACCGACCAGTACCGACTTTCCAATGCTGGAGCCTCAGGGGGAATCACGGCACAATGCCCCGCCCCAGAGAGACTGAATTACACGACTGTTAAAGCGAAGAAAACCCTATGAATCACAACTTCCGAAAACCTCTGAACGGCACCAAACTGGATTACTTTGATACCGAAGAAGCAATCGAAGCCCTTAAACCCGGTGCTTATGCGGGCCTGCCTTATACGTCCAAGGTGTTGGCGGAAAATCTGGTTCGGCGTTGCGCGCCGCAAGACTTAAATGCCGCTCTGGGCCAAATCATCCACCGCAAGCGAGACATCGATTTTCCTTGGTTTCCGGCTCGGGTGGTTTGCCACGATATTTTAGGTCAAACGGCCCTTGTAGATCTGGCTGGCCTACGGGATGCCATCGCTGCCAAAGGCGGTGATCCAGCCAAGGTCAATCCTGTGGTACCGACTCAGCTTATCGTCGACCACTCGTTAGCAGTGGAACACGCGGGATTTGAAGAAGACGCTTTCGAGAAAAACCGCGCCATCGAAGACCGCCGCAACGATGACCGTTTTCACTTCATTAACTGGACCAAGACAGCCTTTGAGAATGTGGATGTGATCCCACCGGGCAATGGCATCATGCACCAGATCAACCTGGAGCGGATGTCTCCGGTAGTTCATGACCGCGATGGTGTTGCCTTTCCTGACACCTTAGTCGGAACAGACAGCCATACCCCTCATGTGGACGCTCTTGGCGTTATCGCCATCGGCGTTGGTGGTCTTGAGGCCGAAAGCGTGATGCTGGGACGAGCCTCTTATATGCGATTACCCGACATCGTAGGGGTAGAACTGGTGGGCAAGCGGCAGGAAGGAATCACCGCTACCGACATCGTGCTGGCCATCACCGAGTTTTTGCGAGAAGAACGGGTTGTCTCTTGCTATCTGGAGTTCTTTGGTGAGGGCGCTGCAGATTTGACCTTAGGCGATCGGGCCACCATATCCAACATGACACCGGAATTCGGTGCCAGCGCGGCCATGTTCTACATTGACGAGAAGACAACCGACTATCTTCGCCTTACCGGGCGCAGCGACGAGCAAGTGGCGTTGGTGGAGACCTATGCCAAAACCACCGGCCTTTGGGCCGATCATATGCAGGCCGCCGAGTACGAGCGTGTGCTGCGTTTTGATCTGTCCAGTGTTGGGCGCAACATTGCTGGCCCGTCCAACCCTCATCGGCGAGTGGCCACAACAGACTTAGCGTCCCAGGGCATCGCCGGGACCGTTGAAACCGAAGAAGGCTTGATGCCTGACGGTGCCATTATCATTGCAGCCATCACCAGCTGCACCAACACCAGCAACCCACGAAACGTCATCGCCGCAGGTCTGCTAGCACGCAACGCCAACGCCAAGGGCCTAACACGCAAACCTTGGGTAAAAAGCTCCCTAGCGCCGGGTTCTAAAGCCGTACAGCTTTATCTAGAGGATGCCGCATTGTTATCCGAGCTGGAACAGCTGGGTTTTGGCATCGTGGCCTTTGCCTGCACCACCTGTAACGGGATGAGCGGCGCCTTGGACCCAGCCATTCAGCAAGAGGTCATTGATCGGGATCTTTACGCCACTGCGGTTCTATCCGGCAACCGCAACTTTGACGGCCGCATTCATCCCTACGCCAAACAGGCATTCCTAGCATCCCCGCCTCTGGTCGTAGCCTATGCTATTGCCGGCACCATTCGATTTGATATCGAAAAAGACGTTCTGGGTACGGACCCGTCGGGCAACCCGGTGCGCTTGATCGACATTTGGCCAACGGATGAAGAGATCGACGCCATCGTGGCCAAGAGCGTCAAGCCAGAGCAGTTTACAGCGGTCTATGAACCCATGTTTCTGAACGTGAAAGATGTGACTGACTCGACGGACCCACTCTACGACTGGCGCCCCCAGAGCACCTACATCCGGCGGCCCCCGTACTGGGAAGGTGCCTTGGCCGGCACACGGTCGTTAACGGATATGCGACCCTTGGCGGTATTGGGCGACAACATCACCACGGATCATCTATCCCCGTCTAACGCGATTATGATGGACAGCGCTGCGGGTGAGTATCTGCACAAAATGGGTTTGCCTGAAGAAGACTTTAACTCTTACGCCACCCATCGCGGTGATCACCTTACTGCTCAACGCGCAACCTTTGCCAACCCCAAACTGCTCAACGAGATGGTTCAGGAAAACGGTGATATCAAACAAGGATCTTTGGCACGCATCGAGCCAGATGGCCAAGTGGTACGCATGTGGGAAGCCATTGAGACTTATATGGAGCGCAAGCAGCCCTTAATCATCATTGCCGGAGGCGACTACGGTCAAGGCTCTTCCCGAGACTGGGCTGCCAAAGGTGTCCGGCTAGCCGGCGTAGAGGCCATCGTGGCCGAAGGATTCGAACGCATCCACCGAACCAATTTGGTCGGCATGGGGGTCTTGCCCCTGGAATTTAAAGCTTCCGAGACTCGACAAACCTATGCCATCGACGGCACCGAAACCTTCAGCGTCCTTGGCGAGCCAGCACCGGGGGCAGACCTAAGTGTGGTGATGACCCGCCGCAATGGTGAACAGGTACAAATACCCACCACCTGTCGGCTGGACACCGCCGAGGAGGTTTCAATCTACGCGGCCGGTGGCGTGCTGCAGCGATTCGCCCAGGACTTTTTGGAAGCTTCGGCGGGCTAAACGAGGAAAAACCATGAGCTCAGGACAAATACGGGTTGCCGCCACCTACATACGCGGCGGCACCAGCAAGGGCGTATTCTTTAATCTAGCAGAACTACCCTTGGCAGCTCAGGTGCCTGGTTCGGCGAGAGACGCACTGCTGCTGCGAGTTATTGGCAGCCCGGATCCCTACGGCAAGCATACCGACGGTATGGGTGGGGCCACCTCTAGCACGAGTAAAACCGTCATTGTCAGCCCCAGCGCGCAAGACGGACACGATGTGGACTATCTGTTCGGCCAAGTCTCCATTGATCAACCCTTTGTGGATTGGAGCGGCAATTGCGGCAACCTTTCTGCTGCCGTGGGCCCTTACGCCATAGCCCAAGGCATGTTGCCCGCAGATCGCATTCCTCAGGACGGCATTGCCGAGGTTCGTATCTGGCAGGCGAATATCGGTAAAACCATTATCAATCGCGTGCCTATGGTTGGCGGCCAAGTGCAAGAAACCGGGGGTTTTGAGCTGGACGGTGTAACCTTTCCTGGAGCAGAAATTGCTGTGGACTTCCTTGATCCGGCTGACTCGGATGGAGGTGCTATGTTTCCAACCGGCAATCTGGTGGATGATTTGGAAGTACCCGGTGTCGGGACGCTCAAGGCAACACTGATCAACGCGGGGATCCCAACGATTTTTCTAAACGGATCCGAACTGGGCTATACCGGCTGCGAACTTCAAGATGATATCAATGGTTCCGCTGAGGCTCTGGCACGGTTCGAAACCATCCGCGCTCATGGGGCTATTAAGATGGGGCTTATTGATCGCGTAGAGGAAGCTCAGGCGCGGCAACACACCCCCAAGGTGGCTTTCGTTGGCCCCTCTGCGACCTATCAAGCGTCCAGCGGGAAAGACGTCGAGGCTTCTAGCATCGACTTGGTCGTGCGCGCCCTTTCCATGGGAAAACTCCATCACGCCATGATGGGTACCGCGGCAGTCGCCATCGGCACAGCGGCAGCTATTCCTGGCACCTTGGTGAATCTTGCCGCCGGTGGCGGCCAGCGCAATGAGGTCACCTTTGGCCACCCCTCTGGCACGCTAAAAGTAGGTGCCGAAGCGTCATTGAACAACGATGAATGGAGGGTCACTTCCGCCAGTATGAGCCGAAGCGCGCGAATTCTGATGGAAGGTTGGGTTCGAGTGCCTGGAGACGCTTTCTAACCATCCTAGGCGGGTGTCCTTCGCCTCGTCTGCTTAATTTCGTCGTCTTAACCTGGTTGTAGCCGTGTCCGGCCGGTTGCGCCAGAGAGCAGCCACCCACCGGCCCAACTTGCAGCTGGTGCCATTGGCTTGCTCTTCTCATGAGTCGACTCAACGCGGGGCAATCCGGGCACAGTTGCCAGTCAGACGGGTATTCACCCGTCCGCCAGCCGGTATGCCCGCTTCTAACGCTCCGCTATTGGCTTAAGCACTCGAGGCTCTGGCCCAACATAATCGGCACTGGGCCGGATAATGCGGTTGTTTTCGCGCTGCTCCATCACATGGGCACTCCAGCCTGAAACTCGAGAGCAAACGAAGATCGGCGTAAACAACTTAGTTGGTATCCCCATGAAGTTGTAGGCGGATGCGTGAAAGAAGTCGGCATTAGCAAACAGTTCTTTTTCGTCCCACATGACCTTTTCAATGGCACAGGACACTGGATACAACACCGAGTCGCCTACCTCATTGGCGAGCTTTTCAGCCCACTGTTTGATGATCACGTTGCGCGGATCCGACGTGCTGTATATGGCGTGTCCGAAGCCCATGATTTTCTCTTTACGCTCCAGCATGCCCAACAATCCGCTGGTAGCTTCGTCGGCAGTTGTGAACTTTTCGATAAGTTCCATTGCCGCCTCATTGGCACCGCCATGCAGCGGACCGCGCAGAGAGCCGATGGCACCAGTGACGCAGGAATGCATATCCGACAGAGTGGATGCACAGACCCGAGCGGTAAACGTCGACGCGTTGAACTCATGCTCGGCATAAAGGATGAGGGATACGTCCATAACCCGTTGATGGAGAGCACTGGGCTTTTTACCGGTCAACGTCTCGAGAAAATGCCCCGCCAGTGAGTCCGCATCGGTATCGGTATCGATTCGCACGCCATCGTGACTGAAGCGGTACCAGTAGTTAATGATGCCGGGTAAGGCACCAAGCAGGCGATCGGCTACGTGCTGTTGATTCTCAAAATCTCCCTCAGGCTCAAGGTTACCCAACATGGAACAACCGGTTCGCATGACATCCATAGGATGAGCTGATGCAGGAATTCGCTCTAGCACCTCTAACAAGGTTGCCGGCAGCTTACGATTACCCTTGAGGACCCGGTGATAATCCGCCAGCTGGGTAGCATTTGGCAACTCGCCATGGAAAATCAGATAGGCGACCTCTTCAAATGTCGCATTGTCTGCTAGGTCGGTAATGTCGTAACCGCGGTAGGTCAACCCTGTGCCGCTTTTACCCACCGTGCACAGTTCAGTACTACCGGCGCTTTGTCCGCGAAGCCCCGCTCCGCCAAGTTTCTTCTCAGCCATCAAAATTCTCCTTTGCTACTGAATCTTTGTTATCGAGCAATCAAATGAACGCTTCAGGAAGCCTTCGATTGATCGGCAAAAAGCTCATCTAATTTTTCTTCATAGGCGTGGTAGCCCAAGAAATCGTACAACTCCATGCGAGTTTGCATTGTGTCCACAACACTTGCCTGGCTACCTTCGTCCTTTAACGCTTGGTAGACAGTCAAGGCCGCCTTATTCATGGCGCGAAAAGCGGACAGTGGATAAAGGGCCATGGCAATACCAACCGCCGTCAGTTCATCTACGTGGTATAGCGGCGTTTGACCAAACTCAGTCAGATTGGCCAGCACAGGCACCCCGGCTGCCTCGATAATGGGACGATACATATCAATTTCCGTCATCGCCTCGGCGAATATCGAGTCTGCACCAGCCTCAGCGAAGGCTCCGGCTCGATCAATTACCGCGTTAAGCCCGTCCACAGACAGCGCGTCCGTTCGGGCCATCACGACAAAATCCGGATCGGTTTTTGCGTCCACTGCCGCCTTGATGCGATCGACCATTTCTTGAACAGAAACGATGGCCTTGTTAGGCCGGTGACCACAGCGTTTTTGGGATACTTGATCCTCGATATGCACAGCGGCAGCCCCGGCTGCGGTCATATCTTTGACTGTTTTTGAGATATTAAAAGCGCCACCCCATCCCGTATCAATATCCACCAATAAGGGTAAGTCAGTTGCCCCGGTAATGCGGCGAACGTCTTCAAGCACGTCGTTGAGAGAAGTCATACCTAAATCGGGAAGACCGTAGGAGGCATTGGCAACGCCGCCACCGGAGAGATAGATGGCCTGATGACCAACACGTTCGGCCATTAACGCCGTATAGGCGTTGATGGTGCCCGGAATCTGCAGTGGCGTCGGCGCAGCAGCACTAATTGCCGCTCGAAACTTTTTACCTTGGCTCATATAACACCCTCCCTTAGTTGAACCCACCCCGAATACTGGGCCCACATGATAACTGAATTGGTCGCCTAGATCCTGCCTGGCCCCTCTCTAAGACTGTCGGCCAAGGGGCGAGAACGTATTTCACCCTGCTGAACCGGTTACCCTTAATTACTTCGTTTGGTCGAAAGGCGCTTGCCGACCCTCACTAGACTAGAAGTTGGCCTGAGCATGGAGGATTAGCTGCTGGAGTTCGGCGTAATCTGCGGCCAGTGGATATTGTGGAAATTGTGCGCGTACGTTTTCGGGGGCCTGGAAAAAGATCCCAGCATGGGCCTCTTCCAACATTGACACATCATTGAACGAGTCCCCTGCCGCCACGACCTTGAGCTCAAGGCTTTTGAAGGCTTTGACCGAACAACGCTTTGGGTCCGACTGCCGCAGGGTGTAACCGACAATGCGATCATCGCGGACCTGCAGCTTGTGGCATAACAAAAAGGGCTCGTCCAACTGGGCCATCAGGGGCGCTGCAAACTCGTAAAAGGTGTCCGAGATGATGGCCACCTGGAAATTCAGTCGTGCCCAGCGAAGGAACTCCACCGCACCGGGCAATGGACTCAACTTGGCAATTTCTGTCTGAATTTGGCTCAGCGTAATTCCATGCTCCTCAATGATGGCTAACCGATAATTCATCAAGTCATCATAATTAGGGATGTCCCTCGTGGTCTTAAGTAGTTCGGGTATTTGCGTTTCTCGCGCCACCGCCTGCCAAACTTCCGGCACCAGCACACCCTCCAAGTCCAAACACAATACGTCCACGGCCTACCTCAGAAAAAATTTGGCGTAAGCATATAGCAACAGGGTATTTTTTTTGAATTTTTCGTGCTGGTAACGTGCGCACCTTGTTGATCAAAGCGAAACCAAGAGCAAGAACACCACCATGAACATCGATGCCACAAAGGCTGCCACCACCAGCCAATTGAGCACAAAAATTGCGCAAACCGAAGAGTTGTTGGGCAAAGCTCTAACTGAGTTCGGCCAAGGCCAGATCGCCCTATCCTTTAGCGGCGCTGAAGATGTGGTACTCATTGACCTAGTGCAAAGCCTCGGTCATCAAGTTGACGTATTTTCCCTCGACACGGGGCGTTTGCCGATCGAGACCTACGAATACTTGGAGACTGTGCGGAACCACTACCAGCAGCCTATCGAGCTGGTTTACCCCGCACCCGAGGGCGTTGAAGCCCTGGTCAAAGCCAAGGGCTTGTTCAGTTTTTATCAGGACGGACACCAAGAATGCTGCGCCGTCAGAAAAGTACAGCCGTTACGTCGAAAGCTGGCCACCCTCGACGCCTGGATTACCGGTCAGCGTCAGGATCAAAGTGTCACGCGCAGCGAAATCCCCCACCGCCAGAAGGATTCAGGTTTTTCAACTGACGAACACGAGCTGATTAAGTTCAATCCATTAGCGCTCTGGTCTTCTGCAGAAGTTTGGCAGTACATACGCGACTACCAAGTACCCTACAACCCGCTGCACGACCGAGGCTTTGTCTCTGTGGGCTGCCAACCCTGCACCCGGGCTGTGGGCCCCTACGAGCACGAGCGCGCTGGACGTTGGTGGTGGGAGGAAGCGACGCAAAAGGAATGCGGCCTGCACGGCCAGAACGTGATCCCGCTGACTCAGGTTTCCTAAGGAAATTCCGGCATAGCGCCTTGAGCGCACAAACATGAAACATCTTACCTTCGTCAAGAAAATACAGCCCGATGGCAACCCTTGCCCAAAGTGCATGCAGGTTGAGGAGCGATTGGATCGGGCTGGTTTTCTTCAGCGCATTGACGATATTGTGATCGCCAGAGAGGACGACCCCCAATCCCCAGGAGCCTTGCTGGCGGCGAAACACGGGGTGCACCAGGCACCGTTCTTTATCGTTGCCGACGACAGCTCTGGCGAACTACGGCAGACAGTCTATACCGTCTACTTTGCCTTTGTTAAGGCCGCTTTTCAGCCAGACAACCCCAACGCAATTTAGCGGACTGGTAACTCTACCTGGCTGAATAACGCCTCGCGCTCTGCTGACGTAAAGCAGTTCTGTGCCTCTTGCACCCTGCGATGATCTAAATGGGGTGCAAAGGACTGAATCAGATCCAGCATATAACGGCGCAAAAACGTCCCTCGACGAAACCCAATATGGGTAACGCTAGGAGCGAACAGATGCCCTGCGTCGATACGCACCAAGTCCTCATCTTGTTCTGGGTCGTAGGCCATCGACGCGATAATCCCTACTCCTAAGCCCAACCTGACGTAGGTTTTGATAACGTCCGCATCGGTGGCGGTAAATACCACATTCGGGGTCAAGGACAGAGCACCAAAGGCGTCGTCTAGTCGGGACCGCCCGGTGAAACCAAAGACGTAGGTAACAATTGGGTGATCTGCAATATCTTGCAACGTCAGACCTTGCGGTTCTGCTGCCTTACTGGCCAGCGGATGATCCTTAGGCACAACCACTGAACGATTCCACTCGTAGCATGGCATCATGATGAGGTCTTTAAAAAGCTCCATCCCCTCGGTAGCGATGGCAAAGTCAGCGGCTCCAGAGGCTGCCAGTTCAGCGATCTGGGCCGGCGTGCCTTGTTTCATGTGCAGGGCAACTTCCGGATACGCATCGGTAAACTTGCGGATCACTTCAGGCAACGCATAGCGCGCCTGAGTATGCGTGGTCGCGATGGTTAAATCTCCGACCGCTTCATCCGAGCATTCTTGAGCAATTTGTTTGATCGTGCCGGTTTGCCGAAGCACCTGGGTGGCCATATCGATAATTTGCTGGCCGACTTGGGTCACTTGGGTTAGATGTTTGCCGCTGCGGACGAAGATTTCGACTCCCAGCTCGTCCTCTA
>ERZ1046568.2547-NODE-2547-length-11675-cov-5.686661_pt1 | contig 11675 bp, 7 predicted proteins | sample MGYA00383092_ERZ1046568 | MGnify/ENA primary metagenome ERZ1046568 (study PRJEB29581, sample SAMEA5548362) | metagenome | biome: marine; feature: coastal; material: water | depth 1 m | study: Short-term variability in the microbial, nano- and picoplankton... | reverse complement strand
GGAATCAATTACCAAGTATCGATATATGGATGCTTCTTTCCAACTCGCTTTGGTGTTGCAGGCAAATTATTCAAGCCACTGACGATCCAACTTCGAGTATCTGATGGGTCGATTACCTCGTCAATTCCCCCTCCGGCCGCCGCATTAACAGCCTTAGCGTCGTCGTAAGCTTTTTTGACGCGTTGATCAAAATAGGATCGCCGCTCATCAGGGTCTTCTAACGCCATTAACTCCTTACGAAAAGCCAACTTCACAGATCCCTCAATGTTCATTGCTGCAAACTCAGCGGTCGGCCAAGCAATTGTGAAGAATGGTACCTCAGCGCTCGCGCCACACATTGCCTGAACACCTAGACCATAGGCTTTCCGAACGACCACACCAAACATTGGAGTCGTTATATTTGCGCCAACATTAAACATTCTAAGAGCGTGGCGCACCAGAGCTGTTTGTTCCACCTCAGGCCCCACCATGATGCCAGGGCAGTCCATTAAACTTAGAATAGGGATATCAAACGCGTCACAGAGCTGAACAAAACGTGCACCCTTATCGGCCGCGGCGGAATCAATAGCTCCAGACAAATGATGAGGATTGTTAGCAATAACGCCTAGCGGTTGACCTTCAATTCTAATAAATGCTGTGATCAAACCAACACCAAATTTCTCTCTAATCTCTAAAAAAGAATCGGCGTCAGCGAGTGTGGTGATAATCTCGCGCATATCGTATAAGCGCAACCGATTCTCTGGTACTGCGTGTCGCAGTAGCTTTTGATCTGATACTTCCCAATCGTCAATAGGGCCTTGAAAGTATGACAGGTAGTTTTTAGCCGTTTCAACGGCCGCAAATTCGTCTTTCACTAATATATCTACAACTCCGTTGGGAACCTGGAACGACATAGGTCCAACCTCCTCCGGGGTATATATGCCTAACCCCCCACCTTCTATCATTGCAGGTCCTCCCATTCCTAAAGTAGCCCCTTCGGTTGCAATAATTACGTCGCTAGAAGCAACCAACGCGGTATTCCCAGCAAAGCAACGACCATTAACTATGGCCACTAAAGGTACGAGGCCGCTCAACTGAGCGTATCGAGTAAAAGTATTTGTATCGATCCCAACTTCAATCCCACCTGGATCCTCCCCGGGCCTTCCACCACCACCTTCGCCAAACACAATTACAGGTAATTTGAGCCGTTTTGCGAGACTGAACATACGATCTTGTTTAGCGTGGTTACGTGCGCCTTGTGTTCCCGCGAGAACGGTATAGTCATAGGCGATTACCATGACGCGGTTGTCAGCTTTAAATAAATGCCCGTTAACAGACCCTATACCTGCCACAAGACCATCAGCAGGCGTATTTTTTCGCAGCGTCTCGATATCAAAGCGAGTGTGTTGTCGTGCGACAGTCAGTGGCCAGTACTCTTTGAACGTTCCTCGATCAACCAGTAGAGCAATACTCTCGCGGATCATACGATATCCGGACGAGTGCCTCTTAGCAACCGCTTCTGGACGGTTCTCGTCAAGCGTAAAAGCGTGCCGATCAATATTTTCTTGCAAATCTGAGCGAATTAAATCAGGGTCAAGCTTTGGCGGCGCGATTATCTTAGAGTTCGAGCCCTCCAATCTGTCAATGAGCAATATGGGACACCCGTTTGTTACTACATCACCAACTGACATATTCACGGCTCGAACAATCCCGTTAAAATCCGCGGTAATAACGTGTTCCATCTTCATCGCTTCAATGACAATAACAGGCTGCCCAAGATTAACCGTCTCGCCCTCACTAACCTCTATCGCGACAATTGTCCCCTGAATTGGAGTCACTATACCGATAGTGTTCTTTTCCTTAACGCTCAGATTTAGATCTGCAGCAACCCCATTTGCAGATTTCCTTTGTGAATCGTAATTAAATAAAGCCAGAGGATCATTTCCATCAGTACGAGCGCCTGTATGTCTGGTTTTTAATGTGGAGTTATCTTTTTCTATATCGGAAAACCAGTGACCTTCATCTTGGGCCTCCTGCCTGGTTAAGATTGTTATGTGTTCATCAAACCAGCGTGTATGTACGTTCCCGCTTAAAAAATCCGGATGTTTAATGATGTTACGAAGCAGGCTTACATTCGTAGAAACTCCCTCAACTCTTAATTCAGAAAGAGCGCGAAGTAGTCGGGTCGCTGCAGCACCCGGATCACAATCCCTAGAATGCCCAATCACCTTAACGAGTAACGCATCAAATGAGCTACTCGTCTTATAGCCTGCGTAACCATAACCATCCGTTCGAACTCCTGGCCCACTCGGCATCTCATACGTAAACAGCGTTCCCGCATTCGGTACAACTTCACTACTTTCACCGATGGACTCCATATTGACTCGAGCTTGAATTGCGCATCCGCGCGGCGCAATCGCTTGCGAATCATTAAGGCCTAAATCTTGGAGTGTCTCGCCACCAGCCAAACGAATCTGAGCTTGGACTAAATCAACACCAGTGACCGCCTCTGTAACAGTATGCTCAACTTGTAATCTTGCATTCGCTTCGATGAAGACGAAGGGCTTAACGGGCTTCGTCGATGTATCAACTAAAAATTCAAAGGTGCCCAGATTGGTATAACGGACGCTCTTGGAAAGACGCATAGCGGCATCTATAATCTGCCGTCTTAAATCTTCACTTAACGCGGGTGCTGGCGCAATTTCCACCATTTTTTGAAAGCGTCGCTGGACGCTGCATTCACGTTCGCCCAGATGGGCGATATCACCATTTTGATCGCCCAAAATTTGCACCTCAATGTGTCGCGCTCGTCTAACGAAACCCTCCACATAAACGTCATCAACCCCAAAAGCCAGGTTAGCTTCCGAACGACAACGATCATAAGCAGCATCTACTTCGGCTAGTGATTCCACTACCCGGGCTCCTCGACCGCCGCCGCCAGCTAAAGCTTTAATAATCATCGCCCGACCTTCCGCCTCTAGCGATAGAAAAAACGCTCTAGCATCTTCTAGGGTTACACTTCGGTCGATCCCACGCATAACAGGGACCGCGGCTTCAATCGCAGCTGCCTTGGCCCGCGTTTTATCGCCAAACAAAGACAGGTGTTCCGCGTTCGGGCCTATAAAGGTGAGGCCGGCGTCAGCGCAACGCTCGGCAAAATCGGCCCTTTCAGATAGAAAACCATATCCGGGGTGAATTGCATCGCATTCGTGGGCGAGTGCGCCATTGATTATTGCATCGATATCAAGATAAGCTTTCGGACCGGAACCTTTTAAGGCGTATGACTCATTTCCGATTTTCCGATGCAAGCACTGTGCATCATCCTCGGAGAAGACTGTGACTGCCCTCAGACCAAGATCGCCGATCGCTCGTGAGATGCGGATAGCGATCTCAGCTCTATTAGCAATCAAAATGGATTTAATGATCATTACAAAACCTTATCGTTAGCGCCAAAAAATAGCCAATAAATTACAGCAGAAACTTATAGGACTAATTAGTTTTTATCTTCTGTCGAAAGGACGCCAAATATTCGTAACCCAAAATTGCCCTCGACCCATACCACGATGTCATTTCACCATCAATCAACGAGATTTCAGGCTTTCCTGAAATCTGAACTTGTGCTTTGATCTCATCAATGTCTCGATTGCGAAACGCGAACGGTTCCGTAGAAAGCAGAATCCTGTCAATATTTCCTGAGTAATTTTCAATATTGATCTCAGGGTATCGTTCGTTCATATTCGTGTCTATCTGATTAAATCCAACAGAACTCAAAATACGAGCAATATAAGTATCACGACTAATGGTCATCCAAGGCTTTTTCCAAATAATGTAAAGTACTCGCTCTTGAGCGAGATGACTCGTTTGTGTCATTGCGGCTCGATATGAGCTTAAAAAATCATCGGTGAGCTGCTGAGCTTGAGTTTGCCGATTGAAAATATGTCCCATTAATTGATATAACGATACGTTATCGTCTGGTCCCATTGGGTGCGTAACGACTATGTTCGGAATGAATTCACGCGCTGAATCCACTAAAGTTTTAGGATTTTCATCAACATTTACAATCAAGTGCGTCGGCTGAAGTGCTCGCAATTTATCTAGATCAAAATCTTTCGTTCCCCCCAGCTTTGGCAGGCGTTTCACCTCTGCTTTAGGGTGAAAACAGAAACCAGTTCGTCCAACTAAGCTATCTCCTAACTGAAGATCGAATAACAATTCGGTAATGCTCGGGACAACACTCACAATTCTGGCGGATCCAGATACAGGGTCATGATTAATTCCAACTGCGTCTAACAAATTTATTCCTTTAACTTAGATCTGAAGCGTTCTTCTTCATGAGTTTAATCCTTAAATTGATAAAAGATTATATTTTAGCGGTCGAGCAAAGTCTTACTAACCAGAGCCCACTCAACGAGAGTGCTATTAGAGACCTCATTGAGTTACCATCTGAAGTAAGAGGCTTCGGTCATGTAAAATTGACAGCAATCGAATATTTTTATACCAAGTTGAATCAATTTCACAAAACTTCCAGCGAAGTAACTTGGGAGCGAAACGCTGAGAGCAAGATAACGTAGGCCGTTTTATTTTGGCAAAATGATATTTTGAAAAAATAAGCGAATCGAACAATATTCGTTGACGCTCTACAATTTTCCATTTGGAGTACCAGAAACTGATGACAAATTTAAAAGATAGTCCGCTAGTCACCCCAGTGGGGACAGAGAGAAAGGTCCGATTTGTAACTGCGGCAAGTCTCTTCGATGGGCATGATGCCTCAATCAATATCATGAGGAGGATGCTACAAGGTAGTGGTACGGAGGTCATCCATCTAGGACACAATCGGTCTGTCGATGAAATTGTTACCGCTGCGATTCAAGAGGATGCAACAGGCATAGCCGTTAGCTCTTATCAAGGTGGTCATATCGAGTTCTTTAAATATATGATCGATCTACTTCGGGATAGAGGGGCAGGACACATACGTGTATTTGGTGGAGGTGGCGGCGTGATCGTAGCCCCTGAAATTAAAGACCTACACGATTACGGCGTTGCTAAAATTTATTCTCCAGAAGACGGCGCGTCGATGGGCCTGCAGGGCATGATCGACGATATGATCGAGAGAGCACGAACGGCTCAGATTCCTGCGGCAATAAGCTCCCTTGATGCGGTTACCGAATCCAATCATGGCGATCTCGCAAAAGTGATCACTGCAATTGAAAATAAATCCATTAATGAGCCACTTCACACCAGCATTCTTGAGAAAGCCAAAACGCTTTCTAATAAAATTCCGGTTTTAGGGATCACGGGTACAGGCGGGGCAGGTAAGTCCTCTCTGACAGACGAATTAATTCGGCGCTTTAGGTTGGATGAGGCCGACAATCTTAATATTGCAATTATCGCCGTGGATCCATCTCGGCGTAAGACGGGTGGGGCCTTATTGGGCGACCGTATTCGAATGAATGCGCTCGATGGAGTGAAGGTCTATATGCGTTCTCTTGCAACGCGTAGCGGCGGCAGTGAAGTTGCAGACTGTTTACCTGGAGCCATAGCGGCATGTAAGTGTGCTGGTTTTGATTTAATCATCGTTGAAACTTCGGGCATCGGACAAGGTGACGCGGCAATAGTGCCGTTCGTCGATTTATCGTTATACGTCATGACCCCGGAGTACGGCGCTGCCAGCCAACTTGAGAAAATAGATATGCTCGACTTTGCCGACCTGGTTGCGATTAACAAATACGACCGTCGCGGTGCCGAAGATGCGCTCAGGGATGTCGCAAAGCAATACCAACGCAACCATCAAAAGTTCAACCAAAGCCCCTCCGAAATGCCTGTCTTTGGAACAACAGCCTCTCGATTTAACGATAGTGGTGTCACTGCGCTTTACCACAGCGTCGCTGATTCACTGGTTCAATTTGGATTAGTGCGCAAAGGTGAAAAGTTACCACTCATCGAGGGCAAATCATCCACGAATATTACTAGCATCATACCGCCAGACCGAACGCGATATCTCGCAGAAATTTCAAACACCGTTCGTTCTTATAAAAAAATGGCACGTCATGAAGCTAAGTTGGCCCGAGAGCGCCAGCAATTACAATGCTCAGCAAGGATGTTACAGCAGGAAACTGGTAGCGATATTTCGCAAATTCATCATTTAATTGAGGATCGAGATAGAAAGCTCAATGTGAATAGCAAGAAACTTTTATCTGATTGGCCTGATTTGCAAAGCGCTTATTCAGGAGACCGCCATACGATCAAAATTCGAGATAAAGAAATCTCGACAGAACTTAAATATCAATCACTATCGGGGACAGCCATACCTCGAGTGTCATTGCCGAAGTTTGAGGACGAAGGCGAAATATTAAAATGGTTAATGTTAGAGCACTTGCCTGGCTATTTCCCATACACAGGCGGCGCCTTTCCGTTTAAGAGGGAAAACGAAGACCCAACGAGAATGTTTGCAGGCGAGGGAGACGCCTTTAGAACGAATAAGCGCTTCCATCTTTTGTCGAAAGATATGCCGGCAAAAAGATTATCGACAGCTTTCGACTCTGTAACTCTATACGGCTGTGACCCAGACCTTCGGCCAGATATTTACGGGAAAGTTGGAAACTCTGGCGTTTCTATTGCTACGCTCGAAGATATGAAAGTACTGTACTCGGGATTCGATCTTTGCGCACCGACAAATAGCGTTTCTATGACCATCAACGGACCAGCACCAACAATTTTGGCAATGTTTATGAATACTGCAATCGATCAGCAGTACGAGAAGTTTGAGGAAAAAAATAAACGACCGGCATCTAAAGCAGAAAAGGTCGATATCAAAAGACGAACTCTTGAAGTGGTGAGAGGAACGGTTCAGGCCGATATATTAAAAGAAGATCAGGGCCAAAATACTTGTATTTTTTCAACAGAGTTTAGCTTGAAGGTGATGGGGGATGTTCAGCAATATTTTATTAACAACAAGGTCAGAAATTTTTACTCAGTTTCTATTTCGGGCTATCACATTGCGGAGGCTGGCGCTAACCCAATTTCACAATTAGCCTTCACGCTCAGTAACGGCTTTTCATTTGTCGAAGCCTATTTAGCACGAGGCATGAGAATTGACGACTTCGCACCGAATTTAAGTTTCTTTTTTAGTAACGGTATGGATCCAGAATATACGGTTATTGGCAGAGTAGCCCGACGGATATGGGCTGTCGCGATGCGTGACAAATATGGAGCAAACGATAGATCTCAAAAACTCAAATATCACTGCCAAACATCTGGACGTTCATTACACGCGCAGGAAATCGATTTTAACGATATCAGGACGACTCTACAGGCGTTAATTGCCACTTATGATAACGCCAACTCCCTACACACGAATGCATACGACGAAGCAATTACCACTCCTACGGAAGACAGCGTTCGTCGTGCAATGGCGATACAGTTAATCATTAATCGCGAATGGGGATTAGCGAAAAATGAAAACGCCAATCAAGGTAGCTTCGTTATTGAAGAGCTCACCGAGCTGGTAGAGGAAGCAGTGCTAAAAGAATTTGAATCAATTTCTGAACGTGGAGGCGTCTTAGGTGCGATGGAGCTGGGGTATCAAAGAGGAAAAATCCAAGAGGAATCTATGCACTATGAGCACAAAAAGCACGACGGTAGTTACCCTCTAATCGGTGTGAATACTTTCTTAAATCCTAATGGGGACAAGGTGCCGGAAACTGTCGAATTGATACGCTCTTCCGATGATGAGAAACAATCACAACTTAAGCGACTCAAAGCATTTCACGAAAAAAATAAAAACGAATCTTCGAAAATGCTTGAACGCTTACAAGGTGCAGTCATTAATAACCAAAACGTCTTTGAGGTTCTCATGGAGGCAGTTAGGGTGTGTTCTTTAGGTCAAATAAGTAATGCCTTGTATGAAGTTGGCGGAAAATATAGACGATCTATGTAAAACTGAAACTTGTCTCAGTAAAAGACAAGTTGAAGGGATAAGTAAGCTTGCGAGAAGTATTAGTTAAAATAGAAAAAACCTTTTTTTCGTAAAGTAAATAAAGTAACACCGAATTGATTGGGTCCATGAATTTTTACGTTATTAAGGTTGAACATTATGAGTGATGATGATGTAGTGATTGCGGCTGTAGCGCGAACGCCAATGGGCGCGTTTCAAGGTGCGTTTAAGGGGCTCACAGCGCCTGACTTGGGCGCCGCTGCGATTCGATCTGCGGTGGAGAAGGCCCAAATAGGTGTTGATCAGATCGAAGAGGTCGTGATGGGTTGTGTTCTACCCGCCGGTCAGGGGCAAGCTCCAGCTAGGCAGGCATCCCTTGGAGCCGGGATCCCACTTTCGGCAGGTTGTACAACTGTCAATAAAATGTGTGGGTCAGGTATGAAGGCGATGATGTTTGCTCACGATACAATTGCGGCAGGTAGCAATAAAATTGCGATAGCGGGAGGCATGGAGAGCATGACAAACGCACCGTATTTATTGCCCCGCGCCCGATCAGGTTACCGACTAGGGCATCAGGAAGTTAAAGACCATATGTTTTTAGATGGTCTTGAGGATGCCTACGAAAAGGGCCGCCTAATGGGTTCCTATGCTGAAGATTGCGCTGAGATGTACCAGTTTTCGAGGGAGGATCAAGACGCTTTTGCTATCTCTTCACTTGAACGCGCTAAAAGAGCTAATGAAGACGGTTCTTTTGATTGGGAAATAGCCCCCGTATCAGCCCCGAGAGGTAAGGAGAAAGTACTTGTCAAGTTAGATGAGCCCCCTTTTAATGTTGATATCAACAAGATCCCTAACTTAAAGCCAGCGTTTAAGAAAGGCGGCACTGTAACGGCAGCTAATTCCAGTTCTATTTCTGACGGTGCAGCCGCTTTGGTGTTGATGTCAAGGCGAGCAGCAGCTGAACTTCAAGTCGAACCCATCGCTCGCATCGTTGCGCACTCAACGCATGCTCAGGAACCTGGATTATTCACAACTGCCCCGATTGGTGCGTTGGATAGACTGCTAGCTAAGACCGGATGGTCGATTAAGGACGTTGATTTTTTCGAAATAAACGAGGCTTTTGCGGTCGTTCCAATGGCTGCTATGAGGGCGCACTCAATCGATCACGAAATAGTGAATGTGCACGGAGGAGCCTGCGCGTTAGGTCATCCAATAGGTGCGTCGGGTGCTAGAATTCTAGTGACTTTGGTCGGCATACTTCGGAAGTTTGAAGGTCGTCGAGGCGTTGCCTCCCTCTGCATAGGAGGGGGAGAAGCTACGGCCGTTGCCGTCGAAATGGAAACGACTTAAACCCAGCTTATTTTAGTTATTTAATATATGAGGAGTTAGGATATGGCAGCTAATGCAATAGAATTTTATTTCGATTTTTCTTCGCCATTTGGATATTTTGCTGCAACAAAAATTAAAGATATCGGTGATGAGTTTGAACGAGAAATTTTATGGAAGCCGTTCATGATTGGTTCTGCGTTGAAAGTTACTGGCGGTATGCCATTGCCCATGATTCCTTTGAAGGGAGACTATTCAAAAAAGGATATGGAACGTACGTCAAGGCAGTTCAACATACCCTATAAAGTACCTAGCAAGTTTCCTATCGCTAGCCAAGCTCCTTGCCGTTTAATTTATTGGATGCAGACCGTAGCTCCACAGAAACAGGAAGAAGCGATATTAAAACTCTACCGAGCTTATTTTTTAGAAGATTTGGATATCTCAGCACCTGAGGTTGTTGCTAAGGTGCTGTCCTCAGTTCATGGTACGGAAGAGGAATTGATCGCGCTAACGCAGGATCCGGTTATGAAGCAACGGTTAAAAGATGAGTGTAATTCGGCGATCGAAAAAGGGGTATTTGGATCTCCTTTTATCATTGTTGATGGCGAGCCTTTTTGGGGGTTTGATCGATTAGAGCAAGTGAGGGAATGGTTGCGAACTGGTGGATTTTGAGGAGGAATGAGGATGACTTTAAACAAGCGAGTGAAGGATTTGGTCGCTGAGGCAAATGAGTGCATAAAAACCATCCCAATTGCAGAGGCTATCGATTGTGCCGATGACCCAGATACAGTGTTTGTGGACATCCGGGATGTGAGAGAGTTAGAGCGTGATGGTATGGTATCAGGCGCTTTTCATGCTCCCAGGGGAATGCTTGAGTTCTGGGTGGATTCCGAAAGCCCCTACTACAAGGATATTTTTGGGAGCGGTAAGAAGTTTTATTTTTACTGTGCCTCGGCTTGGCGGTCTGCTCTCGCGACAAAGGCTGTGCAGGATATGGGCCTGTTGAATGTCGCGCACATTGAGGGCGGATTTAGTAATTGGAAAAAAATGGGTGGTCCCGTATCTGAGAGACAAAAAAGCGCAGGAAAATGACAACACTTAAAACAAAATTAAATATTCGATCAAAAGATTATCTAGAGAGTCAATCTACGATGGAAACTTTGGTTGCTGACTTGAATGAAAAGAGCGCGGAAGTGCGCATCGGTGGTTCTGAGGCGGCTAGGGACAAACATCTGGCGAGAGGTAAATTGCTCCCTCGTCAACGAATAGACGTCCTCTTAGATGAGGGAACTCCGTTTCTGGAGCTTTCCCAGCTTGCAGCTTATGGTATGTATGGCGGCGCGGTTCCTAGTGCCGGAATTGTGACAGGCATAGGGCGCGTGTCAGGGGTGGAGTGTTTGATTGTCGCGAACGATGCGACTGTCAAGGGCGGTACCTATTTCCCGATGACTGTTAAAAAACACCTTAGAGCACAAGAAGTTGCCCAGCAAAACAATTTGCCTTGTATTTACCTTGTTGATTCGGGTGGCGGAAATCTTCCTAATCAAGATGAGATATTCGCTGATCGTGATCATTTTGGGCGAATTTTCTTTAATCAGGCTAATTTATCCGCACAAGGTATTCCTCAAATAGCTTGCGTTATGGGGTCTTGTACAGCAGGCGGTGCCTATGTTCCTGCGATGTCTGACGAGTCGGTCATTATTAAAAATCAAGGAACAATCTTTCTAGGGGGGCCTCCTTTAGTGAAGGCCGCCACTGGGGAAGTGGTGAGCGCAGAAGACTTGGGAGGAGCTGATGTTCACGCGAGGACCTCTGGAGTCGTCGATCACTACGCGCAGAACGATCGTCATGGACTTGAGACCGTCAGGACGATTATTAAGAATCTAAATCGAGTGAAATCAGTCAACATAAGGTTGTCGAAGCCGGTTGCTCCAGTTTATTCTTCCAAAGAAATATATGGCGTCATTCCTAAAGATTCTCGAAAACCGTACGATGTGAGAGAGGTCATCGCTCGTATAGTGGACGGTAGTGAGTTCGATGAATTTAAGGCTTTATACGGGACCACTCTTGTGACCGGATTTGCGCACATTAACGGTTATCCAGTCGGAATTATTGCGAATAATGGCATATTGTTTTCCGAGTCGTCCCTCAAGGCGGCTCACTTCATTGAACTTTGTTGCCAGCGAAAAATACCATTAGTTTTCTTGCAGAATATAACTGGGTTTATGGTGGGCCAAAAATATGAATCGGGGGGGATCGCTAAAGATGGAGCTAAGCTCGTGACTGCCGTCGCGACTGCGAAAGTCCCCAAATTTACGGTCATTATTGGTGGGAGCTTCGGGGCTGGTAATTATGGGATGTGCGGACGGGCTTACTCTCCTCGTTTCCTCTGGATGTGGCCAAACGCTCGAATTTCAATCATGGGCGGCGAACAAGC
>ERZ1046568.2544-NODE-2544-length-11680-cov-4.568258_pt1 | contig 11680 bp, 10 predicted proteins | sample MGYA00383092_ERZ1046568 | MGnify/ENA primary metagenome ERZ1046568 (study PRJEB29581, sample SAMEA5548362) | metagenome | biome: marine; feature: coastal; material: water | depth 1 m | study: Short-term variability in the microbial, nano- and picoplankton... | reverse complement strand
TTTGCGGATAAAGACTCCAAGGTCTAAATCCACAGCACTCGAACTGGTTTTGTTATTTGGAATTGCCGGGTCTTGGGTGTAATCATCAATGGCGCTCCATTCGTTTCCCAGTGTTTTTGAAAACATCGATGCGGCGAGGCCGACGCTTACGATTGCACCATTTGATAGTGGTTCGAGGTGGTAGGCATAACCCAATTTCCCTAGCGTATTCGTTTCCTGTCCCAATGCATCCGAGTAAAAACTCAGAAGCACTCCACCTTTCAAGGCATCCACGAAGGTGTGCGCTGTAAGCATGCTTGTATTCGGGTCTCGGTCCAGGCCTTCCCATTGGTTGCGATAAGTGCCCGAAACACACGTCAGTTCACTGTTTCCCGCTACAGCAGGGTTGAATGATGCGGGTTCCATGTACCATTGGGTGAATTGCGGGTCCTGTTGGGACATCGTTGTCGAGACGATCGCCAGCGAAAAGCACGCGAGTAGGAGGATGCGAGTCATGTTAACTAGTTGGTTATCAGCAGGTTCTTCTTGGGGCAGTCAAGTCCCAAGAACGCTAATATAGAGAATTTCTAAAACTACAGAATTTCGAGGGTAAGTTTCTCTGCATTTGGACGCTCGTTAAGCGAGTTTTTTAAAGGTTTGCCACCAGCGTTCTGGGAGCTTGCCCTGAGTGGATTCGATGTAGTCTTCATGGCTGCAACTGACGAGGTGCGTGATTTTTTTGTGATTGCCTCTCTGCGGCGGGTAAGGTATTTCCATCCACCACCGATCGCTGCGGGGGCTTTTGTGAAAAATGATTTCCTGCTCGACTTCGTCGAGATCAACTACAAATTTTGTGTACTCTTCGATGCTGCATTTGGGATAGTCAGACTTTTGAGCGTAAATCCCGTCCAATGCGTGCCATACCAATTGTGCCATAAGCTGCGCACCGAGATTGCGCTGATCCAAATCTGGATTGTGTTCGAAAAATCCAATGCTTTTGACTCGGTCGGACATTCCAGCGTAGCGTGCGAGTTGACATGCCGTTACCGCATCAATTCCGTTGGGTCCGGCTTCACTGTGTGCCGCATGGTCGCAGCTTCTTATGACGCTAGCATCGAATGAGACTAAATCGGCATCGCGCAAGACAGGCTCCATTTTATGAGGGGCGGCCATTGCAGACCCCAATCGAATGGAAGTGAATTGCATTTTCTCTAGCAGTTCCAGGGTGTCCGGGTCCGTGAGGTATCCTTGGTGCCCAATGTTGGTATAGTCGAACAGATAATTGGGTTCATGAAGAATGATGTCATTCATGAAGTTTCTCGAATTTGAATCCTCTGGATCGGCCCCAAAATCAAGCCTTGAATCGATGGTAACCAGTTCAACGGGTTTGCCGAATGGTTCAAGCGCTCGGTAGAGTGCTGAGGTCCAATTTTGACCGCCACCGATAATGATTGGAATAATCCCCATTTGCATCAACTCCGCTGACACGGATTCAACAGCTGCAGCTGTATCGGCTTCTGTGACCCCGGGACGCAAGTCACCTAAGTCTACAGTGCTGCCCCAATGATGGTGAGGCGTCAGTCTGTAAAGACATTCTCTTATGCTTTGTGGACCCCCGCTGCACCCTTCGTTGTCGCCACTTTTTCGGCCATCCAAAATTCCAAAAAGTACCACCTTGACCCCTTCCAGCTCAGGCTGGTGATCAAATCGGTGAACTTCCATGCGATCGGCGATGCGCTGCGACCCATCAGCATTGGTGTAATGGGGAGTGTTAACCGATTCAAAAAGATCATAAATGCCTTCCAACATGGATGCAATATCGCAGCAAACGCCACGGTTTTGTCAGCAGAGGTCGAAGGTTGCTGACATCCCAACGGGGATTATTGAGCAAGTTATTTGCTCTTCTTTCGCTTGCGAGGAGGGCGTTTTGCAGCTTCTTCAATCAACTCTTGAGCTCTTGCCCAGTCGATGGATAGAGGATCTTCGGTCTTTGGAATTTTGACGTTCTTTTTACCTGCCTTGATGTAGGGGCCATAGCGCCCTTCGAGAATGCGAACGGTCTCATCTTCATCAAAGACTTTGATGAGCGCCTTCGCATCTGCGGCGCGTTTTGCCATGATCAGTTCAATGGCACGTTCGAGGGTAATGGTGTGTGGGTCGTCGCCGTCGTCTGCCTTGATCGATACGAAGGAGCCGTCGTGGCGTACATAAGGTCCAAATCGACCAATGGCCGCCGTGACAACTTTGTCTTCTAATTCTCCTAATTTCCGGGGCAGTTTGAAAAGATCCAAGGCTTCTTCTAACGAGATGCTCTCGAGGCTTTGGTTTTTGAGCAAGGAGGCAAATTCTTTCTCTTCGTCCTCCGGATCACCGATTTGTGCCATTGGTCCATAGCGTCCAATCCGCACGAGGATTGTTTTTCCATTTTCGGGATGCTTTCCTAGAATGCGTTCGCCGGATGCACGTTCTGCATTTTCCCGGGTTTCGTCAACATCTTTTTTGAACCCTTTGTAGAAGGAGGTAAGCATGTTGCGCCAATCCATCTGTCCCTGAGCAATCACGTCAAACTGACCTTCTACATCTGCCGTAAAGTTGAAGTCCATGATTTGATCAAAATGTTGAATCAAAAAGTCATTCACAACAATGCCGATATCGGTAGGGAAAAGTTTGGAGCGTTCGACTCCAGTGTTTTCAGTTTCAGTGGTTACTGTGACGACTTCCTGCTCTAACGTAATCAGTTGGAAGTTGCGAGGTGTACCGTCGCGATCTCCTTTCTCGACGTAGCCACGCTTCTGGACTGTGCTGATGGTTGGTGCGTAAGTGGACGGTCGTCCGATTCCAAGTTCTTCCAATCGCTTGACGAGGCTGGCCTCAGTAAATCGGGGGGAATGCTTGGAAAAGCGCTCGGTTGCCACCACTTTCTTCCTAGGTAGATTTTGGCCAACAGTCATCGCCGGAAGTCGATTGTCCTTGTCTTTGTCCTTGTCCTCTTCGTCGTCGTTGCCTTCGAGATAGACCTTGAGAAAGCCATCAAAGGTGATGACTTGTCCCTTGGCCATGAATGTTTCTGGTCGAGTTGAAACTGAGATTACGGCGGTCGTGTTCTCCAATTTGGCATTTGCCATTTGAGAGGAAATAGCGCGTTTCCAAATCAGGTCGTAGAGCCTGACTTGATCACGTTCGCCTGTTGTTGCATTGCGTGTCAAATCTGAAGGGCGAACGGCTTCGTGCGCTTCCTGCGCACCTTTAGCTTTTTTGCCACGGTATTGCTGGGGATTGGAGTAATTATCTCCATAAGTAGAGGTGATGAAGCCTTTTGCTTGTTCGATGGCATCATCGCTTAGGTTCGTGCTGTCTGTACGCATGTAGGTAATGAGACCTGACTCGTAGAGCGACTGTGCCACGCGCATTGTTCGGCTCACTGAGAAACCTAGTTTTCGCGAAGCTTCTTGCTGCAATGTTGAAGTTGTAAACGGAGCTGTAGGCTTTCGCGCAGTGGGTTTGGTTTCAATGGAGTCCACGGTGTGACTGGCACCAACGCAGTCATTTACAAAGTTTTTGGCTTCGTCCTCAGATCCGAAACGTTTGTTGAGTGGTGCTTTTATTGCCAGCTTATCCACCTCAAACTCACCCACGACCCGGAAGTCGGCCTTGGGCTTAAATAATCCGATCTCCCGTTCGCGTTCGACGATGATTCGGACGGCAACGGACTGCACGCGACCTGCGCTGAGCCCGGGTTTAATTTTCCGCCAGAGCACTGGGCTCAGGTCAAAACCGACCAGTCGGTCCAAGATGCGTCGCGCTTGTTGTGCGTTCACCAAATTTACGTCCACTTCACGTGGTCGCTCAATGGCCTTGAGAATGGCTTTTTTGGTGATCTCAGAGAAAACAATGCGCTTGGTGGCTTCAGGTTTAAGCTTAAGGGTTTCCGCGAGGTGCCATGAGATGGCTTCTCCTTCGCGGTCCTCATCCGTCGCGAGCCAGACAATATCAGCCTTCTTGGCGGCTTGCTTGAGCTCTTTGACCAGTTGCTTTTTGTCATCTGAAACAACGTAATTGGGCTCAAAGCCCTCATCCACATTGACGCTCTCGTTTCCTTTCGAGAGGTCTCGAATGTGGCCGTAACTCGATTTGACTACAAAATCTTTGCCCAAGTAACCTTCAATGGTCTTGGCTTTTGCAGGCGACTCGACGATGACTAAATTTTTCGACATGGAATGCTTTATCTATGGGGTTGCAAAGAAAGGGATGGAATTCGGATGTTTGCAAAGGACTTCCTGAAATGGGTCCTTGAATGCTACTAAACACGAATGGACAGTAGGAAGTTGAAACGCCAATGAGAATCAATCACAAAAAAGGAAGTGCAGAGTCGGATAAAAAGTTCCGAATATTTCTGTTCCCTTTGATCCTGTTGGTGTTTTGGGCTGTCAGTTTTTGGCCAAACATTGCGTTTGAAACGCCATACGGTCAACACCAATGGAGGCAATGTGACGCCTACTCGATGGCTTTGAATTATTTTCAAGAAGGTGCGGGATTCTTCGAGCCAAGCATGCATTTTCAGCACGGAAATGGCTTTGGATCAGGCCGAGCAGTGGGGGAATTCACGGGCACTTATTGGTTAAATGCCAAAGTCTGGTCGCTTTTTGGATTGAAACCTTTTACGTTGCGTTGGACACACATGTTGATATGGCTTGTGGGAGCTCTGGCTCTTTTTGCTTTGGGTCGAAATTGGTTTGGAAGCCTGAAATCAGCATTTGTCACAGCATGGGTTTCGGCATCACCATTGATCGCTTTTTACGCAGGTAGTTATTTGGTTAATGTCGCCGCACTGGGCTTGGTCTTTTTGAGTTGGTGGTTTGCCTGGCAATTGATGCAGCGCGATCGACAGGAGTCAAGGTGGAGATGGGGTCTGGAATTTCTGCTTTTTCTGTGCTTGGGTTTGACCGTCTTATTCAGGCCCACAATGGCCCTAGGATGGATTCCGATTGCGATTTGGGCATGGCAGCGAGGGAACCCATGGCATTGGTTCGTTCGTTTTGCCCTCCCGCTTTTGGTGGGTGTGGGTTGGGTGTTTTGGACCAAATCAGTCAATGATGCAAATGGGAGCATCTATTTCTGCACGACCGTTCGCCCTCTCTGGGATTCACAAGAGCCCAGCGTTATTTGGCGTGCATTTTGCGAAAACTTACTGCCGGAATGGTACCATAAATATGTGCTTTATGCGTTTGGTCTGTGCATAATTGTGCTTTCTTTCTTTCGAAGACTTCCAGCATCTCCCCGAGCAAAAAACCCGTTGAACAAAACGCTGGATTTGCAATTGCCTGCGCTCATTTGCCTGGTGGCGTTTGGTTTGGTGGTTTACTTCTTGTTGTGGTTTGAAAATCTTGATGTTCACGATTATTATCTCATCGAGTTCCAATTGATTGTTCCGCTCGTTTTGTGGTGGTGCATCCAACGGCTAGAGCACTTGAGGTTGCGGAGATTCAAATTATACACGGGAATCTGGTCCCTTTTGCTTTTCGCACTTTCCTTTCAATTGTTAGAAGCTCATTTGCGCACACGAATGAAGTACACCACCCCAACAGGTTGGTGGTCTGAGGTGATTTTAACCCAGCGAGACCGGCAAGTTTGGAGTTGGTTTCACTGGGATCAGAACCGGCGATTCGCGGACCTCGCACAGGTGCAGAACGCGATGCGCGCTCAGGGCATTCAACGTGAGGATCGAATCATTTCTGTCCCCGATCCCAGTCCCAACATTACCCTTTCATTGTTGGACCAAAAAGGATTCACAAATCTTTATGACGAAAATATGACAGGCGATGATCGAATCGAGTTTTACGTTCAGAAAGGCGCGTCACACTTGGTCTGCAACAGCAGGGACTGGTATCTGCAGAGAGCTGAAAGTCCATGGTTACAACACCCAATCATCGACTTCGGAGGCATGATTGTTTTTGACTTGTTGAATTCTGCAGCACCTTTGCCGGACGATGCAAGACAGCAGTGATCAAAAACCGAAAATGACGTGGTTGAAACGTCTGGGTTGGGCGGGTTTTCTATTCTTTCTAATCAAGGGATTGATTTGGCTCGCTGTGATCTACTTTGGCATCGAACTGTTCGGATGAATTGACTTGATTTGTTCGGCCTAAGTCTGACATTCTGTCAGCTACTTTTTTCGACGTAAATTTGCACCATAACGGGCACAAAGAAGAAGTCGAACATGGATTCAGAGGATCAGAAAGAATTGTTAGGAGAGGCATTCCAAGGAACCCCTACGGTCGTTCCAGGACAACCCACTCACACCAAAAAGCTCTATTTGGAAAGCTACGGTTGTCAAATGAATTTCAGTGATTCTGAAATCGTGGCGAGCATCCTCAGTGAAGCTGGATTTGCGACGACACGAGAGGAGGAGGATGCCGATTTGATTTTGCTGAACACCTGTGCGATTCGAGAAAATGCTGAGCAACGTGTGCGTGCCCGACTGCGCCAGTTTAAGCAGGCAAAAGGATCAAGGCCACATCTTGTTGTTGGCGTTTTGGGATGTATGGCGGAGCGTTTGAAGGAGACATTGTTAGAGCAAGAAAAACTTGTGGATTTGGTGGTTGGTCCTGACGCGTATCGGGATATTCCGAATTTGGTGGAGCAAGTTCATGGCGGGCAAAAAGCCGTTAACGTCCTGCTCAGCAGAGAAGAAACGTATGCTGAAATAAGTCCAGTGCGTTTGGATGCTAATGGGGTAACTGCTTTTATCAGCATCATGCGTGGATGTGATAACATGTGCAGTTTCTGCGTCGTTCCATTCACACGGGGCCGGGAGCGCAGTCGAGATCCTGAAAGCATTGTGCGTGAGGCACACGAATTGTTTGATGCTGGTTACCGCGAAGTGACTCTGTTGGGGCAGAATGTGGACAGTTACAAGTGGAACATCGACAACAAGGGAGTTGTGAAAGACGAATCGGAGCCGGTGGTTCGCTTTGCTGAATTGATCGACCGTGTTGCACACGTCAATCCCGACCTCAGGGTACGCTTTTCGACCAGTCACCCGAAGGACATGACGGATGATGTGCTCGAAATCATGGCCAAGCATGAAAACGTTTGCAAGTACATTCACCTTCCTGTTCAGTCAGGAAACAGCGATGTTCTGAAACGAATGAACCGAGGGTACACGCGCGAGTGGTACTTGGATCGAATGGCGGCCATTCACCGGATCATGCCTGATTGCGCAACATCTACGGATATCATTTCAGGATTTTGCGGGGAGACAGAAGAAGAGCACAAGGATACTCTTTCGCTCATGGAGATGATGAGTTATGACATGGCTTATATGTTCTCCTACAGTGAACGGCCGAGAACATTGGCGCAGAGAAAATACGAAAACGATGTTCCGCCAGAAGTAAAAAGCCGCCGTTTACAAGAAATCATGGCGGTCCAAAAGGTGCATGCAGCGAATCGAACCAAGAGCTACGTCGGTCGAACGTATCGGGTTTTGATCGAAGGTACTTCAAAGAAAAAAGAAGATCAGTTTTTTGGACGAACGACCTACAATACGGTGGTGGTGTTTCCGAAGGGAAATGCGCGGCCAGGGACTTATGTGAACGTACACGTCCGCGACTGTACGCCGGTGACGCTCATTGGTGAGATGACTGATAACGAGCCATCCGCATGAATTCAAACCCATGGATGCAAAAGCGATAAAGAGACGATTTGGAGTGATTGGCGTGAGCCCAGCGCTTGACCGTGCGGTGACTGTGGCGTCTCAGGTGGCACCGACTGATTTGTCCGTGCTGGTGTTGGGCGAAAGTGGAGTAGGTAAGGAAATCATGCCACGCGTGGTTCATCAGTTTTCAAAACGAAAGCACGGGTCTTTCATCGCCGTAAACTGCGGAGCAATACCTGAAGGAACGATTGATTCGGAACTGTTTGGGCATGAGAAGGGTGCTTTCACGGGAGCCACGGAATCTCGCAAGGGCTACTTTGAAGAAGCAAACGGCGGAACCATTTTTTTGGATGAAGTTGCGGAGCTTCCAATGACCACTCAAGTTCGATTATTGCGTGTGTTAGAGACCGGTGAATTCATTCGTGTCGGTTCTTCGCGCGTGCAGAAAATTGACGTCCGCGTGGTTGCCGCCACCAATGTGGATTTTGATGTCGCCATTAGCAAAGGACAGTTTCGAGAGGATTTGTATTATCGCCTCAGTCAAGTTCCGATTGAGGTTCCAAGTCTTCGAGATCGCCCGCAGGATATTCACCTGTTATTTCGAAAATTCACCACAGATTTTTCGGAAAAGTATCACATGCCGCCATTGTCTTTGAGCCCCGACGCGGTGGAGGTTTTGGAAAATTATCCTTGGCCTGGAAACATCCGTCAATTGAAGAATACGACGGAACAGATGTCTATCCTTGAGCAAAACCGTTCCATTGATGCAGATAAACTCCTGGGCTACCTGCCGGAGTCTCATCGCAGTCGTTTGCCTGTTCAAAATCCTGAAGAAGACTCTTCAGCACTCAACGAACGAGAAATCTTGTACAAGGTGCTGTTCGACATGAGGCAGGAGATGCAGGATCTCAAGAAACTGGTTTTAGAGGTGATGAAAGAGGGACAAGTTTCAGAAGCGCAAGCAGAGCTCGTGAGTCGTCTATTTAGTGCACCAGAATCTCCGCAAAAAAGGCTGCCTTCCGGACGAGATGAACATGAAGAATTAACAGCTGCATCGAGTGGAACTGAATGGGATGCCAATCCTTGGCATTCAGATTCCCCCATGTCGGGAGGTTCATTGGATGCGGCAGCCCTGAGGACGCAGGAAGTGGAAGAGGTGGAAGAAGTTCTTTCATTGCAGGACTCTGAAAAAGAGCTCATTCGAAAGGCACTCTCAAAGCATCGCAACAAAAGAAAATATGCCGCTCTCGAATTGGGGATATCAGAGCGAACACTGTACCGCAAAATCAAGGAATACGGACTCAAATGAAGGTGCTTCGAATTGGAATCCTGTTTGTGTTCCCCATGATATTTTTGGGCTGTGGTGTTTATTCACCTTACGGAGCACAGACTTCGGGGGCCAAGACTTATTCAGTCTCTGCTTTTGAGTTGGTTACGCCACTGGCCTCCGCGTCAAGTGCTCTCGCTCTAACAGAGGAATTGAGGGATCGCATTCAACGGCAATCGACCTTGCGCCTCGTTAACGCAGAAGGGGAGCTTCAGTTTGCGGCGGACATTACCGTTTGGGACGTGAAGCCGGTCAATGTTCAGGGCGATGAGACAGCAGCGTCCAATCGGCTGACCATCGGTTTGCGACTCAGTTATGAAAATACCATCGTTCCTGACTTGAGCTTTGAGCGAACTTTTACTCGTTTTGCAGATTACACGAGTGATCAGGATTTGTTGCAGATTGAAGATGAATTGGTGGTTGAGATTGGCGAGCAATTGTCTCAGGATGTTTTCAATGCTACATTGGGCAATTGGTGAGACGATTAATTGAAAGTTAAAATGCAGATCCAGCGACTTCAGCACTTGATAGAATACCCTAATGAGGTGGTAGCGGAGGACCGCGAGGGGTTAGAGCGTTGGTCGCGAGAATACCCTTACGCGGGCGTTTTTGCGATGTTACTTGCTCGATGCAGTGCGGTTGAGGGGCACATGAATGAAGAAAAAGATTTGTTGCGTGCTGCATCGACCATGTCATTCCGTCAACCTCTTTTCGACCTGATTGTTCAGGCAAAGCTGGTCGAGGAAGCTCGAGCAGTAGATAGCGCAATTTCTGATGCGCCGGAGCCTGTCACGGCATTCGCCGAAGATGATGAGGGAGCTGCCAAAGAAGCGGAGGATTCGTCGGCATCGGGGCTAAATCCCAACGAACCTGTTCAGCGAGAGGCTCTAATTTCGGCAATTGAGCGGACCATTGAGGCGGATGTAAGTCGATGGGAAGACGGGGAAGAGAGGCCACTCGTTTCCGAGGCGAAGCCTGCTGATCTTGCGCTGATTCAGCATGCGGTTTGCTCTCCCTTCTCTGATTGGTTAGTGCAGCGAGCTTCGGAGGTGGGATTTGGGGAGGTTGCGTCTTCGATTCAAGTAGAACCGAACACAGTGTCGACTTCTGCAAGTGAGTCCAAAGAAAACAACATGGCCCTGATCGATCAATTTATCGCAGCGAAGCCTCGGATTGGTCGCATACGGGATGCTCAAGAAACTAGCTCTTGGTCGGCAGATAGTATCCTTGAGGATCCTTCCTTGGTCACAGAAACGATGGCTCGTGTTTACGCGAAACAAGGGCTTTTTGACAAGGCGAGAAAAGCTTACCGTCTCTTGGCGTTGAAATATCCAGCAAAAAGCACTTATTTTGCACTCCAATTGAAAAAACTGGATGACGCCCGACCAACTTTGGGTTCATCGAACGAATAAAACGGAATTATGGGATACTTTTTAATGGCGGTTATCTTGTTGGTATGCATCCTCCTCGGTGGAGTCATTTTGATCCAAAATCCAAAAGGAGGAGGATTGGCCACAGGCTTCCAGGGCGCAAGTCAACTTGGTGGCGTGCAGAAAACAACAGATTTCCTAGTCAAAGCGACATGGGTTTTGACCGGAGCACTTTTTGTTTTGTGCATTGTTGCCGGAATCTTTTTCGGTAATATGAACGAAGACGTAGGCATTGATGAGAGCATTTTGCCGACCACTGCATTGCCGATGGAGGCTCCTGCTGCTGAGTGACTTAACTCCAGTGTAAAGAGATTTGAGGAGGCGTGTCACCCTGTCAGGGCGACGCGCCTTTTTTTTGTCTCTTGTTCAAACCCTGACAACATTGCACGCTTCAGTCAAAAAAACATGACATGGCGGCAGTGAATGAAGCGATCCATTGGATTGGCACGAAAATCGATTCCGAAGGTCAAACAATAAAATCAAAACGCATGTCAATGAACATCAAACCCCTCGCCGACCGGGTGCTTGTCGAGCCAGCACCTGCAGAAGAGAAAACAGCTAGCGGAATCATCATTCCGGATACGGCCAAAGAAAAGCCGCAGCGTGGAACTGTTGTAGCGGTTGGTCCAGGTAAGCCTGAAGAACCGACAACGGTGAAAGTTGGAGACACGGTGTTGTATGGTAAGTATTCGGGGACTGAATTGCAGGTTGAAGGCAGTGATTACATGATTATGCGAGAGAGTGATATCCTCGCAATCGTCTGAATTTAGCATTGAACGAAAACAAGAAAAATATTTGAAATGGCAAAAGACATTCAATTCAATACAGATGCGCGAAACGGCCTGAAGGCCGGCGTTGATAAGCTCGCGGACGCAGTCAAAGTGACGCTTGGTCCCAAGGGCCGCAATGTGGTCATCGAGAAGAAGTTTGGTGCTCCAGCAGTGACCAAGGACGGTGTCTCGGTGGCTCGGGAAATTGAACTCAAGGACTCCTTGGAAAACATGGGCGCGCAAATGGTCAAGGAGGTTGCGTCAAAGACAGCAGATGTGGCTGGTGATGGAACCACGACGGCAACGGTTCTCGCACAGGCGCTCATTGGAGAGGGCTTGCGCAACGTCGCAGCCGGTGCGAATCCGATGGATTTGAAGCGAGGTATGGACAAAGCAACTTCGGCGATCGTAACAGAATTGCAGAAGATTTCGAGAGAGGTCGGAAGCGACATCTCAAAAATTGAGCAAGTCGCAACAATTTCAGCAAACAACGATGACGCAGTTGGTGGCCTGATCGCCG
>ERZ1046568.2542-NODE-2542-length-11686-cov-4.189064_pt1 | contig 11686 bp, 8 predicted proteins | sample MGYA00383092_ERZ1046568 | MGnify/ENA primary metagenome ERZ1046568 (study PRJEB29581, sample SAMEA5548362) | metagenome | biome: marine; feature: coastal; material: water | depth 1 m | study: Short-term variability in the microbial, nano- and picoplankton... | reverse complement strand
ACTACCTGTTTATGGTATGAACAAAGGAACTATTGGTTTTTTAATGAATGAGTTTAATGAAGATGACTTAATTTCTCGATTGGCTGCAGCAGAACCTACCACGGTTAAGCCGTTAAAAATGATAGCCAAAGGGGCGGGAGGAACATTTGAGGAGCTTGCCTTTAATGAAGTTTCGCTCTACAGGCAAACACAACAAGCCGCTCATATAAGAATCAAGGTTGATAAAAAAGTACGCCTAGAGTGCTTGATTGCAGACGGAGTTTTGCTTGCAACTCCCACCGGATCTACCGCTTATAACCTTTCTGCTCATGGACCCGTAGTGCCTCAGGCAGCCCATATTTTAGCACTAACACCAATTAGCGCATTCCGACCTAGAAGATGGCGGGGCGCTCTTTTAAATGCTGATAGAAGTGTAGAATTTGAAGTTTTAAATGCTGAAAAAAGACCCGTAGCTGCTTCAGCAGATAATATGGAAATTCGCAATATCACTCATGTTGAAATTTCACAGGATAAAGAAACATCTTTAACTTTATTGTTCGACAAAGAGCAGGGATTAAGTGAAAAAATATTGAGGGAACAATTTGCAGTATAGGTAATTGCTAGCACCCCTGTTCTAATAAGTTAACCACAATAATTAGAATGGTACCGCTTCTCAGGCTCGAACTGAGGACCTCTGGTTCCACAAACCAGCGCTCTAACCAACTGAGCTAAAGCGGCACAATGGTCGTATGGCCATCTAGACCAAGCTGAGCAAGTCTTCAAGTAACTAATAGCATTTAAACTATAAATAATTTTGAATAAAAAAAATAAATTATATTGTTATGCCAAATGATTTATTGGTTTTTATATCGTTTTGACTATATCTGAAGCATGGCAATGAGTCTTATACACACAAGCATAGTAAATTTAATTGCTATTACTTATATATTTAGTTCGACATCATCATATTCCCAAGAGCCCATAAAAGAAGAAACAAGCTTAAGCGCCGTGTATTTTCTTGGTGAAGGCTTTATGAAAAGTTCTAATCATCAAGTTAAACCTGAAGCTTTTAAAAGTGGCTATATGCTTGAATATGAAATTCTAAATAATAACAAATCAACAAAGATTTTAGGGACAAAGCAAACTAAAATCCATATAAAAGAAATACAAGCAACCGAAGTTTTACGGAATCGTTCAACAGGATTAGCTATCCTAGGCTCAGGAAAAAATCGTACAACAAACTTAATAGAAACGCCTGTGCGCTTGGTAAAGAATATTGGTAAACTTGGACGCAAAGTAAAAAACTTTGAAGATGTTGTAATGTTTATTCCAAAACATAGTGCAAATACCGTGTTTCGACTAGCTAAGGGCTTTGGCGAATTTGGGGTTACAATTATTAGAATTAGTAAAGGTGCGGCTAGCACAAAGTGTTCAGGGTATACTTGCGTAAAAAAAGCAGGAACCGATATATGGTCAGGCTTTAACTCACTAGCAGGTAAACATAATGCTTCACGAAGACTGCATGCCGAATTCAATACAGACCCAGAAACAAATAATAAAGCATATAGGAAGCAAATAGACCGTCTCGCGTATGCTAATGCATACACAGGAACAACCATTAAACTTGGTGCCGGACAGGCAGGCATAGATTACTTAAGTGATGCTTTTATGGGTGTTGGTTATTATAATAATGCTGAATTTATAATTAGCTATGAGGATGCCCACAGACAAAGAAATCATGAAAAAGAAATTTTAAAGGGATGGGGTGCTGATACTAATTTAGTGAACTTTTTTTATAAAAATAAAACTTACACAAAAAAATATAGAAGGCGACTTTTTAAATCACTTGATACAATAACTGACAAGAAATTCGCATTGAAATTATTTAACGCAGCAGCCAAAGAAAATAACCGCACAATTGCTATGAACAAATTAAGAACTATCGAACACATAGCTTATCTAACGTCTAACGGAGATATCATTAAATATGAAGGGGACCCAAAGCTTCCAGTTATAATTGAAAGAAATGGTTTAAGCACTTTAGTTATTTATGCTGACCTCATTCATTGGACTGAAAACTTTGATTCACAAATAACTTCCCTCTCAAAAACTACACAGCTTTCAAATATAGATGTACTTGGTTATTCAACTTTAGCTTTCAAAGAAAAAGCTAAAATGCGAGAAATTATTGTGAATGAACTTAATCAATAATTACAAAATTTATTTTTGAAAAGAATAAAAGTCGCTTCCAAGTTGCATTATATTTGTGAGTTCATCAAGAGCGGCGAAGCTTTCATACATCAAATTAACATCGCGCAAGTCATTTGGGCTTATCTCTTCTCGGTAGTGTTTATTTATCCATACCTTTAAATCACTATATAAGTTTTCAGTTAAAACATTTTTATTATTTACTAATTTCTTTTCTTCTGAGTCCAGTGGAACGGCTAACCTCAAACAAGCGGGGCCCCCTCCATTTCGCATAGATTGTCGAACATCTACATAATAAACATCGTCTATAGTATTATTTCCAACCACTAAATTTTCACAAAATCTTGCGACCCTTGCATTTTTCTTCACTTCAAGCGGAGCTATAAGTGTTAAATATTTACGGTCAGGAATTTTTACTAGCATGGAGTTAAATAAGTATGACTCTATAGCATCCTGCAGAGGTATTACAGACTCCTTCACCTCAATAAAAATAGGTTCAAAAATTCCATTAGCAGCCTTTCTGATGTCGGATTGAAGCTTGCCGCTATTTTCAAATGCGCATTCATGATAAAATAAAGTATTCATTGCGCCAACACAAACCACATCATTGTGGAATGCACCTGCATTAATAGCTATTTTAGATTGCTTTGCATAAACTGTGCACGATGCGTCTAATCTATGATTGCGCATGATTGTCTGACTAGCTTGATATGTTTGCCTTGCTGGATAAGCTGAATTAGATTTTGTATACCCTTCACGTCCATAAACAAATAATTCTATCCCCTTTTTAGACTTTTCTCCACATAACCTTACATGATTTGCTGCACCTTCATCTGCAAGAAAAGGGTGGTCAAAAAGGGCTTTATGAACTTTGGCAAAAGGAAAAGCTCTCTTTAAAGACTTATAAGTTTGATTGCTTTCAATTGACCTGTGAAACATTTCTGACATATTTGCTACAGTTAAATGAAGTTGCTTGTCAGCACAATCAATTGAAGGACTTACTGTAGCAGAATTAGCTGCCCACATAGGACTTGCTGAAAAACAGTTAATCATTAGATTTGGAGATTGCCTCCAAGCAGAATCGAAAATCTCTCTGTCATTTCCATAAAACCCCAAACTTCGTACTAGCGGTAAATATGGCCTCTGATGTGGAGGTAAAACTCCCTGAAACAAACCAAGGTCTACCATTTTTTTCATTTTTTCTAGTCCCTGCAATGCAGCAGCTTGGGGATTTGAAGTAAGCCCTGTGTTAGAAAATGAAGCTAAATTTCCAAATGATAATCCTGCATAATTATGCGTTGATCCAATAAGACCATCAAAGTTTGCGACAGTAACCATTTCACCTTAAACCTTTAAATTCTAATATTGATGGTTTATTTGATATTTGGCTAGCCATTGGCCAAGCACAAAAGTCTGCAGAGTAATAAGCCCCAGGGTTATGGTTGCCCGAAAAACCAGTACCTCCAAAAGGTAAAAAACTGGCTGCACCAGTTGTCGGTCTATTGAAGTTAACAATTCCTGCTCGCACGTTATTGTGAAAGGTCTCCCATAAATCTTTATTATTAGAAATAAGTCCTGCTGCTAATCCAAAATTCGTATTATTTGCCTCATATATTGCTGTACCCCAATCAGGAACACGAACAACCTGTAAAACTGGACCAAATATTTCTTTATCTATTTTTTTAGTATCAGTCACATCAATTAAAGCGGGGGTAACAAAAGCACTACCTAGTTCAGAAATGCTAGAGGCCCTTATAACTCTCCCATTAAGAGAATTAGCATCTTCAACTATTTTACTAGCTGCATCTTGATTTATTACTGGACCCATAGAAGCTTCTATATTCCATTTATTTAAAGTTATTCGGTCCATTTCATTCATGGTTGATTCTATAATAAGTTGACCCTTCTCATTGTCAGGCACTATTAACCTTCGGGCACAAGTACAACGTTGGCCAGAGGTTATGAAAGCTGATTGAATAATTATGCTCGCAGCCTCTTCAGCATTATCCACATCCCATGCAATAATAGGATTATTACCACCCATCTCTAATGCGAGAATTACCTCTGGTTTTCCGCCAAATTTCTTATGAATCATTCTTCCCGATTCTGCTGAACCTGTAAATAAAACACCCGACAAATCTGGATGATCTAACATTAGCTTGCCAACGGCACCAGAACCCTGAACCATATTTATAACACCTTTTGGAAAACCCGCCTTTTCATATAATTTAATGAGCGCTTCACCAACTGCTGGTGTTTGATCGCTAGGTTTAAAGACTATTGTATTTCCAGCAATTAATGCAGGCAATATTTGTCCATTAGGTAAGTGAGCGGGGAAATTATATGGACCAAGCACAGCAAATACTCCATGAGGTTTATGCCGCAAAGCCGCACTTCCAAATGGTGTATTTTTATTAATTTGCCCTGTTCTATCAAGATAAGAAGTCAAAGATACGTCCACTTTGTTTGGCAGAGCAGATGCTTCACCTTTTGAGTCCCAAAGTTGCTTGCCTGTTTCTTTTGAAATTAATTCAGACATTTCAGGGTTGGCCTCAAGTGCAAGGTTTTTAAATTTTAAAATAATCTCCTTACGCGATACAAATGACATAGAACTCCAGACTTTGTGTGCTGACTTGGCAGCATCGAATGCTGCATTAATTTCCGTGCTTGAGGCTGAATTTCCTTCCCATAATTCTGTACCATCAGATGGGTTTATTGATTTAAAAAAATTGCCAGTGCCTTCAAACCATTGACCATTTATAAATAAAGATTTTTTCATTTCTTAATCCATAGACGAGCAGTATCAGTATTTTTAATTTTAAGGCATTCCATCTTCTCAGCATCAATAAAGTAATTACCACCAAATCGCGTTACATTTAGTAAACCACATCGAAACTCTGTTAAGGAGTTATTGCTAATTAAAGCTTGTATATTATGATTTTTATCAGACGGGTCCGTTCGTAACTTTACCAAAAAGCTTTCATTCAGAGTTCGCATGTCTTTCTTTAAAACAGCCATAGTTGGTCCTGCATCAAAAATATCTACAGTGTTATCATATCTAAAACCCTCAGACTCGAGATGGCGTTTTGCCCCAATGCCTTTTGGATGTGTTTTACCAATAACATTTTGAGCACTTTCAGGAAGCAGTGCAACGTAAATAGGATGTTTTGGCATTAATTCGACAATAAACCGACTATCCTTACCTGCGGAAAACTCATCAGCACTCTGAAAGTCCATACGGAAAAACTTTTTTCCAATTGCATCCCAGAATGGGGACTCACCATTTTCAGATACCAGGCCACGTAGTTCTGAAATGATTTTACTTCCGAAGCGCGCTTCATCTGCAGCAATAAGCATGAATCTTGCCTTAGAAATGAGCATACCCGCTCCTTTTCCTCGGTACTCACTCTTAACAAATAACGAAGCAACTTCTGAACAACCTGCATATTCATTAACGAGAACAAGAACTGCCATATCGAAACGCGAACCCGTAACAGAAGATTTCTGGGCTAACTGTAAAATTCTAAAATTAAAAAAAGGGTCAATTACGCCTATGTTAGTTTTAATTGAACTTATTCCAATAACTTCGTTCGTAATAGTATCTTCAGCAACTAAAATATATAGATGGTTGGGTATTATGCTTTTAATATCAGAAAAACTTTTTATTGAATGCTGTATTCGCGCTTTATGCACTTCTTTATTTACAGCTAGAGATGTAAATCCTGGCCCTGCTAGTCTCGATAAGTCACAAATATCGTCAAGGTCACTTGCACATACAGGGCGTACAATTAACATTTTTTAACTAATTTTTTAGCTTTTATAGCATCAAATTCTCCGCTAGCAATTTTGAGAAGAATAAGACACGATAATCTAGCTCTTTCTGTCAAAGAATTAATTTTCATATACTCTCTATCAGAATGAATTTCACCGCCAATTACTCCAAGTGTGTCAACATTTGGACAGCCCGATGCCCATAAATTATTACCCTCACAAACTCCGCCACTCGGTGACCAATTGATTTCTTGCCCTAATAGATTTCCAGCCTTTTTTACCCATGCAAAAACACTTGCGTTAGCTGGTGACATAGGTTTAGGTGGCCTTGTGAAACCACCATGAAGGTGAGCAAAAATTCCTTTTTTGTCATTTATATGTGTAACTAAAATATTAATTTTATTGCTTACCCACTGCATATCTTCTTCCTCCTGCATTCTTATATTAAAATGACCTATAGAAAGATCTGGAACGATATTTGAGGGTCCCCCTCCCTCAATTTTAGCTATATTTATTGTCAAACCTTCGCGCTTTCCGTTTAATTTTTCTAATCCATTTATAAACTCAGCCATCGCAACAATCGCATTCCTTCCTAAATGGTGCTCCCTACCGGCATGAGCGGCACGTCCTTTTATAATTACAGTGAAATTACCACTCCCTTTTCTTGCACCAGCCAATGAACCATCTGGAAGTGATGGCTCATAAGTCAGTCCTGCATGGGAAGCTCTTCCTAAGTCTGCTAGAATAGATGCTGAACCTAAAGAACCAATTTCCTCATCAGGGCTGAGAAGAATATTATAGCCAATATTTTTTGATATTGGCATAGTTTCAAAAAATTGTAAGGCAGTTTTCATCACAACTATACCGCCTTTCATATCTGCTACACCAGGCCCCTTTAAGATATCAACTCCTAAAGTTTCATAGTTTTGAAAATGACTGTTTACAGGAAAGACGGTATCGTAATGTCCAGTTAATATTAATTGGATAGGAGCTTTTGGACGCACTGATATTTTTAAAGCAGGCTCGTAATTTACAGTTTCTATATTTCCTTTTTGGTCTATTTGTTCTCCTTCTTCCAAAGTGACTTCACTTATTTCGCCAGGAAGAGATGCAAAACCATCGGACAAACGCTCCCTCATGTCTTTTAAGCCAGAGTGATTATAACTTCCTGAATTTATACTCGACCAATCTTTGACAATACTTAACATTTCATGTTTGGCATCACTAATCGCGTCTACAACACTATGCTCCGCCGTCGTTAAGCTGATATATCTCACATTAGCACCTTGTCTTTTTTATATGTATAAATAAGTAAAAAGAAAATAAATTCTAAATCTAAAGATTTATGGCAAAAAAAAACCCGACTTTAAAGCCGGGTCTTTATTTATTTCTTTAACCGCTTAGTTGATCACCCCTAATGCGCTTAATGAAACCAAAACCTCAGTACGACGGTTCATTTTTTCTTTAACGCCATTAGCAGTTTCAACAGCTAATTCCGTTTCACCTCTACCATCAGATACAATGCTGTCTTCAGATATACCTCTAGCAATTAATTCAGCTTTAGTATTAGAAGCACGGTGTTTAGATAGCTTTAAGTTGTAAGCAGTCGGTCCAGAAGTATCAGTGTGTCCAACAACACTAACCTTACCGATATTACAGTATTGTCCAATATCCGCTATCTTTGTGATTGCGTTAACTGTGTCTTGTGATTCATGCTCATCAAAATCATAGTAAATAACTTCCTGATGACTATTTATGGAGCATAACTCAGACATATTGTTTTTTGCTTCTGAAAAAACTTGTGCAGGGCAATTAGCTTCATCATATACAACTGAGTCATCCCAACAAGTATATGTCGGTCTGACGGGACAAGTAGCTGGTTCTGGAATTATTGAGCCATCCCAACATGTCTGTTTTGGAATTGGCTTAACCGGGCACTCACCAGCATTAAAGGTCATAGATCCATCCCAACACTGATAGTCAGGCACTGGAGCCGGTGGTGGTGGTGGTGCTTCCGGTTCATGTTTATGACCAAAGAGGTATCTAAAGCCAGTCATTACGGAATGTGCACCTACATTTGATGCCTCTACAGCTAAAGAATTAATTGCATTACTGTTGTTAGCAACCCTTATGCCATTAAAATCCATACCATGAGCGTCGAGATAGCGATATTGTGTGTCCCATTTAATATTTTCAGTGATCTCATAACCCAAACCCGCTAAAAGCTGATAGCCAAATGCAGTGTCGGTATCATCAAGACTACAAGACTGACCACCCGCTATTGTTGTACGAGTTCCATCGCAAACTGCGTTAACTGTCGGAGATGCAGCGTTACCATAATCATTTGCAGTAAACTTAGCATTGCCTTGAACAAAACCAATACCTGCACCCAAGTAAGGTTCAAAACGGCTGTTGGTGTCAAAGTTATGAATAGCGTTAATCATCATAGATTTGCTTCTGAAACCAGAGGATGTATCTTGAACTCCACTAATTGAGCCAAGATCTGTGTTTAACAGTGCGCCGTCTAGCTCTAAACGCCAGCTATTGCCTAAATTATAACCAAGGCCAAGTGATATAGCAACATCACCTTTGCTGTTCAGACCAGTTGCGTCGCCAGCAGTAGTATCAAGACCACCAGATAATTCAATATCAGTATGAACGCCATACCCAGCGTTACCTCTGAGGTACCAACCAGACTCATCATGAGCGGTTGCAAGTGATGGAATAGCCATCAAAGCAGTTGTTGCTGCTGCTACAAGAAGCCGTGACTTCATTTTATTTCCTCCGTAATGGTATAAACCATTTTCAAGTTGTGCGCATTGTACGCGTAATTAGCGGTTGTTTTTCTATATTCCCACTATGGTTAATTTCCCATTACAATAACTTTTATATAATAGCTACCCTTGGATAGAACTAATCGACATTTTTTAAAAAGCTTTTTTATAACTAGTTGCTAAAATGCATCACAATTATAGTGTACCAATTTCTACAACAATTTAACTGGAGTGTAATGGTACGCCCGCACAGACTTGAACTGTGGACATCCTCATTAAAAGTGAGGCGCTCTACCAACTGAGCTACGGGCGCACAATACGTACATTATGTATAATATTCCCGGTATCTAGGGGCGTGACTAACCATCGTCAAGTCCAAAATGTGTGGCAAAATAAAATTATTTAAAGGCTTTTAGGTTTGAGTGTAATTTAAACGAAAATTAGTTATGAAAGAATCAAACTCACCACTACTTATGGCTACTCGCATTCTCGACATTAAATCTTGATAATAAGCAATATTATGCCAACTTAAGATCATTGAGCCTAACAATTCACCCGAACGCACTAGATGGTGAATATAAGCTTTTGTATAGTTATTGCTTGCGGGACAATCAATTTTTTCATCCAGGGGCGCTTGGTCCTCACAATATTCAGCTTTTTTAATATTATATGGGCCAGTATCAGTCCACACTTGTCCATGCCGGCCTGATCTGGTTGGAATAACGCAATCAAACATGTCTACCCCTCGAGCGACAGCTTCCACAAGGTCTATCGGTTTGCCAACCCCCATCAAATATCTAGGGCGGTCCGAAGGTAGATTTGGAATGGTAAAGTCAAGTGTTTTGCACATATTTTCATGCCCTTCACCTACAGCCAAACCACCAATTGCAAAGCCACCATAACCACCATTGAGAGTTTCTTTAACACATTCCTCCGCACTGAATCGACGTAGGTCTTCAAAATTTGAACCCTGAATTATTGCAAATAAATTTTGACTTTCCCTCTTACCAAATTTCTCTAAGGATCGCCTGCCCCACCTTAGAGATAGTTCCATCGATTTCTTTGCTAACTCATAAGATATTGGATAATCTGTACACTCATCAAGCTGCATACATATATCAGCACCCAACAAATCAGCTTGAATTTCAATAGATCTCTCTGGTGAGAGTAAATGCTTTGAACCATCTAAGTGACTTTGAAATTCAACGCCCTTCTCTGTCATTTTTCTAAGTTTAGAAAGTGACCAAACTTGAAATCCACCTGAGTCAGTCAAAATAGGTCCACTCCAGCCAGAAAACTCATGTAATCCTCCTAATTTTTTTACTCTCTCAGCCCCAGGTCTAAGCATTAAGTGATAAGTGTTTCCCAATATTATATCCGAACCAGCACCAGCTACCTGGTCCATATATAGACCCTTAACTGTTCCAGCTGTTCCGACAGGCATAAAGGCAGGAGTCATAATATTACCACGAGATGTTTGAAGAACCCCTGATCTTGCATCACCATCTTTAGATAAAATATCGAATGGAAATTTCGTCATTTTAGCGTCTCTGATTTCCATAAAAGGCTTGTATCACCATAACTATAAAATCGGTATTTGTTTTTTATTGCATATAAATAAGCAAATTTCATATTTTTTAATCCAGACAGAGCACTTACGAGCATAAATAAAGTAGATCTAGGTAAATGAAAATTTGTCATAAGTCCGTCTATTATCTCGAATTTAAAGCCAGGAGTTATAAAAATATTTGTTTTGTCGGCAAGCTTTGTTACGATACCCTTTCTTGCAGAGGACTCCAGGGCTCGTAAAGTAGTGGTACCAACTGCTACTATCCGCCTGCCCTCGGATTTAGCAGAATTTATACGCTTTGCTGTATCAGGAGGTATCTCATACCACTCAGTGTGCATGTGATGGTCTTTAGTATCCTCAGTTTTTACAGGTAAGAATGTTCCAGCACTTACATGCAAAGTAAGTCGTTCGATTTGAATTCCTCTTAAATTTAATTCCTTGAATAATGTATCAGTAAAATGGAGTCCTGCAGTTGGAGCGGCAACAGAGCCGGAATTTTCGGAGGCATAAATAGTTTGATAGTCATTTACATCACTGTCGTCTACAGGTCTCTTACGTGAAATATATGGAGGTATAGGAGGTTTTCCAAACTTATCTATTGCTTTTGTCAGTGCAATGCCACTCATATTAAATCTTAGCCCTATGTCACCGTTTTGTAATTTATCATAAACCACTGCATGAAAATCATCAGAAAAGTATACAATATCATCAACTTTCAGTCGTTTGGCTGGACGAATGAATGCACGCCATTCATTCTTAGATACTAATTTATGAAGATTAATATTTAGATTAACATCCCCCCCTCCACCATAATCTCGTGCTTTTCTAGTTCCATTGAGGGCAGCATGAAGAACTCTAGTTTCATTTATTACAAGCACGTCACCTCTTAGCAGCAACCCTGGTAAGTCTTTGACACAATAATCAAACAGTTCACCTGCGCTCGAAACTTGTAATAGTTTTGCACTATCTTTTGGCGAAGCTGGCCTAAGAGCTATACGTTCTTCAGGTAAATCAAAATCAAAATCACAAACTTTCATACTATTGATTTTTTCTTTGAATTATAAAATAGAAATAAAGTTAAGTAATTAAAGGACGATCGCCTTTGTTATTTTTCCTGGGTATCTAGGTGGCTCGCCTTTTGGAAGGGCATGAACAAGGTCCATTCCACTTTCAACTTCTCCCCAGACGGTATATTGCCCGTCCAAGAAAGTTGCATCATCCAAGCAGATAAAAAATTGACTAGACGCCGAATTTGGATTTTGTGACCTAGCCATTGAGCAAACACCTTCGATATGAGGGTGTTTCGAAAATTCAGCCGGTATATTATCTTTAGCTCCACCCATACCTGTTCCGTTAGGGCATCCACCTTGTGCCATAAAACCAT
>ERZ1046568.2540-NODE-2540-length-11697-cov-12.741367_pt1 | contig 11697 bp, 9 predicted proteins | sample MGYA00383092_ERZ1046568 | MGnify/ENA primary metagenome ERZ1046568 (study PRJEB29581, sample SAMEA5548362) | metagenome | biome: marine; feature: coastal; material: water | depth 1 m | study: Short-term variability in the microbial, nano- and picoplankton... | reverse complement strand
GAAGCAAAGGTGATCTCATGAATACGTTGGTTATTGCCGAACACGACAACAGCACGCTCAAGCCGGCAACGCACAACGCGGTTGCGGCCGCGCAAGCCATTGGCGGGGACATTGACATCCTAGTGGCAGGGGCCGATTGCGGGCCTGCGGCTGAGGCCGCAGCAGCTATACCTGGCGTGGGCAAGGTACTGTGTGCCGACAACGCCGTGTATGCAAATCAGTTAGCCGAGAACGTGGCGTTGCTCATTGCTGATGTCGCTGCATCCTACGACAACGTTGTGGCTCCGGCGACAACTGGGGGCAAGAATACAATGCCACGCGTGGCAGCGTTGTTAGACGTCGCGCAGATCTCTGACATTATTGCCGTAGATAGTCCTGACACATTTAAGCGCCCCATTTATGCGGGCAACGTGATTGCGACGGTACAGTCATCCGACGCTAAAAAGGTCATCACAGTCCGAACCACTGCTTTTGACGGCGTTCCTGAAGAGGGCGGCTCGGCAGCGGTTGAGGCGTTAGCGGCGGCACATGATGCTGGGCTTTCGAGCTTTATTAGCGAAGAGGTTGCTGTGTCGGACAGGCCCGAACTGACAGCCGCTTCCGTGGTGATTTCAGGTGGCCGAGGCATGCAAAACGGTGATAATTTCCAACTGCTCGAAGGCATTGCCGACAAGCTCGGCGCTGCGATTGGCGCTTCTAGGGCAGCGGTAGACGCTGGGTTTGTGCCCAACGACTATCAGGTTGGACAAACCGGCAAGATTGTCGCGCCAGATCTTTACATCGCCGTGGGAATTTCGGGTGCCATCCAGCACTTGGCCGGAATGAAAGACAGCAAGGTTATTGTTGCCATCAATAAGGATGAGGATGCGCCTATCTTTCAAGTCGCAGACTATGGTTTGGTCGCAGATTTGTTTCAAGCCTTGCCAGAGTTAGAAGCGGCTATTTAGCAACATTGCCCCATCGCCTTAAGACCCAAGACTTAAGGCGATGGTCTCCGTGTTTATTTAGGTCTGTCCGGCTTGTTCCAAGACGGACCGGCCCAAATTTTAACCCCTGTAAAAGAATGTTTCTTCTTCGCCGACTGTGCCCGGCACAGATCCTGTGTGGTGAATCCTCGAGCGGCATAGGGGCGGTAGCCTCAATTACCAGTCTCGTAAAATTAGAGTAAGCGCTGAAGCGCCTCAGAAAACTGCAGTGGTAGCGCGCTTGATAGCCTCGCACCCGGCAGGTGGTAATTGCGGCTTCAGACGCTATCTACCTAAGCCCCAGAATACACTAGCAACTTGGGTTACCTTTGCTTCGTTTTGTGGGCCGACCGCCGTCCGGTTCGTTGTTAGTATTTTTTTTGGCGGGCATTGTCGGGGGTCGCGGTGGGTGCTTTAGCAAAGCAGCGATAAAACCAGCGCCAACCGTTTTAGAACGCAACGAAGCCTTTTAGTGAGTGATTTCTGTGACTGACCCTGTAGGTCCTATATTAGGTCAGCTGCAGTTGCACGCCCAATTTTCTCGCGGCGTTGCTGACGAGGATAAGCTCTTTCGTTGTCAGAGGGTGCCTTTCCTGCCATTCCCTAGGAAAGCACAGGTTCAGTGTTTCGGTCGATGCCGTGATCTTGGCGTCCCTTACGTCCTCTGCCCATTTTAAAACGACTGCGATGCGCATGATCACCAAGAGTTTCGCAATGTTTTCGCCGTGCTTTTGCCGCATTGAGCCCAGCTCGCTTTGGCGTAACTTGCCGCGTTGACCGTTCACCAAAGCGGCAAGCATTTCTTGCTCTCCTTGAGAGAACCCCGCTAGATCAGAATTTTCCAGAAGATAGGCCGAATGACGATGATAGTGTTTTTGAGAGATCGCGACACCGATAGCGTGGCATCTTGCAGCCCACACCAGTAGTTCGACATCGCGGTCCCGCAGCTGCCAGTGCTTTCTCACTGACATAGCTAACCTTGTGACCATGGTTGACACGCTTTCAGACGCAGTCTGGTCGGCTTGATAGCGTGCGAGAATCGCGGTGATTGAGCGCTCACGAACGTCCTCATGGCGTAGCCTGCCTACCAAGTCGTAAACGACTCCTTCCCTGAGTGCACCCTTTGACGTGCGCATTTTCTCAATATCCAAACCTGTGAAAATGGCTAGCGCTATGGCGACACCGGCCGCAATAACAGACCGTCGTTTATCATTCAGGCCCTCCCAGGGAATGTCATCAGCATGCTTGTATTTCATCAATGATTTTCGAAGCCGCTCAAGGGACTTCTTATCAATACCGTCATGACTCCAGCCGTTGAGTTTTATGATCGTCTCTATAGCCTGCAATGTGCCAGAGGAACCGACAGCCTCAGACCAGTGCTCGGCATTGAAGTGTCCGCGAATATGAGATATTTCGATCAGTGCCTGCTGAAAAGCATTATTAAACCGGCGCTTGCTAATTTTCCCCTTGCCAAAATAGGTGTGGGCATAGCTGACACAGCCCATTTGCAGGCTTTCCAAGCGAGTAGGTTCAAAACGTCGACCGATTATAAATTCTGTGCTGCCGCCACCAATATCCACAACAAGGCGGCTTCTGCTGTCATCAGCCAGAGCATGGGCGACACCCAAATACACAAGACGCGCTTCTTCTCGTCCGTAAACCACGTCCACTGGCACTCCGAGAATTTGCTCAGCGGGGATAGTAAATTCCCGACGGTTGCGTGCGCGCCGTAAAGCGTGGGTGCCGACGACTCTGATTCGGGAGGGCTCGATACTCTGCAGCAGTTGCGCAAACTGTTTTAAACACCCGAGGCCACGTTCAATGGCTGCTGATGAAAGTTTTCGGCCGCTAAGGCCAGCACCAAGCTGCACCTTTTCCGCTTGGCTATGTATAGGCTTGATCTCGCCGTGTTCAAGTCGCCCGATCAAAAGATGAAAAGAGTTGCTACCAAGGTCGAGTGCGGCGAGAAGGCTACCCTCGGGGAGTGGTTCTTCACTATTGGCGCCGGTGGTATCTGATTCGATAGGGTTACGCACGGAGATCGCCCCGAGCCCCTGATTTTCTGGAGTTGATTGGAAACCTTGTCGTCAAAAAGACCTTCATCGACATGCTAAGGAACAAAGCTCATCGGGGCTCTGCCCGTCATGCGCGTGAGAAGTTCATAGCCAATAGTGCCTGCATATTCGGCGACCTCATTAACGGCTAAATGTTTGCCCCACAGCTCGACCGGAGCCCCGATTTGGCAGTTCGGAAGATCAGTAACGTCGACGGTAATCATATCCATTGAAACTCTACCTGCTAGAGGTAGCCGCCTACCTTGCAGCCATACCGGTGTCCCATCAATAGCGGTTCGTGGATAACCATCGCCATAACCTACCGGTATCGTTGCAATAAGACTGTCCCGTGCCGCTCGCCAGCGGCCGCCGTAACCTACAGATTCACCTGCTGTAATTTTGCGTAGGGCCATGACTTCTGAATTGAACGTCATTACGGGCTCAAAGGATACTGTGGTTTCAGCCGCTGTATGCGCCGCGCCGTACAGCATAATGCCCGGGCGGATCCAAGTTGCCGCAGTGTCCAAGTCGTTAATGACTCCTGCAGAGTTGGCCATGCTCGTCTGAGACGGCGTTGATTTTTTCAATGATCGCCAAACTTGCTGCTGTTTTTTAGTTAATGCTGAGTGGGGGTGTTCGCCATCGGCATAGTGGCTGATAAGAGTGATTGACTGCGCTCCCAGTTCCCGCAGGCGTTTTTCAATTTGAGGAGCCTCTGCTGGATTGAACCCCAGCCGATGCATGCCACTATCGATCTTAATCCACACCGGCGCGGTGAGGGGATGGCCGCTTTGTTCGAGGAGGTCGATTTGCTGATGACAGTGTACCGTCATCATCACGCCATGCTCATGTATTGCATCGACATCGCACCGATCAAATGGTCCTTCCAAGAGCAGAATTGGGAGATCGATTCCCGCTTTACGAAGCGCAACAGCTTCCTCACAAAATGCGACCGCGAAGCCGTCAACAAACTCGCACAACTTTTGGCCACATCGAATCATACCGTGACCGTAGGCGTTGGCTTTTACCGAGGCGAGTATCCGACTGTTACCCGCGAGGCTGCGAGTTGCGGCCGCGTTAAGCGAAAGAGCATCGAGATCAATGGATATTGTTGTTGGTCTTGGCACGTTTTCTCTCAGGCGTTGAAGCGATGGTGTGCAAACAGCGATTGTGCCGCTGTCCATACTTCTCCAGGCTTCCCATCGTTGACGCTTTGTCCATCAATAGCAATAACTGGAGCCACTTCTTTTGTTGAGCTTGTTAGCCACACTTCGTCTGCTGCCATAACTTCAGTTCGAGTCACTGTGCGCTCTTCAACGTTCCAGCCTTCGTTGCGTAAAATGTCGATCAGCATGTTTCGCGTTACCCCGGGAAGTTTTTCAATATCTAATGGTGGGGTAGCGACCGTTTTATTTTGCACGATGAAAACGTTACAGGCAGCAGCCTCGGTGAGCTCTCCATCCTCGTTGAAGAGAATGGTTTCATCGGCGCCAGCGTCAACACCTTCCATCATGTGCAGCACGTTTCCCAGCAGGGCCACTGATTTGATATCGCAGCGTTTCCAACGACGGTCTGTGGCAGTTGCTACCCGGTAGCAAGTGGCGCGCTCAGGATCACCATTAGAGGGCGCACTTACCGCAAAGGTATAGGCAAATACCGTGGGCGGGCAGTCCGCTGGGAAGCGATGATTTCGAACAGGAGCGGTACCGCGGGTGACCTGTAAATAGACGCCTTGGTGTTCTCCTTCACTCTTGCTGGCTAACTCAGTGAAAAGCGTGTGCCACGCTTCGGTGGACATCGGATTTTCAAGGCTAATCGCTGCCAAACCCTGATCAAAACGTTGCATGTGTCGCTGAAAGCCCACGGGGCGCCCTTCATACCACGGTATGACCTCGTAAATGCCGTCGCCAAATAAAAACCCGCGATCCATTGGCGAAATACGCGCTTCCTCTAAAGGCATGAACGCACCGTTAAGGTAGGCAATTGTCACGTTTTAATCCCTCCGCTAGTGATTAGCTTGATCTCTTCAATAAGGGCTTCACCCACGCCAGCTTCAAAGCCGTCCTCGGTGTTGGTAGGTTCGTGACTGACGCCATCGACTGCCCCCAACTCAACGCAGCGTTGGAGCAGTGCATTGCTGTCCAGCCAATCCAACACCGGACGCTCGCAAAGTGCCTCCGCCATAGCAATTAATCCATAGGCCCCCCAATTTGAAACATCTGCAACAATCAGTTCGTCGCAACTAATGCGAGCGGGCTTTATATCCAACGTCTCCAGTACCTCTCCAGCACGACCCATACCGGCTTCGTTGCCTCCATCGCCAATGGCGATAACGGGACAATCAGCGAGTTCCAGCAAAGGCTCAACGGGGCGGCACTGCTCAGTGATGTCTTTGCCAGCAATATTATAAAACCGGCCGTCGGCCGCGGCCCCAGGTCGCTCAATGACAATGATGAGTGAGGGCGCTAGATCAAGCAAAAGCCCTTGAGCTTCTGCATGGGCACCCTCGTAATCAAAGCTCGTAAGAGGCCATGTTCGTATCGATTGCCCTAGCGCTCGGATGATCGCATCACCACTGAGTAGCCAGGGCTTGCGGCCAAGGCTCTCCAGGAAATGATAAAGCGCAAACGCTCCAGGGGGGCCATCTGTCTCAAAGGTTCCAGCGACCGGAAAACCCGTGCAGATGACAATATTACCCTCGGCCGCAATAACTTGCTGTGCTGCACGTAAGAGGTAAGCGGGCTGCAGTGCATCTCGAACGATGCGCATGCCTCTTGGATTTCGGGCAACCAGAGCGCCTTCGAGCCGGTGACTAATGTCTGTTGCTGAGGTCAAGGGGCAGGGGATCCAAGGCTGTCGAGCGCCTTCAGGTGCGTTTCTTCATAATGCTCATGCAACCAGACTATTTGCTCGGCTTGGGCTGTGCTTAATGCTTCAAGTCGCACCCGCTGTCCTGCTCTGGCCTGGCTGAGTCGCACCCTGTCAGGGGGAATTATGACGCCAACCTGAGGGTAGCCTCCCATTGTCTGGCGATCATTCATGAGCACCAAGGGCTGCCCGTCTGGTGGAATTTGAATTGAACCAAGACATGTGGCCTCTGACCAAAGTTTTGTCATGCCGGTATCGACCGGACTGCCGTTTAGAGGAATAGCCATGCGATTAGCTGATCCAGAAATACTGAAGATTTGCCCGCAAAGATCTTCTCTGCAGTCTTGTGTGACATCGTCATAGTGGATCCCTGGCAGAAATCGAAGCTGTAGAGTATCAGCTTGCGTACTGGTTTTATTGGGCAACTGACGTGGCTCATGCCGTTGCCGATGCGGGGTTTCCGGCGGCTGGTCGGATGAAGCTGCGGGTAAAAGGTCTCCTGCTTTGAGGGCTTCTCCAGTAATCCCCCCGAGGCCCTCGCGGATAACAGTGCTACGGCTTCCCAAGACGAGGGGCGTGGATACCCCTCCTTTTACGGCCAAATAGCTGTAAGTGCCCTTTATGGCCCTTCCAAGGGTAACGGTTGATCCGGCGGTCACAACCACTAGCGTATTCATAAAGCACTGTTCGTCGTTGACATGCAGTGTCACGGGAGCGCCACACAACGCCAGCTGCAGATCGCAGGTAGCTACGAGCGTTATTCCATTCAACACGACTTCTATGCCGGCATGATTATCTGTGTTGCCAACGAGTCGGTTGGCACAGCGGAGCGCAAATGCATCAACTGCGCCTCCAGTAGTGATGCCATAACCAAGGTAGCCGACGCGACCAAGGTCCTGAATAGTGGCGTAAAGGCCCACCTTGATAACGCTTAGTCCGGTCACATTAACGTACCACCCAGTTCGAAAAACTCATCTCGGGAAATGGGCTTGAAAGTGACTAGGTCACCCACAGCTATCAACCCGGGTGGTGACAGCTCTAAATTAAAGAGAGGGGTAGGGCAGAGGCCCAGAAGATGCCACCCGCCAGGGGACGCCGAGGGATAAACCGCTGTTTGTCGATCTGCAATGGCAACACTGCCCGCAGGCACTATTCTTCGAGGCGTTCGTAAGCGCGGTATTTCCAATACCTCTGGGATGTCCCCTAAGTAGCAGAATCCTGGGGCAAACCCCGTTGCATAGGCGTTGTAGCTGCTACTCGAATGTAAGTCGATGACCTCTTGAACGGACAGGCCGCTATGTTCGGCAACACGTAGCAAGTCATGACCTGACTCTTCTGCGTACCAGACGGGCAATTCAACCATCCGTCCTCTGCACTGTGGCGAAGCAGTGACGCCGTCCAATTCGCGAATGGTTGCCAGCAACGTCTCTCTCGGGAGTTCTGCGAGATCAAAAAAAAGCGTAAGGGTTCGGTAACCCAGTACGCAGTCGGTGAGGCCTGCCGGGTGTTTGCTCGTTATGCGATCACGCAGCTCAAGAAGATCAGCAGTAAGGGCAGGGCTAGGTGCGTCGTCAAGGCTTATACGGATACCGTTAAGGCCAGCGTAGCTTAGGTGCATTAGTTAGTCTGCGGGTGTTTGTAACGCTAGGTGAATGGCTTTCAGCATCTCTAGTGCCTCAGGCGTATCACCGTGGACGCAGAGAGTGTCTGGAAGAATACTGAGTTTGTGGCCTTTGGTGCTGCGCACTGTGCCAGAGGCGATGGCCTTCGCCTGAGCAACCGCGGCGGTCACGCCTAAAACTGCGCCGGGCTTGTCACGCGGGACAAGATAACCCGAACGGGTATAACCCCTGTCTGCAAAAGCTTCAAAACGCAAACTCAGTCCATAGTCAAATGCAGTTTCAACTGACTTTTTATCTTTTGGTGTGGCGAGCATGACCAACTCAAGGGGGCGGTACCACGATGCAATAGCTTGCATCACTGTTCTTTCCAGTCCTGGGTCGGTGCTCATGTCATTGTAAAGCGCCCCATGGGGTTTTACGTAGGTAACGCGAGCACCATTCGTGCGAGCAATGCCGTCGAGCGCGGATATTTGATACTGAATACAGTCAATAAGCTCTTGGCCTCGCAGGTCCATTGAGCGACGGCCAAAACCTTGTAAGTCTGGATAAGCGACGTGAGCGCCGATTTCGACTTTGTGGCGTTTGGCAAGAAGGACCGTCTTGCGCATTATAGACGGGTCGCCACCATGGTAGCCGCAGGCAATGTTTGCGCAGTCAATAAGGGGCATAATTTCGTCGTCACGTCCCATGGTGTAGACGCCGAATCCCTCGCCCAAGTCACAGTTGAGTTTTATGCTTAATTGACGGGATCTTCTTTTTCGGGTGCGACTGACCACCCTCTTGACAGCTTTCACAGTATTGCGAGTCCTGTGTTGGGTTTATCGGAAATTAGCATATAGCCTGGGGCGTGAGTGAATGCTAAGGGGATTTTGGCATTTTCAAGTGCCACTTGAGGCGTGACGCCACACGCCCAAAACACCGGCACCTCATCGTCTTTAATGGTAACTCTGTCACCAAAATCTGGTTGCTGAAGATTGGTGATGCCGATTTGGCTGGGGTCGCCAAAATGTATTGGAGCCCCATGAACGGCAGGAAATCGCGTGCAAATTTGAATGGCTCTTATGGCGTCCTTGGGTTTCATGGGACGCATGCTCACAACAAGATTGCCGGCGAACGGGCCCGCGGATGTGCAGGGTTGATTCGTTCGAAACATTGGTACATTAACCCCCTCAGAAATGTTTCGAATTTCGAGGCCGTCGGCAAGCAGTGCTTCTTCGAAAGAAAATGAGCATCCCAGTGCAAAAGCCACATGGTCAGAACGCCAGTGATCCAAAAGGTCGGTCGGCTCATTCATTAAAGCGCCATTCTCCCAGCGTCGATAGCGCGGTACATCAGTTCGCACGTCTATATCTGAGCCCAGCTCTGGTAGGCTGAAGTCACCCGGAGTAGGGCTTACGGCAAGCAGTGGACAGGGTCTCGGATTGCGTCGGCAAAAGTCGGCGAAGTCGCCGGCATAGTCTTGAGGAATAATGACCAAGTTGCACTGGACGAAGCCCGGAGCCAAACCACTTGTGGTTTCATTAAGCCTGGCCTGGCGCGCTGCCCGGCGCAGCTGGTTAGGTGCCATAGACTTGAACGGATTACCCACCGACAAAGTGATCTCCTTTGCTTTAACTCGCTGCGAGCTCTTGTATAGTACGTGAAACATACCACTGCGAGAGTCCTGATGCCCCACATATCAATTACAGCAGCCGAAACCCCCCATAAGCCCGCTTTTATTATGGCTAACTCGGGAGAGATGGTCACCTACGGAGAGCTAGAGGCTAGAAGCAATCAGGTGGCGCACTTATTCCGGCTCTGCGGATTGCAGTCGGGTGATCACGTGGCGATTATGGTAGAAAATTGCCGCCAGTTCCTTGAGATTACAACCGGAGCGATGCGCTCTGGCATTATTTTTACGCCTATCAGCACCCACCTCAAAGAAGATGAGACGGCCTATATTTTAGAAAACTGTGGCGCGAAATTATTCGTTGCTTCGCATTCGTTAACCGCCGTAGCAGTTCACATGGTTGGAAGTGCTGAAGCGCTGAGGCATTTTTACATGATCGGTGGTATCGAGGATGGCTTTTTATCCTGGGAGGAGACCGTCGATGCGCTGCCGGTGTCGCCAATTGAAGATCAAGCCATGGGCACGACGATGTTGTATTCATCGGGCACTACGGGCAAACCCAAGGGCGTTTATAACAAACCGTACACCGAAATTTTTGATGAGCCCCTGCCGTTGACCCTGTCACTTGGTGCCGCCTTTGGGTTTGGCCCGGAAACCACCTATTTGTCACCAGCGCCGCTGTACCATGCCGCACCGCTGCACTACAACATGGTGGTTCTGGATACCGGTGGCACTTCGATCATCATGGAGAAGTTCGACGCGTTACGCGCACTGGAACTCATACAAGAACACCGAGTAACCCACAGTCAATGGGTACCTATTATGTTTGTTCGAATGCTCAAGCTCCCCACAGCGCAGCGGACTCAGTTCGACACCAGTTCAATGCAAGTGGCAATTCATGCCGCGGCGCCATGCCCGATTGACGTTAAAGAGCAAATGATCGATTGGTGGGGGCCTGTGATCCTTGAATACTATTCGTCGAGCGAGGGTGCGGGTTTCACCTTGATTGACTCCAACGATTGGCTAAAACATAAAGGCTCGGTGGGTCGCCCCTTGTTTGGCGTTCCTCATGTGTTGGACGAGGAGGGTAACGAGTTGCCAGCCGGAGAGGTCGGAGGGATTTGGTTTTCTGACATTGCTAATAAATTTGAATACCATAACGAGCCGGGTAAAACGGCGGAGGCCTACAACAAAGACGGCTGGACCTCTGTGGGTGATATGGGTTACCTCGACGATGAAGGCTATTTGTATCTCACCGATCGGAAAAATTTCACCATCATTTCTGGTGGCGTGAATATTTATCCTGCGGAAATTGAAAACCTTTTAATCAACCACGAAAAAGTCGCTGACGTTGCGGTTTTTGGCGTGCCCTGTGATGAGTTTGGTGAAACCGTTCAGGCTGTGGTTCAGCCCGCCAACTGGGTCGATGCTACTGATGAGACAGCGTTGGAGCTTGTTGAATGGCTGAAAGAGCGTTTGTCCCACATTAAAATCCCTAGGAATTTAGATTTCATGGAGCAGTTGCCCCGGATGGACAACGGTAAGCTTTACAAGCGCCACCTGATGGATGCGTATCGAAACCGTAATGAGTGATATCGGGATCTGAAACCTGAGGCCTAATGGCGATGCACTGCTTTTACGCCCATTCCTTTGGCCTGAGAATCGTCATGCAGATACCGTCATAGCTTGTTGATAAATATGAAGTAACCAGATCTTACGGGTAATGCGGATAGGATTTTTCACGCATTTCTTGATGCTGTGAGTATACCCGAGCGCCCAACAGTAATAAGCTGGCGGCTGTTCTCACAGTGGTACGAGGTAAGGGTGCGGAATAAACGGAAACTCAAGTCATTGGCGCGAGCCATGGCCAAGTCTGATAACTACGCCGATTGGTTGACAGCAGCTCGTGATCACGACGAGATCACCGGTATGACCGATTGGCGTCACGTTGAACACACCGATCTCTACGACTACGCGCAAATTCGCTTACGCCTTGATCGTTTGAAAAACCTACGCGCTCGCTCCGATCATCAAGGGCTGCTTTATGCCCTCAATGAAGGCATTCATGGCAACATGGGGGGCATGGGTAAAGGCGTCCTTTATCGTATGGCCAAGTCGGGTACGAAGCGTTTAATCGAGGATTACATTGACGAAATCGATGAGTCCCTGAAGCTGCTAGCCGAACTTGATGACAGCATTATCCCCGCGCAACAAAAGCTGGATTTCTTTTACCGGGCGAATATTTGCTTCGGCCGCTCTGCGTTAATGCTCAGTGGTGGTGGTGCCCTAGGTTTTCTTCACTTAGGCGTGGTCAATGTCTTACTTGAGCAGGGCCTGCTGCCTCGAGTTATTTCGGGTTCTAGCGCGGGCGCCCTAGTTGCCGGTGTTTTGGCCTGCCACACCGATGATGAAGTGGCCGATCTCGAAAAGCTCGCGATATTGCAAAGTGGCGCAAAAGCAAAAGAGGAGGCCGGATTCCTACGTAAGGTACTTACCGGTGGCCCCAACATTTCTTTGGATGACCTAGAACATCTGATAGAGGGCCTTATTCCTAATGCGACCTTCGAGGAGGCTTATGC
>ERZ1046568.2537-NODE-2537-length-11702-cov-4.775307_pt1 | contig 11702 bp, 6 predicted proteins | sample MGYA00383092_ERZ1046568 | MGnify/ENA primary metagenome ERZ1046568 (study PRJEB29581, sample SAMEA5548362) | metagenome | biome: marine; feature: coastal; material: water | depth 1 m | study: Short-term variability in the microbial, nano- and picoplankton... | reverse complement strand
GGTAACATCTCGAGCCTGTCTAAGATATATATTTGCACACCTTATTTCTAGATGAAGATATTTTTAACACTCATTTTTTCGTCGCTCTATTTTGGAGCTACAGCTCAATCTTTTGACGAGAAAACGACTACATCTTCTAATGTAAGATTAAATGTTTCGAATGCTGGAACCTATGGCAACGCGTTTAGAGGGTACAGAGATGGATCTGGAAAGCCGAGTGGGGAATATCCTGCAGGTAGTGGGGTAGAGCATTTATTCGAAAGTGGAATCTGGTTTGGGGGCTTGATAAATGGAAGTAATGTAGCGGTAAGTACTGCTTCAGTAGATGCTCCTCAAGGTTATAGCACAGGTGCTTCCGGTTTTGAGTTTTATTCAGAACCCGGAGATAATCTTCGCGAGATTTCTTCTCTTCGAAATAGCCCATTTTTTAGTCCTGAGGCAGTTTCTCACCAAGATTTTATCGGAAAATTTTCAGACAAATATTTTCAAGTTCCAGGGACTCAGACTCAGATAGGTTCGCATATAGATCCTATTTATATTGATGTTACCGCGAAGACTTATAATTGGAACTACAGTTTCAGTGATTTCTTTGTTATTCTAAACTACGAAATCGAGAATATTGGGAATAATACAATTGACAGTGCTTACTTTGGTCTATGGGCAAATACGGTAGTAAGAAATATTAATGTGACCCCGTCGGGAAGCGGTGGTGCAGCATTTTATAATAAAGGTGGAAATGGATATGTAGACAGTCTGCAGCTTGCTTACTGCTATGATTATTCTGGGGATGTAGGATTCACGAATTCATATGTCGGACAAAAGTTTCTAGGTGCAGAAGACAAAAATGGCTTTCAGCATCCAGATGCAAATGACCGATTTAAGGCTCATTACAATGCATGGCAGTTTAATAGCACGTCAGATCCCATTTTTTTCCAGCCCACAAACGACAATACACGGTATCAAAAAATGACTCGTGGCTTGAATGATCATCCTTGTTGGAATGCAAACAGCACTCAAAATTCTAATTGCGGATCAAATAGCTATACGGATCAGTTGAATATAGCAGGTAATCGTTCAGATTTAGTATCAGTTGGACCATTTCTTGATTTCAAACCAGGAGATAAAATCAAGGTAAGTTACGCTTATACTTTTGGCAGAAAAGTAGAAGATGGAAATCCATATACTTCCAATACGTTAGCACAGCAACGTATTTTATTGGAAAATGCATCATGGGCTCAGACTGCTTATTATGGTGAAGATGTAAACTTGAATGGAGAGTTAGATGCAGATGAAGACTTAGATGGAGACGGGATATTGACGAGATTTATATTGCCTGCTCCACCAGACATTCCAAATACTAAGGTAGTAACATCAGACAATAAAATTGATATCTATTGGTCTGATAATAGTGAGGCAAGTATCGATCCTATTAGTCAACAACAAGATTTTGAGGGGTATCGTGTATATATGACTAAATTAGGTTTCGATGTAACGGATGTGCCTAATCTGCAAAGAGATTTAGTTAAAGTTGGGGAATTTGATATAGCTAATAATGGATTTAACTATGAGACTGGTTTTGATGCAATCAAGTTGGAGGAACCGATTGCTTTTTCAGGAGAAGAAGAATCTTACAACTACAAATTTACCATAGATAGTATTTTAAATGGATGGCAGTATGCCATTAGTGTTACTGCATTTGACAGAGGAAATGAGGAGAGCAATCTAGAGAGCTTAGAAAGTAGTCCTTTAGCGAATAACTACAGAGCATTTGCCGGTAAGCCTGCAAATGATAATTTGGAAACAAATGCTCCATTTGTCTACCCAAATCCATATTACGCAGGATCAAGCTGGGAAGGGGTAAGTAACTTTCAAGAACAAAGTCGTAAACTGTACTTTGCCAATTTACCTGCGGAATGTGAAATTTATGTTTTTACTGCTGCTGGAGATTTTTTAGATATGATTACCCATACGGCTAACTATGATGGAAGTGATATCAGATGGAACCAAACTTTTGGCTCTGAAGATGCCTCTCAAAACGTTTTTAGTGGAGGGGAACACGCTTGGGATTTGCTTACTGAAAGCACGCAGATCCTAGCTAGAGGAGTATATATATTTACCGTAAAAGACTTAAACACTGGCAAGCTATATAAAGGAAAGTTTGCCATCATAAAATAGTATAACATTAGAAAATAATAATAGTATGAAAAAACAATTATTCTCATTAGCACTAGGATTAGCATTAGTTCTAGGCGTGCAAGCCCAAACATCTCTTTCTGTGAGGGATATTCAGTTCGTAAGTGCCACAGATTTGGCAAATTGCGACGAATTAAGTTCTTATGACGGTCAACTTGTAAAGACTGTAGGAGTTGTGTTGCACGATGGAGGTCTTACAGAGCTAAGTTCTGGGTCTGTGAATGGAGGTTATCGTCCCGGGGTACATATTTTAGATACCGCCGCTAAGGGTGTAATGGGAAATTTTGGTGGTGTTCAGATTCATGGGGTGTACCAGGATGCGTCTGGTAACTCACAACCTGTTACCACACTTGATAATCTTGTTGCAGGAATGATCATAGAAGTTACTGGTGAAGTTTCTAGCTTTAGTGGAGAAACCCAAATCTACCCATCTGACAATGCCGCTGTTCGAGTATTGGGGACAACTGATGTGCCAACAGCTGATACTATATCTATGGGATTATTGAATGATAATAGTCGAACGAATAACATCGTAACTGGTGAAGAATGGGAAGGATCTCTTGTAACCTTGGAAAATGTTACTGTCGTATCGATAAGTAATTTTAGTGGGAATAGAGTAAGTTTTGATGTGACGGATGCTGATGGTAATACCATTAATGTATCTGACAGATTTCTTGTTCAGAAACAAGGTTCTTGGAATACAGTAAACGGAAGTTCCCCTTCTTCTACTGGTAGTTTTGTTCCTCCTGTTGTTGGAACTCAATTTGCTTCTCTTACGGGGATTATTTTACACTCACAAAATGGATGTACCGGTGGAACAGGTAGAGGATATGAACTAAATCCTTTTGACACAAGTCACTACAAGATAGGAGATACGCCGCCTAGTATCACAGAAGTAGTAAGAGACCCAAGTTTACCTACTAGTGCAGATGCAGTTGTTGTCTCTGCAAAAATTATAGATTTCAACGGTACCGTTACCGACCAAACTCTTTTCTGGAGTGCGGACGAGACTCAGCCTTTGGCGAACTTTACTGCCGTTAATATGACTTTGAAGTCTGGAAGTACAGATGAGTTTGAAGCTACTATACCTGCTCAAGCAGACGGGTCTACCGTGAGATATTACATCAGAGCTACGGATAACGATGGTAATGCAAGCTTCTTACCTTTCTCAGCTGCTACAGCTGGAGGATCAGCTGCATTGTATTTAGTTAGAGATAACGGATTATCTATTCCCGATATCCAACGAGTAATAGATCCTAGTAATGAAGACGCAAGTCCATTTGAGGGAGAGACTGTTACTGTTAGAGGTTACGTTACGGCAAGTGCAAAACCTTATGATTTAGAGAGTATCTACATTCAGGATAAGGATGCAACCGAGTACGCAGGTATTCAATTGTATGGTAGTGCTGACTTACTAGATTTATGGAGAACTGAAGAGGTGGAAGTTACCGGAACTGTTGAAGAATCTTTTGGCTTCACAAGAATAGCAGTTGAGAGTATTACTAAAACTGGAGAGACTGCAGAAGTACAACCAGTTGAGTTGCCAGTAAATGATATAGCTGGGAGAGCAGACAACGGATACGAAAAGTATGAAAGTATGTTGGTGAGGTTTGTCAATAGTGCAGGAAAAGTAAAAATATCTAACCCTAGACTTAACCCTTTCGCAGAATTTACAGTTTCGGATGATACTGCTGCAGTTTTTGACAACAGTACTAAGGTGCAAGCGGGTAGTAAAAATGGAAACAATAATTCATCACTATGGGTATCTTTAGTGACTGATAGTTCTTTAGCTGAAGAAAACGGACTGATGGAAGTACCTGTAGTAGTTACAAGTAAGGAAATAGATATGGACGCTATTCAAGGAATTTTGTACTACGGTTTTAGCCAGTACGCCGTTCATCCAAGAAACAATGATGATATTATCGGTTTAAGTGTTGAGCTAGAAGCAGCAAAATATGCAGCAGATACGGCTACAAATACCGTTCAAGAATTATCAAATTTAGGAGTTTCATTCTATCCAAATCCAACTAATAATGTGCTTACAGTTTCACTAGAAACTGAAAAAATGGGTAACATTTCTATAAAAGGACTAGATGGTAGAGAACTTCTTAGCGAAGAAATATTTGGCAGAAAAAGTATCGATGTATCGAGTCTTTCTTCCGGAGTTTACTTCATGCAATTCACGAACCAATCAGGGGTAAAAGCATCTGCTAAGTTCATAAAGCTTTAATGCTTTTTAGACCCATAAAAATCAAATTAGAAGGACTGAGCATGTTAATGCTTAGTCTCTTTGTGTTTAGTGTTTCCTGTAAGAAAGGTGACTTAAACCCAAATGCTGCACCTGAAACGGGTACGGCAATAGAATCCATTAACCTCACGGGTGAAAATCGTTTAAATAGTACTGTAAACCTGACATGGTTTGGTACAGATATAGACGGATATGTGCAGTACTATGAGATCAAGATTAATGAGGGGGAGTGGACCAAGACCTCACTTCAAGACAGTACATTTCTCTTCAGAATAGATCCAAACTCGGATTCTACAGATGTTGACTTTTTTGTAAGAGCTGTAGATGATGATAATGTAGCTGACCCAACTCCAGCATACTTAAAAGTACCTTTAAAAAACAGTCCACCAGTAGTTACATTTGAAGAAGAAAGTTTGCCTGAAGATACAACGAATCTGGTAATAACATTCAGGTACTTTGCATCAGATCCTGATGGTGAAAATACCTTAAAGCAAGGTTTTATCAGAGCTAATGATGGTGATTGGGCTGAGATAGACCTTAATCAAAAGTTACTTTCAGTCATACCAATCAATACTCAAACTACGGGAAGTGGAGAAGCCCACGTATACTATGGGGTTGAAAGCGATGCTTCGGTTACAATCAATGGTTTTGTGAATGATGGAGATAACATAATTCAACTTCGCGTAACTGACATTGCAAATGCAGAAAGTGCTATAGATAGTACAGACTCAATCTATGTGAAACCGCAGACTGGGGATTTACTAGTTGTTGGGGGGCATAATGCTTCAATCACAGCAGAATACAAAAAGCTTGTAAATAACAATTATGGATCAGCAGATTTTATGAATTTGGCTGGGAATGGGGGGTTAAATCAACCTAGGTTTTGGGATCCTAGTTTTAGGCTTTTGGCTGAAAACTATGATAAATTGTTTATGCATACGGAAGAAGGAAACTTTAGCAATCCGCTCACGGGTGCGGATGGAAAGTTACTTGATTTTGCAGCTCCGATTATTCAAAAGTTAATAGACCGTGATAAGAAAGTGCTTGTTTCCACAGCATTTGCTACCGGGGCTGATTTAGCTACGATTGGTGGGGTTCTGTCAATAGATAGTTTTACAAGCAGCAGAGGTCAGGCTTTCTTTACCAATGATAGTGTTGCTATTTCGTTGGATACAGACTACCCACTTTTACAACCTTCCAATTTTTTATTAGCAACAGACCCATTTTATCCTTCAGTAGGTGCCGAGCCATTCTATCAGGCTCAACTAACTCCAAGTGGAGGCTGGACAGGACCCAATACTATTGCAATAAAGAGAAGTAATGCAGCTGGGAACACGAATCTAATTCTATTCACTATTCAGTTGCATCTACTAGATAAACTAAAAGACAATCAAAACCAGGTCATTTCTAAAATACTGAATGAGGAATTTAATTGGTAGCATACTCTTTCTGTTAGTCTCTGTATCCGCTATAGCACAAAGTAGTAGGCTTATGGGTACGCTTACAGATGAAGATTCTGGAGAGCCATTGGTAGGGGCAGTAATTCGGGTAGTAGGTACATACGGAGCAGCCATTTCAGAACCTGACGGTTCTTACCTCATTGAGAATATCAAGCCAGGAAGATATTCCGTAAACATCCAGTTTATGGGCTATCAGCAAAAGATCTATAACAACATAGATATTAAGGCCAAGCAGACGAAAAAGCTTAATATCGAGATGACTCCGCAGACCAACACTTTTGAGACAGTGAAGGTAGTAGGTAAGAGAAAGGCTGTTGATTTAGATGATGCAAAAAGCACTATCACACTGAATAAAAAAGACATTGCTGAAATGAATGTGAGAGACGTTCAAGAAGTGGTGGCTTTACAAGCTGGTGTTTCTAAGTCTCCGGATGGTCTTCAGATTCGTGGAGCTCGTGTTTATGAAACTTCATTTAACGTAGATAACATAAGTGCACAGGATCCATTAGCAGGTACTGGTTTTGGTGTGCAAGTAGCAAGTGGTTCAATCGGAGAACTTGAACTGATTACTGGTGGAGCAGGGGCAGAACATGACGGTGGTACTGCCGGTGTAATTAGTACTACCATAAAAGAAGGTTCTGATGAGTTTGAAGTTGCAGGTAGCTGGCAACGGGATAATTTTGGAGGTAATCCTAGTTTTGGTTGGAACACAGATATAGCAGAACTATCCTTTGGAGGAAAAATAAAAATCAAGAAGCGTAAGTTTTATTTTTTCAATAACGTAACAACTAATCTTACCGATTACTACTTTGGACCTACTGCTAATCAACTGCATAGTTCACTCTTTACGAATGACAGTGTTTGGGCTCCAAGACAAGCCAATCAATTTACACATACGCTGAAGCTAAGTCACGAGATAAATCCGAAAACAAAAATTACGATAACCAATCAGCACAGTTTGAGTATCAATCAGAATACTAGAACACTTCAGATTGTTGGATTTGATGCTATTCTAGCACCAGGGTTTCAGTTCGATAGAAGTCTGAATTTAGATAACGGAACTACGTACACTCATCACTCCAATCTGACTGCAATAAATCTGCGTAGAACAATTAATGAACGTCTTATTGGTACGTTATCACTTGGAAGATTATTTACAAACCTGAGAGCTGATGCTAATGGAAGGCCTTTTAGAACAGAGACCGTAGGACAGGTATTTGATGAAGAAAGTATCGTGACTGACCCTGTTCAGGTATTTAATCCGCAAGGACCAATACAATTTGTGCTTCCAGGGCCAGGACTTATCAATAATGGTGGCATAACGCCTACTTGGCACGATCACTTTGCACGAGAGTACACGATAAAGCTGAACTTCAAATACTATCCTGAAAAGGAGGCTCATCAGATGAACTTTGGTTGGGAACAAAAACTAAATGAGTATCAATGGGTAGATGTTACTAGACCATGGGTAGGAGCTCCTATTCAAATCAATGATAGTACTTCCACTCCTAGTATTAGCATAGGTTCTAGTAATGATATATGGAGAGTGAAACCGAATAATGGAGGTTTCTTCTTCTCTGATAAAATACAATACAAGGGAATCATAGCAAGTTTGGGTATGCGTTTCAACTATTGGGCCCCAGGACGTTTTGCAGACGATGCTATAGACAATCCTCAAGCACCGGTAATAGACCAGGTGAGAGAAGACTATGTGAAGAATACAGTCAAAATTGGTGGACTTAGATACAAGGCTAGATTGCTTCCAAAGATTAATGTCTCTTTTCCAGTAACCAGTAATAACGTACTCTATTTTAACTATAGTCATAGTATGAGATTGCCGCATCCAAGATTCATTTATGCTGGTCTTGATCCAGAGTTTCAAGATAGGAGTTTCCTTTCTTTCCTAGGTAATCCGGACTTAAACCCAGAGGTGAATGTGTCATATGAAATCGGATTTAAGGCTCAAATAAAAAAGACCATAGGGCTTACTCTTGCTGCATATAATAACAATAGGTTTGACTATATCGTAAGTAGAAGAGTGCTAGTAAATGACCAAACAGGAAGGCCAGTAAGCAAGACGATGTATATCAATCAGGACTATGCAAAAGTGCAGGGTGCAGAAGCAAATATCATTTGGAATGCAACTAACTATTTCAGAACCTTTACAAACATCGCATATCAGCTAGCAAAAGGAAAAAGTAATAGTGCTAGAGAGAGTAGTTTGCAGATAGAACAAAATGGTGAAGTCCCATTGAGTACAGAGAATTTCTTGTCTTGGGATAGACCTTGGAATATAAATCTTGGGGTTGTGTTTTCACCGGACTCTATACTATCTTTTTATCAGAAATGGATGAGTAGAACTCAAGTATTCTTTAGTTGGTCATATCAAAGTGGACTGCGTTATACACCACAAATTAGAGAAGGAGAAAATCCTTTGGGAAGACCGGAGTATGTATCAGATTTCAATAGTTTCTTGGAGGAACGAGGCACTCCGTGGATAAATGCAGATATGAAATTCACAAAGACTATTGCCAATAAAAAAGGGAAGGGAATAACACTAAGTGTAGAAGCAAGAAACCTGTTTAACAATAAGAACGCTCAAATCATAAATCCTGTGACAGGAAGAGCGTGGGAGCCAGGTGATGACTTACCCAACTCACAAAGAGATCCACGATACGTTGGTCCTGAAGAAAACGGAGCTCCTCCAAATAATCCTGCTAGATATCTAGCCCCTCGTCAACTCTTATTTGGTGTGAGTTTTAGAATATAAGTTTATGCCTGTACTTGTAGTTCTCGTAGAGAGGTATATAAAAAAGAGAAGGAAGATGAGGAATGCTTAGTCGTACTCACTCAACTCCAACCATCTATCTGTCTTTTCAGAGATAAGCTTTATTACTTCGGTTAGTCTGCCGCTCACTTTAGAAATCACATCAAAATCAGTAGGGTTTGCCGCTAGCTCTGCCTCTAGTAGACCCTTTTCAGTTTCTAGATCTTCTAGTTCTTGTTCTAGATTCTCAAACTCGTATTTTTCTTTAAAGCTCAGCTTCGTTTTTAGCTTTTCTGTTTTGACTTTAGCTGTTGATTCATTTTCGAGCTTAGCTACCTTTTTAATCTCTTTCTCCTTAGCTTCTTGCTCTACACGATACTCACTGTAGCTACCGTTGTAATCTTTTATTTTCCCATCTCCTTCAAATACAAATAAATGGTCCACTAATCGGTCTAGAAAATACCTATCGTGACTCACAAGTAAGATACATCCAGCAAATTCTGCTAGAAAACCCTCAAGCTTATTTAAAGTAAGAATATCCAAATCATTGGTGGGCTCATCTAGGATAAGAAAGTTAGGGTTCTTCATTAATACGGTAAGCAGATATAACCTGCGTTTCTCTCCACCACTTAGTTTAGCTACAAACTGATTTTGCATTTGAGGAGGAAAGAGAAATAGATTAAGTAGCTGACTTGCAGACACTTTGCTGCCATTTGCAAGCGTTATGACATCTGCTACATCTTTGAGGACTTCTATGACTCGTTTTCCAGGTTTTAGATTTTTCATTCCTTCTTGGCTGTAGTATCCGAATACTATGGTATCCCCACGATTTATCTTCCCACTATCTGGAGCCTCTAGACTCATTATCATATTGAGTATCGTAGATTTACCGCAACCGTTTTTACCTACTATGCCTATGCGTTCTCCTTTTTTGAAGGTGTAGTCAAATCCCTTAAGTATTGTCTTTTCGCCATAGGACTTATATACTTTTTTGAGCTCTAAAATTTTCCCACCAATACGATTCATTTTCACAGCTAGATCTAGCTCTTGCTCGTGTTTCCCACTTTTGGCTTTAGCTTCTGTTTTGTAAAATGCTTGTTGGCGAGATTTACTTTTGGTAGTACGTGCAGCAGGACTTCTTCTCATCCATTCTAGTTCCGTCTTCATAAGCTTTTGAGCCTTGCCTATTTCTGCGGCTTGGGCTGCTTCCATTTCTGCTTTCTTTTCTAAGAAGTAAGCGTAATTTCCTGAATAATTTTGGAGACTTTGGTCTTTGAGTTCAATAATTCTATTGCATACGGCATCTAGGAAATAGCGGTCGTGACTCACCATTAATATGCTTATAGTGGAACGATTAAGGTACTGTTCTAACCACTCTATCATTTCTAAGTCTAGGTGATTGGTGGGTTCGTCCAAAAGCAGTAAATCTGGATTTTGAAGAAGTGCAAGACTGATGGCCAATCGTTTTTTCTGTCCACCGCTTAGTGAAGCAATAGGTAGTTCGTAGTCAATGATACTGAAACGAGTCAGTAATTCTTTTAGTTTTCTTTCAAAATCCCACGCATCCATTCTGTCCATTGCCTCAGAGGCATTTTGAAAGACACGTTGAGTGTTTTTATTGTAATCAGCCGTTTGGGCGTCTAGAGCGGCTTCGTATGACCTAATAGTAGCCGTGATATGCGTGCTACTTTCATCAATCAACTCCTGAATTGTCAATGATTCATCGAAATCGGGTTCTTGGCTTAGATAAGCCGATCTTACTCCTTTACGCAGTCTCACTATGCCATCATCTGGTTCTTCTACTTGAGCAAGTATTTTAAGCAGTGAGCTCTTTCCCGCACCATTATTGGCTACAAGAGCTATTTTATCCCCCTTGTTGATGCTTATATCTAGGTCTTTGAATAGGATACGTTCTCCAAGATCTTTATACAGATTTTCTCCGTTGAGGTAGTTCATTTAAATAGGTGGTAAAGGTAGGATAAGCAATAAACCAAGCAAATAGTTAGAGCAACGAGTATAAGTAGGGACTTATTAGCCTCTTCTATTCAATTTCTACAGAAACGACATCTCAATTTGAAGTACTCCCTATAGCTTACTGCTAAACGGATTTCTTAATCCCTTGGCTTTAGTGATTGAGACTTTTACGCTACCAACATAGATTGCAGCCTGTACTCTCATCGGCACCTTGTTTTCATCTGCAGATATCCAGATGGTCATATCCTCTTCGTCTTTAAATACGCGATCTACAACCAGTTGTGGTCTAAGCTTATAACACTCTACTTTGCCCAAGTCAGTTTTTATCACTTCTTTTCCAAGATACTTGAACTTGAGATCATATATTTCTTGATCTAGATATATGTTTATTGGGAACGATTGTCCAATACTAGCACTTTCAAAATCAATCGTCCTGGCATAGAAAGAACCGCTAATAATATCTTGTACGTATGCCGGCATGTCCATGTTTTCTTGAGAGCCCTTCAGCTTGCCGTTTTCGTGGTCGTAGTATACCAGATCTTCATCTCGGTAGTTGTCTTCTTCTACCTTTTTGTAGTACTTTAAAGGGGCAATACTTTTTGCGTCTACATAACTCACAAAATGGTCTCTCACCCTAAATGCCCAATCGAAGGACTTAAACGTTTTCCCAAAGGCACTTATTCTGAAGGTTTCTCTACCATTAACCATAGTAGGCTTATCTGCTACTTTTATTTTTACACTAGCGGCATTTATCCATCCGTAGTGAACTCTGTAAGTGAGCTCTTCCCCATAGGTAAATGCATTGTTTATTTGAGAACGCATGGCATCATTACGATGCAAATCGGCAGTATATCCACTACCTACTAGCATGATCAATAGTAATGTTAAGATATATTTCGATTTCATAAGTTACTTATTTTGATAGAATTAGTCCAATAGATATGCCAAAATCATGTTTGTTAGCATATACGATTACAAAGTTGCTTATTTGCAACGAATTAAACCAACGGACAAGTGTTAGGCAGAGTAATAAAGAGCAGTATCATCTTACTTTTGATGT
>ERZ1046568.2529-NODE-2529-length-11725-cov-5.149786_pt1 | contig 11725 bp, 7 predicted proteins | sample MGYA00383092_ERZ1046568 | MGnify/ENA primary metagenome ERZ1046568 (study PRJEB29581, sample SAMEA5548362) | metagenome | biome: marine; feature: coastal; material: water | depth 1 m | study: Short-term variability in the microbial, nano- and picoplankton... | reverse complement strand
TGTGATGCGCCGTAAGTAGCGGTTGATGGCACCTCTGCCGCATGAACACTTGCGTTGTCGGTCTTGGAAGAAACCGCACGGACAAGGATTCGCTGTGGCGACAACCAAAGCTCGAAACGGTAACTCAACGGTTCCATCGGTACGACCAATTGTGATGATTTGACGCTCCATGGGGGAGCGTAAACTCTCGATGCAGCTTCGATTGAATTCAGGAAACTCATCCAAGGCAAGCACCCCGCCATTGGCCAAACTGCATTCACCAGCGACGACTCCATGCTTGTTACATGTCCCGAGGAGTCCAGCCGCGGACGTTTGCGAATGTGGTGTTCTGAAAGGTGGCACCTCTGAGAGGCCTCGGGATTCTCTTCGCGAATTGCCCCAGCGTCTGATTTGTTTGGCTTCGGCTTCTTCAACTGGCGGCAGCAGTTCGTGAATGCAGCGTGCCATCATCGACTTTCCCGTCCCGGGTGACCCTATGATAAGGGTGTGATGAGTTCCAGCAGCGGCTACAACGAGTGCCAACCTCTGCCGGGAGGATAGTCGAATGGACTCAAATTCTGACGATTTCGGGAGTTGCATTCGCAGCCTTTGGTTCCATGCGTTTTTAGAATGAAACACTGGAAGTCGTCTTTGGCCATTCAAATTCTCGACCAATGGAATCAAATGATTGGCTTGCAAATTGACAGAATCAGAAGTTGTGTCATCCGTCCAAATCGCATCCAATGAATGAGGAGTATAGATCGTCAGTTGCTGCGGCAGTGCGATTGGTACGTTTAGCGGGTGTGTTTGAGTGGTCAACGATATAGAACCATCCAATGCGAGTTCGCCTATAAAAAGTCCGTCACGACAGCAGTCGTTGTGTATTTCCCCCATGCTGCATAGGAGGGAGATGGCGATCGGCAGGTCTAAATGAGCCGTGTTGGTGTGTTGCATTTCGGGCCCAACATGCAATGTGATTGCTCCGGTGGGACGCGGCCAACCGCAGGATTCAAAAGTGGCGTAAATCCGAGCGAGTGAATGTTGGAGGGCAGTCCATGAAAGACCAGAAGTATGAATGCGCGCGCCTTTTGTACGGTGGACTTGCACCGATACCAAGCGCGCATTTGAGCCGGAAATTCCGACCCCATGCGTTGATGACAACATGAAAGGCTTTCTTACTGCTGACGCTCAATCAAATCAATCCAAGCATGGATGACCTTGATGTGTATTTCTTGAACGCGATCTGCGAAACCTTTCCAGGGCACATCAATGACAACGTCACACAAGTCTTTCAGTTCTCCGCCGCCTCTTCCTGTCAGGCCAATCACGGTCATGCCTTTCGTTTTGGCAGCCTTGGCCGCCTCGATTACGTTGGCGCTATTTCCACTGGTGGAAATGGCCAACAGAGCATCTTCTTTCTTTCCGACTGCCTCTACGAACCGCGAAAAAATGAAATCAAATCCGTAGTCATTTCCGACGCACGTGATGTGGGAGGGATCGCTGCACGAAATCGCTGCAATTCCCGGTCGATGTTCTCGGTAGCGTCCACTGAGTTCTTCGGCAAAGTGCATGGCGTCACTCATTGAACCACCATTGCCGCAAGAGATGATTTTTCCGCCTCGAGCGATGGAAGATGCCAATGCATTGCCTCCCGTTTCGACAGAGTCCATGAAGTTGGCATCAGAAAGAAGCTGCTCCAAGAGTTGGGCGGCCTGTTCAAAATGCTCAGAGATACGTGCCTTGTTATTCATGGTGCGAAGCTGCGATTTGAAGTCAAATGTTTGAGCAGTGGTTTGCAGGTGTACAGGTCAATTTTACTGCTTATTCCTGGAACTTCTCAATGCCCTGCTTCAGGAAGTCAATAAACTTCGCGGGATCCGGATCATAGCCCACCCCTTCAGAAATTGGCTGGCCGTCGTGGTCGAGCAGCACGTAAAAGGGTTGAGAATTTGTGTTGAAGCGAGAGGCTTGTAGATAGGACCACTTGTTGCCGACCGTCTTGACTTTAAACGCCTTTCCACCGTATGTCTCTTCGCCCTGCTCAGATTCCGGAAGTGCTTTTCGTTCATCCACGTAAAGCGATACCAGAACCACATCGTTTACAAGCATGTCAGCGACTGCTGCGTCAGACCAGACTTGCTCTTCCATTTTACGACAATTCACACAGGCCCATCCGGTGAAATCTAGAGCCAAAGGCTTGCCTTCTGCAATGGCAGCGGCCATCCCTTCCTCATAATCGGTGAATCGTGCTTCGACATGGCCATTGGAGTGGCCTTCACCACCGGTGCCGCCTTGGCTCCATTCGCTGTAAAACATGGGAGGCGGGAATCCGCTGATTAGCTTGACGGGTGCGCCCCACATTCCAGGTATGAGGTAGATTCCAAGCGTCAGAAACATCATCCCCATTGAAAAGCGGAAAACGCCGATGCGCTCGGTCTTCGAATCGTGCGGGAAAAGAATCCAACCGAACAAGTAAAATGCAATGCACAATACAATGGCGACCCAGATGGCGATGAACAGTTCCCGCTGCAATAGACCCAATTGAAGCACCAGATCTGCGTTGGATAAAAACTTAAAAGCGAATCCTACTTCCAACAGCCCCAAGACGACTTTTACGGAATTCAGCCAACCGCCAGATTGAGGCAATGAATTCAACCAACCTGGAAACGCGGAGAACAGCATAAACGGTAGAGCGAGCGCCAATGAGAACCCAAACATGACTGCTGTGGGCGCAGCATATGAACCGGTTGCCGCTCCTGCCAATGCACTGCCGATCAATGGTCCGGTGCAGGAAAAGGAGACAATTGCCAGGGTAGCCGCCATAAAGAAGATACCAAGTAAACCCCCTTTGTCCGCTGCTTCGTCGGTTTTATTTGCCCAGCTTGTCGGCAGTTGAATTTCAAATGCACCGAGGAAACTCGCTCCAAATACCAGAAGCAATAGGAAGAGGAAGACATTGAAAAATGGATCCGTAGAAATCACGTTGAGGATGTCCACTCCAAAAACTGCGGTGAGCAACAATCCGAGTCCGGTGTATATGAAGATGATGAAGAATCCGTAAATCAGAGCATTGCGAATGCCTTCAGAACGTGTTTTTGATTGCTTCGTAAAAAAGCTCACGGTCATCGGAATCATGGGGAATACGCATGGTGTCAACAACGCAGCAAATCCAAGCAACATGCCCAACAGGAAGACTCCGAGCAATCCTTTTTCTTCGCCGTTTTCCGAAGAATCCGACGAATGTGTTCCTCCGCACAAATCCTGTAGGTGAGGACAGGAATCGGGTCGATCGTTGCTTTCGGATGCATGGCTCCAGTCCGCGAGGCTCACCTTGAAGTTCAAATCAGGAGGGAACACACAGCGCTCTTCGTCGCAAGCCATGTAAGTGATGTAGCCTGCCAAGGTGGATTCCGCATTCTCAGCAGCACGGAAGCGCTGAACAAAGAACACTTCCTCCTCAAAATATGGGACATCCATGTTGAACTGCGGATCGAATTTGACAATCGGATCGCATTCTTGAACATCTCCCATGGGCTCCATTCCCTCTGACCATTCCACTCCAAAGGCTGTGGCCATAGGGCCGTCGAATCCTTCGATGAACTGGCTGTAAACGTGCCAGCAAGGCTCAACGGATGCATGAAAAATCAGTTCGTATTCGTCTGTTTTATCCGTTTTGTAAATGGAAGTGTTCCACGTGACCGGTTCTAAAATGCCAACTGGTTTGGCCATGTCTAATCCATCATCTCCATGGCACAGATGTTTGGAGGGAGGGCAACGGTTTTCGAGGGATGGCGCCGGATTTTCGATGAGATTGAATTCGAAATCAATGTCTTCGGGCGGCAAGCACCGCGACTCATCACAGACCATGAAACTGAGGTAACCTTTCACCGATTCAGTCACATCTCCATTGATTTGAATCGTTTGAACCCAATTCACTTCTTCTTCAAAAAACTTCAAATCCATCATGAAGTTGGGGTCGTATTCCACGATGGGTTGGCATTCTTCTACGGCTCCAATGGCTTCCACTCCGTCGGGAAGTTCCAGTTCGAAATAGGTTGGAAGGGGGCCATTGGGGTCCTCCAAGAATTGACTGTAAATGTGCCAGCAAGGCTCCACATCAGCGTGAAAAACCAGATTGACTTGATTGGACTGCTCCGTTTCATGAACGGAGAATGACCAGGCCACAGGATCGAGGATTTGAGCCTGAAGTGCCGTTGACGCTGAGGCCAACAGGCAAAACCCAAAGGCAAAGGTCAATAGACGTGGTAAGCGGTTGATCAAATTCATTGCACCGCGAATATAAAACTTAGTGAACCGGGAATTGCCGTGCACCCTGCAAACGTTCGTTATTCTAATTCATTCGCTGACAGAAAAGGTTCAGAAATGGATTTCTTCACCGAGTTTCAGCCCGAATGGCCGGCGGATTAGCCAACTCCCAAGGTAGACCAAGGGTGTGTCGATCAAGGCAACAATGAATTTGAAGATGACACCATTGAGGAGCAGGCTTCCGAACAACTCCCATTGGATTTGGCCTGCTGCGCACATTAAAAAGAGGACGGCGAACGTATCGATGAATTGGGACGGAATTGTGCTGAGGTTGTTGCGCAACCAGAGTTTTTTTCCGTGGGTTCGTTTTTTCCAAAAGTGAAAGAGGCGGACGTCGAGGAACTGTGCCAACAAGTAGGCGGTCATCGAGGCACTCACCGCTACAATGGTCGAACCAAAAACGTGGTTGAATTCGGTGTCACTTACCGGTGACCAATCCGCAGCAGGAATGGATTGGCCCAGGGTGATGATGACCAAAGTGAAAGCACTTGCGATTAGACCGGAGATCACCACCCAATTCGCTTTTTTCTTGCCAAAACACTCAGAGATGAGATCGGTAACGAGGAAGGTGACGGGATAGGGTAAAAGGCCAACGCTTTGTTCGAAGGTCAAGCCCGAAATGGGAGTCCAGTGGAAGAATTTGCGGAAAATCAAATTACAAGCAACCAAGCTAGCGATGAACAACGCTGCTAGGATCAGAAATATCCTCAGGGACAATTCTTTTTTAGCGGCTACAGTATCGATTGCCGTGGACGATTGACTCATGCATTCGGATTTTTTGGAGTCCAAATCAAGCGTTGTTTCTCGCGAGTGACCGTGCATATGCTCGATTGGAACCGAGCCCCAGATTCGACGCCTGTTTCAGTCAAGGTAACTATTTCTTGAATGGCTTTTGCCGAGACACCATACTGCTGCGCCAAGCGATACAAAACTTCCATTCGAAGTGGCTCGGGGGACCAGAGATTTAAGTTGAGTTCAAAGCTTCCGTTGCGTTCAGTTCCACAACGGCCCAATGCTTCATTTACAGCGATTCTCGATTCTTGGGCCAATGGTTGAAAACGATCGGCGGTTCGCGCAAGATGCCGCGCTGTGCCTGGACGCAGTGCCTCCAGGAGAGGAAGTACCTCGAGCCGAAGGCGATTGCGCAAGTAGTCGGGTTTTTGATTGCTTGAATCTTCTCTTGGCGAGAGTTTCCAATGTTCGGCCCACTGCTCCAATTCTTCGCGGCGTTCATCGAGGAAGGGCCGGATTAGTTTTTGTGCTTCAGATACCTGAAGCATTCCAGACAGAGACAAAGGATCAGAAGATCTCAGTAAATGCAATAGCACAGTTTCGGCTTGATCATCTGCATGGTGGGCTGTTGCGACGTAAACAGGGGATTCATCGGGTTGCTGCAATTTCGATTGCAACGTCTTGAACCACCGATAACGGATGCGCCTTGCTTCGGCTTGAACGCCATCGGAGTCGCCAGATATTTCTGCCTGAAACCGGTGAAATGGTACATTGCGCGTTGCGCACCATTGGCGCACGTGTTCTTCATCGCCATCAGACTCTTCTCCTCGCAATTGATAATTGACATGGGCTACTTGCAAGGGCTGTCCGCACCGAAAAAGGGATTCTGCTAGAACCATGGAGTCGCAACCTCCACTGACGCCCACAAGGATTGTACTGTCTTTTGCAACGCCATTTTTATTCAGCCAAGCCGACATGCGTTGTGTAATACCGGCTCGGTCTTTAGCCATCTTTTCGCAAAGTTTTCAGCATTGCTTCGGCCTTGAGTAAGCACTCTTCGTATTCCTTTTCTGGGACGCTCAAAGAGGTGATGGCTCCGCCAACGTGCATGCTTATGCGCTTCTGGCTGGCGTTGTACAATAAACTCCTAATGACCACATTGAGCGAGAAATCTCCACTGGGCTGGAAGTAGCCAACGCTGCCAGAGTAAACTCCTCGACGGCACCCTTCCAATTCGTCAATTAATTCCATCGCTCGCACCTTAGGAGCGCCGGTCATGGAACCCATGGGGAATGAGGCGCGTAGGATATCCACAGGTTCGCATTCTGGACGGACCTCGCATTGCACGGTCGAAATCATTTGATGCACACTCCGAAATCGGTGAATGCCAAATAGCTCTGGAACGTGGACAGTTCCGGGCTGGGCAATCCGACTCAAGTCGTTGCGTACGAGATCACAAATCATCACGTTCTCACCACGTTCTTTAGGGTCAGCATGCAATTTTCGGGCGAGTTCCTGGTCTTCCATTTCCGTGGAGCCTCGTCCAATGGTCCCTTTGATGGGAGACGATGTTAACGTGCTGCCACGCTTATCCAAGAATAACTCAGGCGATCCAGAAATCAAATGGAACTCTCCAGCTTTGACGAGGGCAGTGTAGGGGGATTGTGTGAAATGTTGCAAGCGAACAAACGCGTCCCAGACGGATTCTAACGCGTCATTGCTCATCCATTCTTGGCAGAGGTTTAGCTCGTAAACGTCGCCGCGCTGAATGTGTTTTTTAACCCGACGAGCGCGCTGAAGGTAGGTGGCTTCATCCCATCTCGGCTTGAGGGAAATTTCGGGGGCTTCTGGGATGGAGGCAATCGGTGTGAGTACTTGTTGCAGGAGTTCTTGAGCATCATCTTCATCAGCACCGTGCACAATTTGAGCAGTGGAATGGCTGCTTCCCCACTCGATAACGACCCGAGGCTCCACCCAATGCAGGGTCGGGAATTGCGCATGATCCAATCGCTGAGATTCGAGTTGTTCGATGCCGTTTTTCAAGTCGTAACCGAGCCAGCCAAATGCCCAAGTGGCTTTTCCATTGGGCTGTAAAAATTCGTTCCAGCTGTCGAGGCTTTCAGCATTTTCTCCGGACCAAGTAAAGGAGCGTCGAGCGCCAACGGCGAGGAGACATTTGCCATCGGGATGGTCGTCAAAAAGTAACGAAGCATGGGTTTCGCGTTCGAAGACTGCCCTCAAATCAGGCATGACCCGTGCTTCGAATTCGATGGCGTTTCCTTCGGAAGACTGAGCAACGGTTGGGCTCGAAACCTCCGGCTTTGATGCCGCTGCGAATGCTTTCGTCTCGGTAGGCATGCCTCGATTTTTTACACGTGCAACGCTCTGTTGCCGGTGGCAGCGAGGGCGGCCTCCTTGATGGCCTCGGTGAAAGTGGGGTGGGCGTGTGACATGCGGCTAATGTCCTCTGCGGTCGCACGGAATTCCATGGCAACTACCGCCTCCGCAATCATATCGGCCGCACGAGGACCGCACATGTGGACCCCGAGGATTTCATCCGTCTCAGCGTGGGCGAGGACCTTAATCGATCCGTCGGTGTCCATGGAAGCGCGCGCTCTGCCGCTTGCTTTGAATGGAAATGAGCCAGATTTGTACGGAGTTTCGGAGGCCTTCAGTTGTTCTTCTGTTTGTCCAACACCGGCCACTTCTGGCCATGTGTAAACGACATTGGGAATGAGGTTGTAATCGATGTGGGGATGCTCACCGGCAATGACCTCTGCAGCGACAACCCCTTCCTCTTCAGCCTTGTGGGCGAGCATTGCACCGCGCACTACATCGCCAATGGCAAAGATGTGGGGAATGGCCGTTTGCATGTGCTCATTGACATCAATGCGGCCTCGCTCATCTGTGGTTAGGCCGACTGATTCGAGATTCAGACCTTCAGTGTAAGCTTTTCGCCCGACAGAAACGAGGCAGTAATCCGCTTCCCAACGGACCTCTTTGCCTTTTTTGTCATCGGCTTTAACGACCACTCCTTTGGCGTTGGCTTTGACTTCTTTGACGCCATGCTGGAGGTGAAATTTCACCCCTAATTTTTTCATGCTGCGCATCAGTTCTTTGCCCATGCTCTTATCCATGGTTGGGATGATACCATCTTGGTATTCCACAACATGTACTTCCGTGCCTAAACGCGCATAAACGCTCCCCATTTCCAGCCCAATGACTCCACCACCGATTACGATCATGCTCTTCGGAAGAGCGGCAAGTGTAAGGGCCTCGGTGGAAGTGATGATGCGTTTTTTGTCAATTTTAATGAAGGGAAGTGACGCTGGTTTTGAGCCCGTAGCGATGATGATGTGAGCTCCCGTAATGCTTGTCGCTTTCCCCCCTTGAGGCTTCACCTCAATGGTGTTTGCATCTAAAAATGAGCCGAGCCCGTTCAGGACATCAATACCATTCTTTTTCATCAGGAAGTCAATCCCTCCCACGGTTTGTTCTACGACTTCAGCTTTCCGAGCAATCATGCGCTTGAAGTCGAGTTTCAACTCTCCGGTGCCGATTCCGTGCGCTTCGAACTGATGGGCTGCTTGGTGAAAATGTTCGGAGCTGTCCAAGAGCGCCTTCGAAGGAATGCATCCGACATTGAGACAGGTGCCTCCTAGCGAGTTGTACTTTTCGATCAGGGCCGTTTTCTTGCCCAATTGCGCAGCGCGGATTGCAGCTACGTATCCTCCTGGCCCACTGCCAATGACGATTACATCATAAGATTCCATAGTGTAAAGGTAATGGTCAGCGCGATGAATTACAGCGAGACCTTACAATGAGCTCAATAGAAGTTTTTTCCCCTTTCTTTGCATCGTCGAATGCGAACAAAGCGCGCAGTTCTTCAGTTCAATGTGTTCATCGCCACGCAAGCCATTACCCATGTTCCATGTGGAATAACATAGCGTCTTTATTGATTCGACAGCGATTGCTGTGGCTAGTTTTGCTTGCCGTGGGGACTGCCTTTATGGCGAAACAGATTCCCAATTTGAGGCTGCAATACACATTCAGCGGCCTCTTACCCGCTGACGATTCAATAGCGCTCGACTATGCGCGGTTTCAGGATGTATTTGGGACTGAGGGAAACGTCATGCTCATAGGAGCGGATTTGGCTCCGCTGAGCAACCCAGAAGGCTTATCGGCTTGGGAAGAGCTTGCGCGATCCATTCATGAGATGGAAACCTTGCGTGACACTGTGGATGACGGGTTGGAGGAGAAAGTACAGATTCCGCTCATCGACAGTGTGTTCTCCATCACCCGGGCCGTTGACGTTGAAAAAGACATTGAGAACCGCCAATTTGTGCTGACACCGCTGGTGCCAGCGGGGCGTTTTCAAGGCGAGAACAGCATCAGTCAGCAGTACGTCGATAGTTTGCTGAGCAGACTCTTGGAACTTCCATTTTACGAAGGCTTATTGTTCAATGAATCGCATGATGCCACGTTGCTATCTGTGTTCATGAATCCGAAACTTTTCGATTCCAAGCACCGTGGCGCCGTTGTGGAAGACGTGGTTGCTTTGACGGATGCATGGAGCGAGCGTCACGGAGTGAAATTATCGATCAGTGGTCTGCCGTTCATTCGGGTGCAGATGACCAACAAGGTCAAAAATGAAATTGGCTGGTTCATCGGGGCCGCGCTCCTCGTAACGATGTTTCTGCTGTTCCTGTTTTTCCGAAATCCGATCGTAACAGGAGTGAGTTTGATTGTGGTGGGAACCGGTGTGATTTGGTCTCTGGGTACCATCGCGCTGTTTGATTTCCCTGTGAATCTCATCATGAGTCTGATTCCGCCTTTGATGATTGTCATTGGTGTTCCCAACTGCATTTACTTGATCAACAAGTACCACTCTGAATTTAAACGACACGGCAACAAAGCCATGGCTTTGCAGCGAATGATTGTCAAAGTGGGCAACGCCACATTGCTAACGAATTTCACCACGGCTCTGGGCTTCGCAACATTCATTTTCACCCACAGTGAAATGCTCCGACATTTTGGGATTGTTACAGCGCTCAATATCCTGGGGGTGTTTGTGATTTCAATCATCGTCATTCCTGCAATGATGGCTGGTTTGCCCGCCCCAAAAGTGAAACATACCCGCCACTTGGATCGCCGGTGGATGTTCACATTTGTGAATCGATTGGCCGAAGTGGTTGAAAATCGCAGGCCACGTGTCTACGCTGGAGCCGTCTTGTTGTTGCTGTTCAGCATTGGGGGCATCTTTCAAATGCAAACCACTGGAAACATTGTCGATGACTTGCCCGATCAAGACCGCGTGATCACAGACTTAAAATGGATGGAGCGGAGGTTTGGTGGTGCTATGCCGTTCGAAATTATGATTGATACGCATCGTCCGAATGGCGTGACGGGTTCTAATTTTTTAAAACGTGTCGACAAGCTTCAAAGTGTCCTGGACGAATACCCAGAATACAGCCGTTCCATTAGCGCTGCCGATGCAACGAAATTTGCATTTCAAGCATTCAAGAATGGCCATCCCAAAAATTATCGTCTGCCGCGTTTGGGGATGGAAAAGACACAGTTTGGTCCATGGGTGAGAGGCACCGAGGCCTCTGCGGGGACCTCCAAATCCGCCAACGATGTGGCCTCCAAATTTTTCAATGACGACCGATCTGTAGCGCGAGTAAGCGCTCAGATGATGGACATTGGGACGCTCGAAATGCGCGCTTTGATGGATGAAATCAAGCCGCGGTTGGATAGCATATTTCCGGCTCCGGAGTATAGCTTGATTTTGACTGGCACGAGTGTAACCTTTTTGGAAGGCACAACATACATGGTGAAGAACTTGGGGATTTCGATTGCCCTCGCCATTTGTGTCATCGCATTGATGATGGCGTTGCTATTCAAATCATCTCGAATGGTCGGGATTGCCCTTTTGCCCAATTTATTCCCGCTCATGTTCACTGCGGGAATCATGGGCTGGTTAGGCATTCCCATCAAACCATCTACGATCTTAGTGTTCAGCATTGCATTCGGCATATCGGTGGATGACACCATTCACTTTTTGGCCAAATACAGGCAAGAATTGAACTTTAAAGCTTGGAACATCAAGGACTCTGTTATGCTTGCTCTGAAGGAGACAGGTGTGAGCATGATGTATACGTCGATCGTTTTGTTTTTTGGTTTTTTGATGTTCGCCATGTCAGAATTTGAAGGTACCAGATACCTAGGGCTGCTGGTTTCAATCACCCTAGGGGTAGCAATGTTTACGAACCTGCTTTTGCTGCCTTCCTTGCTCTTGGCCTTTGAAAAATCGCTAACCACTCGATCATTTTCAGAACCATTCTTTTCGATTTTGGACGAGGAGGAAGACATAGAATTGGAGGAATTGGAAATTCAAAAAGGTTTTTCACCGGGAAAGGGTGATGAACAGCATGCAATCCTGAGAAGCAATCGGTCCAAGTCGGATTCGGTAGATTCGGAATCGGAGTCTTAAATTAGGAGCGAATCAAGAATCTATGAAAGGAATTATTTTAGCTGGAGGGTCGGGTACACGCTTGTGGCCGCTGACCAAAGCGGTAAGCAAGCAGTTGATGCCTGTTTACGATAAACCGATGATTTATTACCCTCTATCTACCCTCATGTTGAGTGGGATTAAGGATATTCTCATCATCAGCACTCCAGTGGATTT
>ERZ1046568.2521-NODE-2521-length-11755-cov-19.772479_pt1 | contig 11755 bp, 20 predicted proteins | sample MGYA00383092_ERZ1046568 | MGnify/ENA primary metagenome ERZ1046568 (study PRJEB29581, sample SAMEA5548362) | metagenome | biome: marine; feature: coastal; material: water | depth 1 m | study: Short-term variability in the microbial, nano- and picoplankton... | reverse complement strand
AAAAAAAATGTCCATCTATCTGTGTTTTTCACAATTGTCCACTCATAAATGGACATTTTTCTAATTTCGTAAATTAGACGTTTTATTAAACATATTCTTCTATAAGTTCAAATAAATGTCCTAACTATATGGGGACAATTCCATTTTCTTAAATTCAATTCACTTTCAAAATCAAAAAAAATAAAAAAGGTAAAAAATAGTGAAATAGTAATCCCAAAAACTGAATTGTCCCCACTTACTTGTGACATTTGGGCATTAAACATAATGTCTGGTTGATTTAAATATTAATAATATTGTAATAGTATATGTTGGCGAATCATTTGAAATGGGAAAAAAACGACGATTACGAAACGCCGCTGGAAGCATGGAAAACCATACTGGAATATATTCCCAAAACCGAAAAGTTATGGTTGCCGTTTTACTTTAACGGAAACGCAGAAAGTATGGTTGAAAGTCTTGGCTACGATGTGGAACATCACAATCTTGATTTTTTTGAATATGATTTACCCAACCATCTTGTAATAGACAATCCGCCATACGCTAACAAAAAAGAAGTAGTGAACCATTTGAAGCAACGAAATAAACCATTTGCATTATTACTTCCATTACATACACTTGAAAGAAACTACATATATGGAGACAACAATCTTCAAATTTTAATTAAAAAAGGTAAGTTCAACTTTTTAAAAGGGAAAGCAAAATGCTCACCGCCGTACAAGGCGTGTTGGTTCTGCTGGGGAATGAAAGACTATTTAAAAACAGATAAACAATTTATCTTTGTTTGAAAAATTTAAAAATTAAAATATAAGTATATGATATAATGAGTGCTTGGACCGATCACATTAAATCAGTTGCGAAGGCGAAGGGTATCACATATGCTGCCGCGATGAAAGTTGCTGGTAAAACATTTAAGGCAAAGGCAAAGGCAAAGCCGCAGACTAAACAAGACCGACTTGATGAGAGCGAAGGTAAGAAAAAGGGAATGAAAAAAAAGAAACAGACTGCTGGCGATCGTCTTGATGAAGCAGAAGGTAAAAAGCGTGGAAGTTATGGACCGCGATAAAATCGGCGCGGAGAAGGGTATTGACGCACCAACTCAACGAAATATTACCGAATAACAATACGTTTCTAAAATGTTCAATACAAAATAATATAGGTAGATTTCTTTTAGTTCCAATATATAAGAAGAAATGATTGAACAATTGTATGCTCTCATTGACGAAACGCGCAACGTGAAAGACGTGACCATTCGTGCTTACATTTCTAAAATTCAAAGATTATACGGCAAACTACACGGAGAAGGTAATGATTTTGAAAACTTGGACTTTTTAAAGAAACACGAGCAAGTAGATGACTTAATTAAAGATTTAAGAATAACAACACAGCGTAATTATTATTCTGCTATTATTGTGTGTCTTATTGCTGTTGGTGTTGAATACAAAGAAGATGTGGAATATTATCGCGACACGTTGGAAGCGTTGACACAACTACATCAAGATGAGATGGCGTTGAATAAAAAGAATGAAAAGCAAAGTAATAATTGGTCAACACTAGCAGAATTAAAAAAAGTGATGAACGATTATAAAAAAGATTTGGCGGATCGCGGTGTGTTCAGCAACGCAACAATTACGAAATTACAATATGAACTATTAAAGAAATGGGTCGTGACTAATTTATTTTTACACGATACCAATCCACCAGTAAGAGCGAAAGACTATGGAATTATGAAAATCATAAAAGCAGATGACTACGCGTTATTGAGTGACGAGACAAAAGATGAAAACAATTATCTTGTTATTTATTCAAAAGAGAAGAAGGTATTTTATTTCGCAGACTACAAGACCAAAGGTGCTTATGGAATTCTTGAAATAAAAGTGGGCAAAGTGTTGAATTCAGTATTGAATATATACCTACATTTCCATGAAAATGAAGCATTTTTTGTTGATACACGTGGTATGCCGATGTCTGCTAACAAATTCACACAACTGGTGTATGAAGCATTTGCTCCAAGCGGAAAGCATATCACAATTACATTATTGAGACATATTTATATTACAGAAAAATTCCCATCAAAAGACCAGAAGAAAAAAGAACTAACAGCAGCACGAATGGGACACTCAATAGTTCAGCAATATGAATATGCGAAAGATAATTAATTAGAAAAATACAAAAATACAAAAATACACTTTTTTTCAAACTCTTTTGAAATTCTCAAAAGTCATTTTATAAAAATTCCCATATATTGAATATACTTTCAAATAACGCCAATTTTTGTATAGTTGTATTTTTTTGTATTAGCCATACCCTTGCGCGGTCGTAATTCTATCTAATTGTAGCATTCTCTTTTTGTGTAATTTTGTCTTTTGGTGGACTGAAAAATAGTCACGACGTACAATAGTTCCACACGCACATTGTGTTTCCATTGCTTCCCACGCTTTGCAATGTTCAAGATTGTTTTGGCGATACGATTTATATTCTTCATAAGTAGATACCATTAATTAAAAACTAATAATCCGTTTATTTACCTTTTTCACTATTTGCTAATGCTGTAATTAATTGTTTAAACATTGATTGTAATTTATTTAATTCAATATTTGTCTCAATGATCATTCCTTCTAACTGGTCTACTTTCTCAAACAAGTCATCAACTTCAAGTTGTAAGTTGTTTGGTTCATAGTCGCAGTCGCTGTCGCTGTCGCTGTCAAAATCACCATCTGGTAAAAATATCTTTTGCGCCTTTTTGGGCATTTTAATTATTGTAAAGATATTTTTAAAACTATTTTTTTTAAAGTATAATAAGTATTTACCAGAGCACACGAAAAGCATGGAAATTTGCGCTTGTTGGGTCACTCACCGTTTTCTTTCCTTCTTTATTTTTAATTCCACCAGCACGCGCACGATAACTTTTGCGTCTTACTGGGTCATTATGGTCTTTTGATTTCCATATACCAGTTTTATCTTTGTAATGTTCCATCGCACGTGAGCCAAAGTGTATAAGTTTTCCTTTCACTCGAACCATTAGTTTTTTAGTTGGTCTTGTTGATTTTTCATAATTATAAGCACCTACTTTCACCATTAATATGTTGTAATATATTTATTTAAGTAAATCTTTATCACTTTGTCTTGCTTTTCCGCCCATCAAAAAAGAATAGATGCGCGCATACGCCCACTGCTCCGCGCTTTTAACACTGGGACGGACTGCTTTTCTATTGGACTTAAAAGCACCTTTTCCGCGCATAAATACTTTTTGTAATACGCTTTGTTTAATTCCAGATAATTTGGACATTTCGGCAATACTATTGGATTTGTCTCGCGGTTGTTTATATTTGAGATTAAACTTGTTTTTATAAGTGAGAACCATATATATTATTATTATATTAAAATTTAATTAATTTGTCCATTGGAATTAAAGAAATTTGTTCTGGCTGTTCAAGATTGCTTCCAGTCCATTGGATATCCCACTCTGTTGTGAAATCATCTTCCCAATACCACAAGTCCCTTCCCTTACCATCCTTTGAGACAAATCCAAAAAAATAAATAACTCGTTTATTAAGACCTTCATTATGCCGTTTTCGTCCGGTACACAATTTATTATACCCAAGCATCACTGTTGGGTATGACCCTTTTTTAATCTTACGAGATTTGAGTTCCATATCAATTAAATTGGTTGGGTCGCAATAATCGTGTATACTAAAATTGTCAGCATTTTTAACGGCATCTGGGAATTTGGTTTTTATTTGAACAAGCACTTCGTCTTCCTTGCGGAAACCGAATGCTAAATCTTGCTTCAAACGAATATTTGCATTAGTTGTTGAATTATTATACATATTATAATAATAATCCGTTTTTGTTTAAGTTCTTTCTAATTAAACATTAATTACATAATTGTTTAAAGATAAATGTTCAATTAAAGTAATATGCTGTTGCCTATTGAATTAATTAACAAGATTTGTGTGATGAAACGTGATATGGAATGTATTGATGAGACAAAGAAAAATAAAAATAATTTTCATCGTTTATTATTTGAAGTCTTTGACGAGAATATTTTTCAACAATATCACCTTCATCGTGTTGATGGCGTAGACGCAGTATTGGACTGGTTGGACTATAACGGACTTCCAGACAACATTCCTATGTGCTTACTACCGGATTTTACTGGTTACTGGGCACTGGACATATTGGACTTCCAGCGAAAATTGGGTTGGATGTGTAAAATAGAACTTGAACTTATTTTGGCGGAGATTGATGATGAAGAAGATTGAGTTCTTGTGTCATCTTCGCTTTTTTTGCTTCGTCCTTCAATTTCTTTCGTTCTTCTGCTTCACGCTTTTGTTTATTTTTTTTGATATCTGTACGAAACCCACGAACCATAGAATCTAAATCATAATAAGATGTGTTGTGTTTTTGATTATAATAACCGATCGTCCCAATTAATTTATTTTCAGCAACACTTAATTTATTATTACACGCTTCTTGCGCCATCCGCATCGCTTGCTCTTCACGCGCATCGGCGGCAAACTGCTGTTGTCGCAAACTTTCATGACGTCTAGCCACATCGCGTTCTTTATCTTTGTGATAAATGTCAAGTTGCTCGTCCGTCAATTGTGGTAGACCGCGCATACCATTATGAATTTTAACTACTTTATTTTCTGGTAATGTTTCCTTTTCTGCGACTTGACGTCCCAGTTCATCACACCAGTCATCGTATTTTTCTTCAAAATCGTAATTAAAGTATTTCTTATAAAGTTTATTAATATTAGTATCAATATCTTGCTCTTCTATGATATATTTCATATAATAAAATTTACTCATAATAACGTGTTCTAATAATTCACTATTATTAGATAATTCTCCCTTTCCATTAAAAACATTAAAATAATAAATACAATCACCGAAATTAATGTTGTCTCGTGCTTCGTCTTCATCTTGGTATAATGTAATTGTATCGTCGTCATCATTAACAATAAGACACTTTGCTTTTTCGTCTTGTTCCATCAAACCAACAAACCAAAAACGTAAGTCATCTTTATAATTTTTTCTTGCTCTTATTTTATAATCACAAGAACGATGAATGAGTTTTGATATTAATTGTTCTTCTCCATTTTGATTTGTCTCATCTTTAATATAACCAACATCTTTAATGTAACGAATAGCGTTTCTACTGCTATTCAACTCTGGAAAGAATGTTTGTTGAACAAGTTGCTTGACCGACCGGTTCATTCTTTTTTCTTCTTCATCCGCCAGCAATTTTACCACGCCATTTGTATTAGTGATTTCTTTTTCTGTGGTCTTACGTCTTACCACGCCGTGTTTGTTAATTTCGTACAAGGTGAAATCCATTATAGATTTAAAGTCATTATTAGACATTCTAATATAATTAAACATTTTCTTCTAAATTGTTTTATTACTAAATGTTCTATCCCATTCCCCAATCATCAAGATTTATAATCGGTTTTTTCTCATTGTTGTCTGCTTTTGGTTTGCGGTATGCTCTGCCTTTTTTAACATTCTTTACCTTTCCGTCAAAAATGTATTTTGGGTCAATTGGTTTCTCTTTATCCATAATTTCTTTTTTTGTAATTTTGTCTATTTTGCTAAACTGATTTCCATGAAGTGTGTGCTGCTCCACAAGTTCATCGCGATTAATTAATGTTTTATACATATAATAATAATATAAAAAAAATTATATAATATTTTATATTATTAATATATAATAATGAGTTTGATAAATCTGTCGTCAACCACGAGAACCGAAGTAATTCAACAAACGCCAAGTAATTTTAAAAATTATTTCCCCCAACCGATTATCATTAAACCGCATTCGCAAGTTTGTTTAACGAGTTTTTATCATTTTAGAACCGAAGGTTTTTTCCGTGTTTTTGATTTAAATAACATCATAGCATTCGGTTTTGGTGATCGTAACTTTAATCCATTGATGTATGCTACTCTTAAAGAAGGTCGGTATACTGGTGATGAATTGGCTACTGAAATTTCACGTGCAATGAACGCCGTAAATCTTCAACAAAATTACTTATGGTCAACACTCTTTACCGCCGGCAATGCCACCGCCAATCCACCGACCGTAGATGTATTTGAAATTCAATACACTGATGAAACGACACCCAACGAACGCGGTGGTGAGTGGTCGTTGTTATCTTCACGAAATACGAATGGTGTTCTTACAAACGATGATACAGAAGGTGAGACATCACAACTAGTAAATAGTAGCGGTTCACCAATTCCATGTATTTTACCCAAAGGTCTGTTGCTCCACGAAGGCGAAGTAAGATACCAAAATCTTGGATGGGATAGCGATGACACCGACGGCAGTCTTGCGCTACAAGACGTCGCAATGGGTGTCGTACGACAATCTATGACCGTTAATAGCAACGACCTATCACAAGCAACTTCATTCAATAGTGACTTTGGAGATATTCGTGTGGCGCTGGAATACAACGCAGACGACCAAGAAAGTCGTCTGGTTATTTCTAACTTGAACCAGAGACAAGGGACATCCAGTATTAATTTACCTAATAATCGTGGAAAAGCGCAAACAACAAGGCGAGTGATTGATGACACCAATTTAAAATTGCTCATACCGAGCATTGACGTTAAATTTGCTATTGTTATTCACCGAAATTCATCGACGCGATCGTGGGTTGTTACCCTTCAAGGGAGCACAGATGGTGGTGATACCTACATTGATTTTGCCGACGATGCCGGTGGCGCAAACGCAACTGATGGTCGTCCGGCAGTTTATAGCGAAGATATTGGTGGAGTGACCTATACAAGTGTTATCTATTCCACACAAGGTGTGGCAAATGGTGCCGGCGATGGTTTCGTCATCAATCCAGAAAGTGGGAAAAGCACAAGAACATTAAATGCCGCACGCGGTAATTATGCGCCCTATATTCCATATTTAGCAATGGGAGACAATGAGCAAAGCACCGGCACACTTGATTTAGACCAAGAACAACTTATTGTAGCCATCGTACCAACACAAGGTAGTCCAGCGCTGGTAACGGCAAATCTATTTACAATGGGTTGGGACGAAGACGCCGCCACAACCGCAAATGGATATGATTATTTGATGGATATTCAACTTGCCGCCGCCACAGCAAGTCCCCAAGCAAATGAAACGCAATTTGATGGGATTGCTATTAAATTCACTTCCGTCACCGGAACCGTCTATTCTTATGATGTCTACGCAGACGCGAATACACCGATTGCCGGCGCAACATCAATTGGAACAATGACGTTTGATACCAGCGCTGGTCTTCTTGGAACTTACACATTTATCGGTACTAGTCTTGGAACTATTAATAATATTCGGTTTTTTCCAGTTGATACCGCACCAGCACCGCTACTTGAACCAGCAGTCGTGGAAATGAGTGGTATTTTCAATCCATCAAATAATCCCATTACTGGTGGAGACGGAAGAGTTGTGCTAGTTGAAGATGGTTACGCACACACGCACGTAGATCCAGAGAAAGAAGTGTGGGATGGAACATATGAATTAGACGCTGCGGTGGGAGATTCATTCGCACAACAATCATATCTCGTTTTGATGAAGGCGAATGTCACAGATATTGGGAACAATCGCGATGCGCCAGTTCGTGCTACTGGTGATATGCGGTGTGGAAATTCTGGAACACTACTTGGTTTTAATCGTGCGATTAATGTGAATGCAACAGACCAATACATATTTACGAGCGATGTCACACCAAGTAAATTAATAGATGATAATTCAATTCATATCTCCATACCAGAGTTGACTGGAATTAAGTCTTACGAAGGTGAAGCGGAGACAACTGGTAAAACAATTAAAGTCATTCCAAAAAATGAATTTAATGAAGATAGCACCAGCGGAAGCATGACGTTTACCGCAAATTATGAAGATTGGATAGATATAAATAATGGTGAAGCACTTGTCTTGAACGAACTGACCGTTCAAGTTCGTAAGCCGGATGGAACAATGGCGACGACGCTTGAACCGATTACAAGAGCAACAATTAAAATACAAGAAGACCCAGAAAAAAAGCGAGAAGAAAGTCAACGTCAAATGATTGAAGCGTTGAGTCAAGTTCGCACACAAGCGCAAAACACTGGAAATCCGGTAGTAATGGACGCAAGTTCTTGGGTTGGTTCATAAATGTTGAAACAATATAGAGATAATAGTCTAATGTATTTAACATAATGAGAGACGCAAATGAACAAAAAACTTATTTTCACTATTATATTGAAGAAATACAAGAAGATGGAACATACGAAAAACCACGATTTTTTAGCACACTGAAAGAGATTGAAACAGAATATGGTGTATCTCGTGGAACTGTTTGGCGAATTCTACGATACCCAGAAGTGAAAACACGATTTAAACACCGCATTACAAAGCAGTTTATCCATCGTTCTGTGAAAGAATTTTTGTTTGAATAATTAATATAAAAATATTTTGTTTAATTACAATAATGTCGCAGATTAGTTATTTAAGGTCAAACTCACCAGACTGGGGAGTGATACTATCTATTGCTCACGAATACTCAACACTACTCAACAACAAAGAACTCATACAAGGTGGTTCATACTATCCACGATTAAAAGAGACAAAACTACGTGGATTAAAAGCATATACCGAAGTGAAGAAAGTTTATTTTCAACAAACAAAAAATGAATGGACAACAAAATGGTTGGATGAGCTGATACGCATGAAAAAACCACCACAAGTAAATGTTGATGTAATGGAATGTGTTGATTTAAATATTAATAAATATCCATTATTACAAAAGGTGTCTCAATTAGAAATTTCAACAACGCCATTCGATTTACCAGTCAATGATATTAATGAAGTCCCAGAAGAAGAGAAGATGGTAGTAGTGTTAAATTATATTGAAACTTTGGAATTTACGCCAAAACAAATATTAACATTACAAACAAAAATTAATAACTTTTTAATTGATAATATCTAAATATCAATCATTTCATTAACATTAGTTAACGTGCATTTCAATGGACGCTTGTTTAATATTTTATGAATTTTCTCAATATCTTTGTGTTTCAATTGGTAATCACCAATACATTGATGATGATGAGCCATATTAAATTCTTGCTCATTAAACATACACGAAGATTCGCACTTGAATTTTCGGCATAACCATTTTAATAATCCCATATTTCTAGTTTATTTACTTAACTGATTTTTTTTTACTTCAATTTCTTTTTTTATTTCAGCATCAATCTTGTTGTTCTGTTTATCCACTTCCCGCGATAATACGCTGTCCAGCACTTCATACACGCGATCGTTGTATAAGTTAAGATAATGTTTGATACGCTTACACGGTTCACAGAAACGAGACACATAGCAAGTTTCCCTACAACATAACGTACATTCAAAAACCATATATTTTATAATGATATATTATTTTTATTATTTTTTAATCATTGGTTTGTCTCAATCACTACGTCGCCAAGCACGTAGTTCATTCGCTTGCTCTTGTAGTTGCTTGGTCTTCAAGATAGAGAGAGCGAGTTTCTTTTCCACACCTTTCATGATTTTGGCGTGAATATCTTCCAAAATCATTTTTTCTCTTTCATCTGCTACACTCGCCACAAGCATCGGCATCTTTGCTACAATAATGTTGGTTTGTGGAATGGATAAAAAAACCATAGTTTATATAACATTATAGCGACTTTTGTTCTTATATACATTTTGTTTAATAATTACATCCACAATTCGTCTTCTGGACACCCTTCGTCTTCTGCTGGTGGTGGTGGTAAGTCAAAGTCGTCGTCATCAAGTGTGAAACGCGGCACCGCAGCCAACATCATTGCGGTCAAGTCGTCTGCTGCTGGTGGTGGTGGTAGATCTGCGTCGTCGTCGTCTTCCCATTCTGGTGTGGCGTATTCGCTCTCTTCGCACACGCTTCCATATGATTCATATTCGCTGTATTGAGTGCTTTCGCTCTCGTCTTCGGTCGTGGTCGTCATCACATCCAAAGACCGAATCGCCCACCAGTCTTTTGTGAAACGAGCAAGTGTCTTGTATCCCTTGTGGACTTGCGTCGCGCAGTATCTCATTCGCACATAATTCGCTCGTCCGTCTTTGTGGTCAAAGATGACGTATCCTAGCTTTGCCGCGTCGGCAAGCACTTTGGTCACCCCAGTTGGATTTTTGAACCAATTTTTGTCGTAGTCTTCGCGTGTATGCTTTCCACTTTTAATGGCTCTCATCGCGAATCCTTTTCTTGCTCTCTCTCTCTCTATCTCTACCTTGTCTCCATCTGGTTCACCACGTCGTTTGTCTGTCGTCCCAACATCAACAATCTGTTCGGTGATGATAGTCCAGTTGGTTGTGTATTGTTCCAGTTGGCGAACTTTTCTGCGAATGAGATCGGCAACCGCGAACATTCTGTCGTAATGGTGCGGTTGGTCTGCTTTGTCGTATCTTTTGTATCCTTGTCGCTGAGCCACGCGAACGATGTCCATATTGTGTTGAGCGGCGTTCACATTGGCTTCCCTTCCGTTCAAATACCAATTGTGCTGGTAATCTTCAAGCAACTTCGTTCCAGAAAGAATTTTGGTGCAAGCACAACGCGCGCGCTTGTATCCTTTGTATTCTTCGTTGCCTTCAAAATGACACACCAGCGAGATGTCAATTGACTGGTTTGATGTGTAGCGATTGTATCCGCTGGCGATGGCTTGTTCCATAAAGTCTGTGACCGCGTCGCGCTTATCTGCTTTTTGTTTCAGTTTGGATTGGACTTCTGTGAGTGGTGGTTGGAATGCTGGTGTGTAGCGACTCGGCACTCGGCGAAAGTCTTTTTTGTTTTTTCTCCAATCATCGTCGTAGTCGTCAATGGAGTGCTTGCCGAATAAGATTTGTGTCCGCGCATTCTTGAACCGCCAATACATGGACTTGTCGTCGCTGAATCTGGGCACTGGTTTATTCAAGGCGCGGCAATGTTCGTCGTGCGCTTCAAACTTTTCGGCTGATGCGCGCATCGTTTCCAGACAGTGCCCAACGGCTGGTTCACCATCTCGCCCTACACCAGTGCGATTACGCTGTCCGTGAATTGACTTTTTCGCCGATGTGCGTTTGTACCACTCCGTGTTATATGTCACTTTAATCCAATCCAGAAATTGATCTGGATTTGATGCGGCACCAGCGGCGCCGTTCAACGCACAAGAACGACGCTTGTATGCGGCGCTGTCGTCACGATTGTGTTTTGGATGTTTGTGTGGGTATGAGAGTGTGTTGATGTATCCAAGCGTGTCCAGTTGAGCCAACAATTCTGGTGACATAACACCGGTCATTTTGGTTTTGTGTTTGTGTGTGATTTGGTTGTGTGTGTAATGTGAGTGTGTGTGTGAGTGTGTGTAAGTAGTTCTTGACTTTTGGTTGTTTATCGGTTGGTTTTGTGATACTAATACTTACAAGAAAGTGTTTCAATTTATTGCACTTATAATATACAATGTGTATAGACATTCTGGATAGGTATCTTCCAATTGAACTCGTAGACAAAATATACAAAGAATTACATAGAAGTTTAATGAGAGATATTATTGAGACAATTAATCACAAATTAGTGTTTATTATTGTCTCAACAAATGGAGAAGATGAGTATCTTTCTTTTCTGGTTGCTGAAAACCAGAACTATTATTCTGTATTGGACGATGAGATTGTTTTGAATCAAAGTGAGTATTAAATAACTTATGTCCATCTATTTGGGGACAATTCAGTTTTGTCAAAGTGAATTTA
>ERZ1046568.2508-NODE-2508-length-11815-cov-4.781803_pt1 | contig 11815 bp, 9 predicted proteins | sample MGYA00383092_ERZ1046568 | MGnify/ENA primary metagenome ERZ1046568 (study PRJEB29581, sample SAMEA5548362) | metagenome | biome: marine; feature: coastal; material: water | depth 1 m | study: Short-term variability in the microbial, nano- and picoplankton... | reverse complement strand
GTAAATACCAAGCCACAGCCATAGGCACAGCGATCTTCATAAGCTCGGAGGGTTGGAATCTAAACAAACCCGGAATATCTATCCAGCGCTGCGAGCCCTTTACTTTAACGCCGACAAGCAAAACCAAAATTAGCAGCACCAAGCCGACCACATAAAGGAATGGTGCCCAGCGCAGGTAAATTGCCGGCGGCAACTGAGCCGCTATGATCAGTGCCGCATAAGCCATCCCAATGCGTCTTATTTGGGCATCTAACAATGCGTCATCGCCATCTACGGCGCTGCTTAAGATAACCAGACCAAAGAGCACTACGCCCGTAATTAGTAACAGCAATATGGGGTCTACGTGAATTCGTGCGTACCAACTGGAGGCGGACCCACCCGAGTAACCTGGCAAACTTCTTTGAAAATCTTGACTCATAGCGACACCACAAAAATTTGCACTTAACGAATACTCGCTATTTCTTGAGACAAATGCGCGTCAATTACTGCCCTTGCTACGGGGGCTGCAATAGAACTGCCGCCGCCGCCGTTTTCCACCAACACCGCAACCGCGATAGTTGGATTATCCACCGGCGCAAAAGCAATAAACCATGCGTGCTTGCGACGAAACTCTGTCAATGTCTCTTCGTCGTAGACTTCGCCTTGATTGATCTCCACTACCTGCGCCGTGCCGGATTTGCCTGCCATACGATAACCAATCTTTTGACCAATGTAGGCCCACGCGGTGCCATTGCCACGGAAGCCTTTATCGCCTCGGTGCACCACGTCTTCCATGGAAGCTACCATGGACTCCCAGTCCTCTTCGCTGAGCCCAACAATTTGCGGCGGTTCCTCAACTCCATTCATTTCATCAATGGCGTCGCCACAACAGAGAAGCATTTTAGGCCGCACCACTCGACCACGATTGGCGATGGTGGCCGCAACCGTGGCCATTTGTAACGGCGTAGCCAAGAGGTCTCCTTGACCAATGCCTAAATTTACTGAGTCTCCCGGATACCAAGGCTGATTTTTAACATTACGTTTCCACGAAGGCGTGGGCAATAAACCGCTGCTTGCCTGAGGTATGTCTAGCGCCAAGTTTCGACCAAAGCCAAATTGGCCAGCAAAGCCAAGCAATGTATCTACTTCCATACGGCTGGCGAGATCGTAAAAATAGACATTAGACGAGCGATATATTGCCCTATTCAGGTTTACTTCACCCTGCCCGCCTGAATTGTCCTTGGTCCACGACCAATCCCTATAGAGGCGATCTTGTCCCGGCAATTTAAACAAACCGTTGTCTTCAATTGTCTCCTCCCAATCGGTTGTAGCTGAACTGATACCGGCTAGACCAACAACGGGTTTAAACGTGGAACCCGGCGCGTATTGACCATTTACCGCTCGATTAAAAAGCGGCAGGTAAATAGAGTTACTTAACTCTTTGAACTGAGACGACGACATACCACTAACAAAAAGATTGGGGTCATAGCTCGGCTGACTGACCATTGCTAGAACTCCGCCGGTGGCCGGATCTAACGCAACTATTGCCCCGCGCCGACCGTCTAACGCTTCGACACTTGCAGCTTGGAGTTTACTGTCTAGATGCAAGGTTAAATTTTGTCCTGTCTGTGCACCCTGTACATCTAACACTCGGCGCACTCTGCCATAAGCATCTGTTTCTACTTTCTGGTAACCCACTTTTCCATGCAGGCTTTTTTCATAAAACGCTTCAACTCCGCGCTTACCAATAAACTGCGAACCGCTGTATTGAACGGGCTCTATGGTTGCTAAATCCTCTTTGGTGAGGCGTCTTACTGAACCCACGGCGTGTGCAGCTATGGCGCCCATTGGGTAAGAGCGAATAAGCCGACTAACAACTTCTATACCCGGAAGGCGATGACGGTTCACTGCTAACAACGCCACTTGCTTTTCCGAGAGGGCTTCTAAAATAACTACTGCAGAGTCCGGCCTGCTCCGCTTCGCCAACTCTTCGCGAATTCTTTCGACCTGCTGCGTATTGAGCGACAAAATTTCAACAATGGCGCTCAATAGACTTTCAATGTCTTCCACACGCTCGGCGACGATGGCCAGTGAGAAGGAGGTTTGGTTATCTGCTAACAAGCGCCCATTGCGGTCATAGATCATGCCTCTTGACGGCGCTAACGTTTGGATTTGAGTGCGATTATTATCGGCGCGAAGCTGGTAAGTTTCGTGCTCAACAACTTGCAAGGTGAGCATGCGTGCAACCAGTATTGCAAACAGAATAACCACTAAAGCAAATAGAGTTATTGCTCGGCCCACAAACAGTTCCTGTTCGCGACCAGGATCCTTTATTGATAATTCTACTGACAATTAGCCATCCTCACACACGATGATAAGGGTGCCCGGTGCTGATGCTCCAGGCCCTGTATACAGCTTCGGCTAATATTACGCGAACCATATAGTGAGGAAAGGTTAACTTAGACAGGGAAATTTTTTGATTGGCGCGACTGAGCACTTCTTTGGCAAGCCCATCTGCACCACCGATAAGAAATGCAACATCTCGTCCGTCCATCTGCCAGTCCTTTAGGCCTTTCGCCAAGTCGGTACTGGTCACCGAGGTGCCGTGTTCGTCTAGCGCAATTACCCAGTCGTTTTTACCGATCTGCGCCAATAATTTTTGCGCTTCGTCTTGCTGATACTTTGCCGGATCGGCGTGGTGGCGTGGCGCCTGCATTTCTAGCAAGGTCAACGGCATTTCTCGAGGCATGCGTTTAGCATACTCCTCGAACCCAGTTTTGATCCAACTGGGGCACTTATTACCAATGGATAATATGCGTATTTTCATTGATCTTGGTTAGGTTGATCTGAGTTAGCTTGATCTTGGTAAAAATGATCTTTGCCTGTTAGCGCCAGCTACTCAGGCTCTACGCGTTCCATTTCTGGTTTGCCGCGGCTCGACATTTCTGTCCAAAGACGCTCAATCTCATAAAAACCACGAGCCTCCATGTTCATCACATGCACCAGCACATCGCCTAAATCTACAAGTACCCAATCGTAACTTTCGCGACCTTCTATGCCTAAAGGTTGAATGCCAATGGCCTTTGCGGATTCACTGACATTGTCCACTATCGCTTTGACATGGCGGTTGGAGTTACCACTGGTCAACACCATATAGTCTGTCATTGGTGTGAGCGCCGCCACATCTAGCGAGACAATGTCTACGCCTTTTAGATCTTCGATGGCTGCGGTGACGTGGTCACGTAATGCACTTGGGTTCAAACGATACTCTCCGTTGTAATATAGAGTTGATGTTGTTCAATGTATTGATTCACTTTCGGCGCCACTAGATGAGCGACACTCTTACCTAGGCGCAATTGCTGACGCACAAAGGTTGCTGAAACCTCCTGCATTGGCAGCGGCAATCTTAACATTTGACCGGCCTTGCTATGATCTATTTTTTCACACTGTCGCTGGGCGAAAAAGTCTACCAGATTGGGGTCTTCTGGGGTCATTTGTCCGGGCCTATCTAATACAACCAAATTGCATAAATCACTGATTTCGTTCCAGCGATACCATGAGGTCAACGTGGCATAGGAATCGTAGCCAAGAATCCACACTGGAGGAGATTTATTCTCAGCAGCGGAATTTTGATCTCCTGCCATGGCCGTCAGCGTATCAAAGGTATAGGAGATTCCCGGCCTATTCAGCTCGCGGTCGTCTGCGATCAAGTTGCTGTACTCGGCGCAGGCCAGTTGCAACATTTTCCAACGATGCTCATTAGAAGTCTGCGACGCAATTCTGTGTCCTGGGCGCGCTGATAGCAGCATGTGAATGACGCTCAGACCCAACTCGGCGGCCACTGCAAGCGCTGCGTGCGTATGGCCGTTATGCACAGGATCAAAGGTGCCGCCGAATATACCGATCACTCTTTGTGCGCTCTCTGCACGTTAACGATTGCGGATTTCTCCGTTACCGAAGACAACGTACTTTTGTGATGTAAGTCCTTCCAAGCCTACGGGGCCTCGCGCATGGATTTTATCGGTAGAAATGCCCACTTCAGCACCCAGGCCATATTCAAAGCCATCGGCAAATTGGGTAGAGGCATTAATCATGACTGATGCGGAATCTACCTCAGCGATAAAACGCCGGGAGTTGGCAAAGCTTTGAGTGACAATGACATCTGTATGCTGGGAGCCATATTCATTGATATGGGCTATTGCCGCATCTAAATCGGCGACAATTTTTATTGCCAAAATTGGACCTAGATATTCGGTCTCCCAATCTTGCTCGGTGGCAGGTGTCATCGGAGCGATGCTACGGGCAAGCTCGCAGCCGCGTAATTCAACACCTGCATTTACGTATTGCTCAGCAAGGGCGGGTAAAATTTTTGCAGCACTTTGTTCATGTATCAACAAGGTTTCTAGCGCATTACACACGGCATATTTTTCAACCTTCGAGTTGAAGGCTATGCTTTTCGCCATATCTGCATCAACGTCGGCATCAATAAAAACATGACAAATGCCATCTAAGTGCTTAATTACCGGAATGGTCGCCTCTTTAGAAATTCGATCTATTAGGCTTTTGCCCCCCCTTGGCACAATAACGTCTACATAATTATCTAACTGAATGAGTTCGCCTACTGCCGCGCGATCAGTGGTGTTGATCAACTGCACACAGGCAGACGGAAGGCCGGCAGTTTCTAATCCTGCGACCACACACTTGGCTATTGCTTGATTTGAGTGAAAGGCTTCGGAGCCGCCGCGCAAAATACAGGCGTTACCAGACTTCAGCGAAAGGCTTGCCGCGTCCACTGTGACGTTGGGACGCGATTCGTAAATCATGCCTATTACGCCCAATGGCACGCGCATTTTGCCTATCTGAATGCCGCTGGGGCGAAAACTGAAATCCGACATTTCCCCTACCGGATCTTTCAAAGCATCCACTTGAAGCAGGCCTTCAATCATTTGATCAATGCCTTTGTCGTCTAGCAACAGGCGTTCGATCAGCGGTTGGTCTATGGCATTTGATTGCGCGGCCTGCATGTCTTGAGCATTGGCTTGCTTAATCTCTTTGCGGGCTTGGTCTACCGCTTCCGCGATTGCTTTAAGCGCCGCAGATTTGGTTGCAGAAGACGCCGCCCCGATAACACGAGAAGCCTCTCTAGCAGCACGGCCAACACCCTGCATATAACTTTTAATATTTGTATTCATGCCGGGCATTATAGGGGTAAAACCAGCAACGCTCACCTATGCAATCTGTGAATATGCGAATTCAGTCAAATACGGATTGGGTTCCCATTTACGCAATGCCTTGCTACCGGCTAAGTTCTGAGATCTAAGTTCTATCTTTTAAGGGCAAGCTGGGGCAGCCCATAGCGTTCGCCCTATTGACCGAATTTGGTCACCAGACGCTCTAGTTCAGTAAGCCGTTCCTTAGCGCCATTCATTTGCAACAACGTCTGTTTTATTTCTGGCTCTATCGGCAAAAGGTCTGCAAGGCGATAACTCACCGACCGTGCCTCACTTAATCTTATGGGCGGATTCAGCTGTTGAATCAATGGGTGTTGCATCAGGTCTTGTAAAACCGCAACCAAAGAATCATGTACTGGGGTTAATTCGCCCAAGGGTTCCTCCTTGGCAAACTCTACGGTAGCTTTTAACAACCCGTCCTTTTGCAGGTAAGATTCTTTGATGGAAAACTTACGAGCGCCTTGGGCGACGATTCCTAGCAAGCCATTATCGGCCTGATTAAAGTCGACAATTTTTGCCTCCGTACCCACTCGGAACACATCAGGCACAGCATCCGCATCTTTGTTCGCCACATCACTACCCGTGCGTAACAGAACAACACCAAAATTAACTTGATTACGCATGCACCAGCGAATCATATCTACATAGCGCGGCTCAAAAATACGCAGAGGCAAAACGCCTTCAGGAAACAAAACCGTGCGCAGTGGAAAAAGGGGGATTTCGGGCAGCTCTAACCCGCCGCGCTCCTCTTCGTTAGCAATAGCTTCTGACAACTGTTGACTCCTCAGTTATTTTAATCAGGGTGACTGAAACTTTCCGCAACTATAACTAGCCTAGACTAACGTCGCCAATGTTATGCTGCATTCCTCGGCTCGGCCTGCTAAAGGCGGCAGCCAAAATAACACTTTTTCGTATATATCTGAGGCGACAGCTCAAGCTGAAGCCAAACTCGAAACATGAACTTCGCATACAGAGGAACAGCCGCATTGGAATGGTTACAAGTACTGGTACTGGCCTTGGTACAAGGCGTTACAGAGTTTTTACCGGTTTCAAGCTCAGCTCACTTAGTACTGCCCGCACAGCTGACAAGTTGGCCTGACCAAGGGTTGGCATTTGATGTTGCTGTGCATTTTGGCACCCTCATCGCGGTACTGGCGTATTTTCGCAAAGATTTATTGGCCATGCTGTGGGCTGTTGAGCCGGCCCCCGCAGTATATGCCGCACGCGCGGGGAAGGCCTCGCACAACCCTGAAACACAAAGAGCAGCCTTAGGCATAGAGCAAGTACTGAAACTTGCGCTAGCCACATTGCCCGTTGTCATTATAGGAGTGCTTGGCAAAGACTTTATTCAAGGCCAACTGCGCACGGTCCCGGTGATAGCGACTACGACAATGTTATTTGGCGCTGCGCTTTGGTACGCAGATAGACGGCCAACATCGAACAGCGCGATCACTTGGCAAGCTGCGGGACTCATAGGCCTTGCTCAAGCCATTGCACTGATTCCCGGCACCTCACGTTCTGGAATAACAATTACCGCCGCACTACTGCTAGGTCTGAGTAGAGTGGAGGCAGCAAGATTTTCTTTCCTGCTGGCCATACCCACTATTGCTGGCGCCCAATTGTTATTGTCTTTGGATTTAGCTGAAGGCAGTGTAGAAACTGATTTGGCTAAGGTAGCTGCGGGGGCCGCCCTTGCTGGCGTTAGCGCCTACCTAGGCATCCACTACTTTATTCAATTGGTGGAACGAACAGGGATGTTGCCCTACGTTGTGTATCGCATGGTACTGGGATTAGTTTTGTTCGGGCTTGTTTTCGCGGGCATATAGCTCGCAAGTCAATGCGCTGGCGTTGATCTTTTCGTCAGCCGTGGCTTAACTTTTCGTTAATCTATGCGCTAGCCTTTTGGCTAATCTACCGTGGCTTTTTCGTGGCTCTTTCGTGTAGCGCTGAATTTGACGATGCTAGCGCCGGATGAGCCCCTACGCTAGGCACTGGCTAGCAGTCTCGCGCCTAGTTCTTTATGACCCAATCGTAATACCTCGGCCTAATAATGATGTATTGGATATGAGCCGACGAATGCTAGAAAGGAATGTCGTCTTCAAAATCCGTATCGTCGGACAAGGTAGGCGCACTGTCTGCGGCAACCGCACTAGTGGCTCCTGCCTGGGCTGGTTGAGCTGACGCCTGACTGCTAAAACCACTGGGCGCGCCACTGGCTCCGCCTCCCATACCACTGTCTGCGCCGCCGCGGCTGTCTAACATCTGCAACTCGCGCGCATTCACTTCAGTACGGTATTTCTTCTGCCCATCCGCTTCCCAACTGGAGGTGCGCAAACTGCCTTCAATATAAACCTTTGAGCCTTTGCGCAAGTATTCACCCGCAATCTCTGCCAAACGCGCAAAGCACACCACGTTGTGCCACTCGGTGCGTTCTTGCATTTCACCCGAAGCTTTGTCTTTCCATGACTCGGACGTGGCGATACTGAACCTTGTAACCGCGCTACCACTTTGGGCATACCTGGTTTCTGGGTCTCGCCCAAGGTTACCAATGAGCATTACTTTGTTAATTCCTCTGGCCATAATCTTCTCCGCATAAGATGACGCTGTGGCGTTAGTGTAGTCCAAAAAACTGATGCCACCCACTCTAAAATGCCGCTGATTCCGTGCGCTAATGACTTTGCCGGGGTGAGTATTGCGCGACACAAGCCCTGAACGATTTGATGCAACTACACGACAATTTCACGCAATATCCGATACCCTTCGTCTGACATAGCTTGTCGCTTACAAAAGCCCGCGCTATGTTGATTATGCCTATCTACCGAACAAGAGCGACAGTAACCTTGGACACGATTTCAGTACGCGGTGCGCGCACCCATAACTTACGTAACATCGATTTGGACATCCCGCGGGACAAACTGGTGATCATCACTGGCCTGTCTGGTTCGGGAAAATCTTCCCTCGCTTTCGACACGCTTTATGCGGAAGGACAGAGAAGATATGTAGAATCGCTGTCCGCCTACGCTCGCCAGTTTTTATCGATGATGGAAAAACCGGATATTGATCATATTGAAGGTCTTTCGCCGGCAATTTCCATTGAGCAGAAATCTACCTCGCACAATCCCCGCTCTACCGTTGGCACCATTACGGAAATTTATGATTATCTGCGACTACTTTACGCGCGGGTTGGAGAGCCTCGCTGCCCCGAGCATGCTCTGCCGTTGGACGCACAAACCGTCAGTCAGATGGTCGACCAAGTCATAGGTAACATGGCTGACCTTCGAGTGATGATTCTTGCGCCTATTGTGAATGAGCGGAAGGGCGAGCATCTGCATGTATTTCAAGAACTCATCAGCAACGGTTACGTGCGCGCGCGGATTAACGGTCTTATTGTTGATCTTGACGACGCTCCGACATTGGACAAGAACAAAAAACACACCATTGAAGCGGTAATTGACCGTGTGCGCGTTAAAGAGGATGTTGCCCAACGACTGGCTGAAAGTTTCGAGACAGCGCTAGGATTATCCGATGGCGTAGCGTTGGTCATGGACATGGATGACGAAAAAAGCGAGGCATTAGTTTTCTCCTCGCGCTTTGCCTGCCCTTCCTGCGGCTACAGTATTTCAGAGCTAGAGCCGCGCATGTTTTCTTTCAATAATCCAGCCGGTGCCTGCGGCAGTTGTGATGGCCTGGGGGTTACGCAATTTTTTGATCCAGATCTGGTTGTGGCCGACCGCGATTTAACTCTGGCTGAGGGGGCTATACGAGGCTGGGATAGAAGAAATATTTACTACTTTCATATGCTTTCGTCTTTAGCCGACCATTATGAATTTGATGTTGAGGTGCCGTTTAAAAAACTCAGCAAAAAGAACCAAGATGTTATTTTGAATGGCAGCGGCCGCACGCGCATTGATTTTAGCTACGCCAATGACCGTGGCGATGTCATTCGCCGCACCCACAGATTTGAGGGTGTCTTACCCAATATGCAGCGCCGCTTCCGCGAAACAGATTCATCTATGGTGCGAGAGAATCTGCAAAAGTTCATGCGCGTCACTGATTGCCCAAGCTGCCTAGGCACCCGCTTAAAAGAGGAATCGCGAAACGTTTTTATTGGCGAAACGGACCTGCCAAGTGTTACCCATGGCGCGGTGGCAGACACGCTAAAGCACTTGGGCAGCCTGAAGTTGAAAGGGCAAAAGGCCACTATTGCTGACAAAATTCTCAAAGAGATAACAGCCCGACTGCAGTTTTTGGTAGATGTGGGACTCAACTACTTAACGTTGGATCGCAGCGCGGATACATTGTCTGGCGGTGAGGCGCAGAGAATCCGTCTGGCCAGCCAGATTGGAGCTGGTCTAGTTGGCGTGATGTACATCCTTGATGAGCCCTCTATTGGTCTGCATCAAAGAGACAACGAAAGACTACTGCATACACTGGAGCACCTGCGCGATTTAGGTAACACGGTGATTGTTGTAGAACACGACGAAGAGGCTATGCGTCGGGCAGATTACCTCATAGACATTGGCCCTGGCGCTGGCGTTCACGGTGGCCAAATTGTGGCTGAAGGCACCTATGATGAAGTGGTCAAAAATAAGAAATCTATCACTGGGCAATACCTGGGCGGCAAAAAGTCTATTGCCATTCCGGCCAAGCGTGTGCCCCGCAACCCAGAAAAAAACTTGGTGCTTACCGGCGCCAGTGGCAACAATTTAGATAACGTGTCGATCAGTATTCCCTGCGGGCTACTTACCTGTATTACAGGTGTCTCCGGATCTGGAAAATCTACGCTAATCAACCATACCCTTTACCCTATTACCGCCACGGTTCTGAATAAGGCAACCACTCTTAAACCCAGACCCTATGAGGCGATAGATGGTTTGCAGCACCTGGACAAGGTTGTAGACATCGATCAAAGCCCTATTGGCCGAACACCGCGCTCTAACCCAGCAACGTACACTGGCCTGTTTACGCCGATCAGAGAACTGTTTGCACAAGTGCCAGAGTCTAGGGCGCGCGGCTATAAGCCTGGACGCTTTAGCTTCAACGTGAAGGGTGGGCGCTGTGAAGCCTGTCAGGGCGACGGCATGATCAAAGTGGAAATGCACTTTCTGCCGGATATCTATGTGCCCTGTGATGTTTGCCATGGCAAACGCTACAACCGAGAAACGTTGGACATTCGCTACAAGGGTAAAAATATCCACGAAGTGTTGGACATGACCGTGGAGGATGCTGGCGAGTTTTTTGCGCCGGTTCCTATGCTCTCGCGCAAATTACAAACTCTGATAGATGTGGGTCTTTCTTACATTCGCCTAGGACAATCTGCTACGACTCTTTCGGGCGGTGAAGCGCAAAGAATTAAACTGAGCCGTGAGTTATCTAAACGCGATACCGGTCAGACCTTATACATTCTTGACGAGCCAACTACCGGTCTACACTTTCACGACATTGCCCAGCTGCTGGAGGTACTGCATAGACTGCGCGACGACGGCAATACAGTGGTGGTTATTGAGCACAATCTGGACGTGGTGAAGACTGCGGACTGGGTCATTGATCTAGGACCGGAGGGCGGTTCTGGCGGCGGTCACATTGTCGCGACTGGCACGCCCGAACAAATCGTTAAGGTGAAAAAGTCCCATACCGGACGATTCTTGAAGCCGTTACTCGTAGCAAAGTGAGAGTTAAAGAGCGCGGGACGCGTTGATTTCGCTAGGCCACCAGCTTGTGCACAGCAGGCTGGTAAGGTAAGTGTAGGTGTAGGTGGATCAGCTGCTGAGCTGATTGCACATCAGCTCGCACCCACTCTAGCGCATGCAATGTTTCAGAGCGCTAGTACACAGTTGGATGTTTTCGTGACGCGCGGAATAGCCCATGAGGCCGATCCGCCAAACCTTGCCAGCGAATGCACCAAGACCTGCACCGATCTCTAAGTTGAATTCGCTCAACAGGCGCTTGCGCACTGCTGCTTCATCAACCCCTTCTGGAATCTTTACTAAATTCAACTGCGGCAATCTGTAACTGGCGTCAACAACAAACTCTAGTCCGATGCCATTTAGGTTCTCGACTAAGACTTCGTGCATTGCTCGGTGCTTATGCCAAGAATTCTCAAGACCTTCTTCCTTCACCATAAGCAGCGCTTCGTGCAAACCGTACATGGCATTCACTGGGGCTGTGTGGTGGTAGGTTCTAGCGCCGTCGCCTTCCCAATAAGCCATGAGCAAAGACAAATCTAGGAACCAACTTTGTACTGGAGTGTTACGCGCTTTGACCTGGGCTGCCGCTTTATCACTGAACGTAATGAGGCTAATTCCTGGAGGCGCTGACAAGCACTTCTGTGTGCCGGAATAAGTTACATCAGCTTTCCAAGCGTCCACTTCTAACTCAATGCCAGCTAAGCCAGTCACGGAGTCTACAATGCTTAAACAACCATACTGCTCTGCTAGGGCGCACAGGGTCTGCGCATCTGAACGCACACCGGTGGAGGTTTCAGCGTGAACGAACGCAAGAATCTTGGCATCTGGGTTGGCTTTGAGCGCGGCTTCGACCTTCTCTGGGTCCGCCTGAGTACCCCACTCGTCTTCAACGGTGACCAACTCGCCATTCATACGGCG
>ERZ1046568.2507-NODE-2507-length-11820-cov-4.234084_pt1 | contig 11820 bp, 12 predicted proteins | sample MGYA00383092_ERZ1046568 | MGnify/ENA primary metagenome ERZ1046568 (study PRJEB29581, sample SAMEA5548362) | metagenome | biome: marine; feature: coastal; material: water | depth 1 m | study: Short-term variability in the microbial, nano- and picoplankton... | reverse complement strand
GGCTTTCATGATGATCTCGTAATAACAGAGGTAGCGTCTGTACAGCTTCGAAATCGGCACCTTGATCACTGCGCCGAACCCGATCCAGGTGCCAACCATCAACCTCTCGAGACCCTGGAGAGAAACGCTACCTCATTCGGCAGCAGCATCAGTATCCAGCGTCGGGGTTTCACGAGAATTTCTAACGATTCGTTTTTTGTGACAATTTGTATCGATGTCGACTGCATCAAACTTCCGGGGACTTATATAGCCCATTGCCTTGACCGACGGTTTCCAGCAGTCAGTCACCTTCACCGAAGCGCAGAATAAAGGATGCGCCTCCTTGAACCGAATCGCCGATTTCTATCTGCCAACCATGTGCCGCACATAACTGCTGCACCACGGCAAGACCCAGACCACTGCCCCCGGTGCTTGGGTTACGGGAACCCTCCAATCTGTAGAACGGCTGAAAGACCCGGGCGCGTTCCGCTTCAGGAATACCTGGACCATCATCGCTCACCACCACTTGATTAGCGGTGAGGGAAACGCTGACGTTGGTAGCGTATTTGAGACCGTTGCCGACGAGATTCATAAACACCCTGGAGAATGCGTTCAAGGCAAGGTCTGCCACCAGATCAGACTCAACGCGCGTGTGGAAGACCACTTCCTGATCAAAGCTCTGCAACATGTCTTCTACTAAGGGTCTGAGCGCAATCTCCTGACGCTCTTCACGGGTGCCCTTGGCGAAACGCAGAGCGTCGGAAATCAGCGTATCCATCGCTTCCAAATTGTTCTCAAAACGCTGGACCAAGCTGGGGTCCACGCCTTCAGGCAACAAGGCGAGGGCTAGGCGCATGCGGGTAAGTGGCGTTCTTAGGTCGTGGGATATGCCCGCCATCAACGTCGTGCGATTGGCCAGAAGCAAGGCAATTTCACTGGCCATGGTATTAAAGTTTCGCGCCAACGAGACCAATTCTCTCGGACCAGTTTCGGGCAGAGGCTCGATGTCTGCCAACCCTCGGAACTCTTCCGCTTGCTTAGCCGCCTGAACCAAAGGTCGAGCAATTTTTCGAACAATCAAAAGGGAGGTTAGAAATACGATGCCCGCACCCAGACCGGCAATCACCACGGCTACATAGAGTAGCTGCACGTCTCGGCGATCCGGCGAAAAACCAATCTGCAAGTTGTAATCCGCCATGGGAACATCCACCCAGATCAAGTCGTCTCCGTCGTACATGCTCACGTCTAAGTCCAGACGCTGGCGGAGTTTAGACAGCAGCAACTCCGTAAAAGGCAGATATCGCGTCAACGGCGGCAGGGACTGTTCCGCAACGCTTATGATCAGATCGTGACTTTGCGCAAGCTCCAACTCGAAATACGGGCGTGCTTGGGGCGGCAGCTCCACCCAAGTTTGAGCAGACAACACTAACAACGCTGCCTCGTCGTCAGCGGACCGTTCCGCGATGGGATCGATAATAAAAACGTTGAGGGCAATGGTGGAGACCACCGCGATCATCAGGGAGCTTACCGCCAAGGTCAGCGTTGTCCGCCCCAGCAGGGATTTGGGTTTAAACGTTTCCGCCTGTCGAATTCGGTTCAGCAAACTCATCTGACGTCTGAATCGTATACGCCTGCCCAACCCCCCTAGCGGGCGCCGGACGCATCGGCGTTCAAGGGGCAAAACATGTAGCCTTTGCCCCATATCGTTTTGATGAAGGCAGGGTTTGCGGGATCGCTCTCCAGCTTAGAACGCAGCCGTGTAATCCGCACATCGATGGATCGATCAAACGGTGATCGTTCGGCACCAGTTAACAAATCCAAAATACGATCCCTGTGTAGAACCTTATTTGGATGTGCTACGAGGATGGCCAACAAATCAAATTCGCCAGAGGTCAGCGCGATGTCAGTGTCGCCGCTGCGCAGCTGATGCGCTGCCAAATCAAGGGTGAAGCTGCCGAAGGTTACCGAGGTCGAGGTCTCTTCTGGCTCGGCGGTTTTGCCACTTCGCCGAAGCACGGCCCGGATCCGAGCCAACAACTCTCTCGGGTTGAATGGCTTGGGCAGGTAGTCGTCGGCACCAAGCTCCAACCCGACTATTCTATCTACCTCATCGCCTTGAGCCGAAATGATAATAATTGGTAGATCACTGAGTTTCTTCAGACGCTGGGCAATGGCCAGTCCATGTTCTCCGGGGAGCATGAGATCCAATACGAGAAGGTCGATTTCGTGCTCTGCCAGATAGCGATCCAGCGCTTCGCCAGATTGCACCGTGTCCACTGTTAACCCTTGCTGTTGCAAGTAGGCTTGGGTTAGCTCACATATCTCCAGGTCATCGTCCAGTAGGAGGATACGCTCGGCATTTGTTTCTTGGAGCCCCACCGAAGTCACCCTAGCGCTCTTGGGTCAGATCGACGGTTTCGCCATTATTCAACGTAGAGACGGTTCGAACCGCCCCTCCGTTTTTGTCTGCAGTCACACCGACCTGTTGCCGTCGATCAAATCCCGCGCCAAATCGAACCTTGGTCCGTACAACGGTTATCTTTCCGCGAGACCTTTGCTCGCCGCCAACTTGCCGTGGCGCGCTTGTCTTAGATTCAACGCCGTCAGGGGCTGAGGCTAGACGTTCAGCAACCACTCGAGGCACTAAAGTCTCTTCTGTGGTGACCACGCTGCCGTCAGGTAAGGTTCGGGTAACTGTGGCACGAATCACCAAATCCCTAGGTAATCCTTGGGGTTGGCTCCGTTCTTCTGCGGAACTGTCAACCGCCCCCTCTGCTGAACCGTTTGATCCTTGAGCGCCGGCAGCATTTCTTGGAGCCGGCTTGCCGTATCGATGCTGGGTCTTCGCCCGTTGAATTCGAACCGTCAAGGATGGCGTTCGTTGAGATACCAAGGGCGTATTCGCCGAGTCTCCAGCAGCACGCATACGCTTCCGCACCTCTGCCAATAAATCTCGACGCTGGGTTGCATCTAACCTTGGCCACTGCTGCAGCAAACTGCCAATTTGCTGATCTGTGAAACTGGCCAACTCAATTTCGCTTTGTTGTTTTGGCGAACCACTGGCTACCCCACCCGTGGCAGGCATTTCGTCCAGTCTTTCTGCATCCGATGCCAGTGCCTGCACAGAGTTGGGGGCAACGCCAACAAGACACAACACCACCGCCGCCAATCCCTTGGATAGGTGCCGGTACACAGGTTTGATACAAATGGTACGAGGTGTCGCCATAGCGCCATGGTGCCTTGAGGTGATGAGTCTGACAATGGTTTGGTTACACGATTATCAGGGCCGGCTGTTTCCTAGCCATGTCCTCACTGTTTCAAAGTGTTACTCGGGCGGATACTTGTTGCGAACAGTTCGGGCGACATTGTGTCAATTGCGGCTTAAGCAAAAACGTTAGGCAAAAAAAAGGCGACCATAAATGGTCGCCCTTTGTTGCATCCTGATGATGCTAGACAGACTCGAACAGTCCGGCAGCGCCTTGGCCGCCACCGATGCACATAGTCACAACGCCGTACTTCTTGTTGCGACGCTTGAGTTCACGCAGGATTGATCCAGTTTGACGCGATCCGGTCATACCGAATGGGTGTCCAATCGAGATGCTACCGCCGAGAACATTGTACTTCTCGTTGTCGATGCCCAGGGCATCACGAGAGTACAGGCACTGAGAAGCAAAGGCTTCGTTCAGTTCCCAAAGATCGATATCGTCAATAGACAGACCCGCATTCTTCAGCAAACGTGGAATAGCGAATACAGGACCAATGCCCATTTCGTCAGGCTCACAACCGGCTACAGTGAAGCCACGGTAGATTCCCATGGGAGTGAGACCCAATTGAGCGGCACGATCTGCGCTCATTAGTAGCGTCATAGAAGCGCCGTCAGACAACTGTGATGCGTTACCAGCAGTCACTGAGCCGTCTTCCTCAAAGGCAGGAGCCAGAGAGGCCAAACCTTCAAGAGTCGTTTGCGGACGGTTGCACTCGTCCTTGTCGACCCAGACTTGCTCATGGCTTTCTTCGCCAGTTTCTTTGTTCACCTTGAGCATGGTGGCATTCATGCCAACAATTTCTTCAGCGATGCTGCCAGCTTCGACAGCCGCCTGATAACGTCGCTGGCTTTGCAATGCATATTCGTCTTGCGCTTCGCGGGTTACTTGATAGCGACGCGCTACCACCTCAGCAGTGTTGCCCATGGCCATGAAAATCTCGGGCTTTTCGTCCAGCAACCGTTGGTTTTGCTTGGACTTACCTGGCTCTTGGCGTGTACGCATAGAGATGCTGTCTACGCCGCCCGCAATGGCTACTTCGGTTTGACCAGATGCAATTTGGTTGGCTGCAAGCGCAATAGACTGCAGACCAGAAGAGCAAAAGCGGTTAATGGTCACGCCTGCTGCGGTGATAGGCAGCTTGGACAAAACCACGGCCAAACGCGCCAAGTTTCCATCTTGCTCACCGGTGTGGCTTGCCGCACCGACGTATACGTCTTCCACTTCGTCAGCACCCATTTGTGGGTTGCGATCCAGGAGTGAGTCTATGCAGTGGGCCAACAGATCATCAGAACGAGTCAGGTTAAAGCTGCCACGAAAGGCTTTTGTTAGGCCTGTTCGGACGCTATCGACAATAACAACATCGCGCATCGTTAATTCCTCTTTTATGTAAAAGCAGTTGTTTCAACACAGTGGCTTACGCCGCTGGCGGTTATGAACTAAGGCCGCAGCGACATTTCTCTGCAGCCGCTTCAGACCGCCGCCGAATTTTGCCCGTGCTTCTTTTCAGAGGCACTGCTTTCGACTGGCTGAAGTAAAGAATAGTTAGGGTGGCAGAATCCTGAGTAACTCTCAGTACCCGCGATCAGATGACCTTTGCTCCCCCAAACTAGACTTGGTCTTTCCTAGTTCCCGAGGCTGATGTTAAACAGAACGTCTCCTCAGCGCCACTCTGGGTTAGCAGGGCGAAATCTGGGCCTTAGCGGTGGTTTGCCCTGTCAGTAGATTGCGCTAAGGTCAGGGTCCAAAGACAGGAGACCTATTTATGCAGTTTCACGACCTAACCATGACCGATGCCCAAGGCAACGAGATCCAGTTCCAGCAATTCGCCGGCCAAACCTGTTTGATCGTCAACGTCGCCAGCCGCTGAGGCCTTACCAATCAGTACGCCGGGTTGCGTACTCTGCAAGAAGATTTTAAAGACCAGCCATTCACGGTACTGGCATTTCCCTGCAATCAGTTTGGCGCTCAAGAACCGGGTACCGAGGCAGAAATACTAGAATTTGCTACCAGCAAATACGACGCAAACTTCCCCATATTCAGCAAAATTGACGTCAACGGCAGCGGTGCTTGCGACCTATATCAAATGTTGAAGGCCGCCCGGCCAGACGAAGAAGGCAATACCGACATTCCTTGGAACTTTGCTAAATTTTTAGTGGATGGCAATGGGGAAGTGGTGGGCCGATTCAGTCCCCAAACGGCGCCGGAAGAACTGACAGGCGTTATTGCGGAAGCGATTCAAACGGACTAAGCACCCCAGTCCGGTAAAGCGGCACCCCGGCTGCGGCTTGCAAGCTCAACCGGGGACGCTAGGTCTAATCGAAACAACTGGAGGCGGGGCTCAACAAGCACATATACCCGCCCCACTGGACCGCCCAAACCCTACCGAATTGACCCCAATTTACTGCTAATCTGTCCGACGAGGCTTTAGTTGAGGGGGTTCGTATGGCCATATTGCTCGAGGGTTTATGCTTCGGGGAAGGGCCGCGCTGGCGCGATGGCAAGCTTTGGTTCAGTGACATGCACGACCAGCGCGTATGCACGGTGACAACGGCAGGAGAAAAGCAAGTTGTCCTGAAACTAGAGGACGACCAGCCCTCGGGCTTAGGCTGGTTGCCTAACGGTCGCCTCTTGGTGGTGTCCATGACTAAGCGGCAACTGCTGATTTTCGATGGCACAACCCTGGAGGTTTATGCTGACCTCTCCCATCTAGCGCCCTATCACTGCAACGACATGGTCGTCGACTCAGCCGGCCGGGCCTATGTCGGCAACTTTGGCTTCAATCTGCATCAGCAGGCGAAGCCCAGGAAGACGAATCTAATACGGGTGGATCCAGACCGAAGCGCCAAAGTAGTGGCCGAAGACCTCTTTTTCCCCAACGGCACGGTGATCACACCGGATGAAAAGACCCTGATCGTTGGCGAAACCTTCGCCAGGGTACTTAGCGCTTTTGATATCGACCCAGACGGAGGCTTAAGCAACCGTCGCGTCTGGGCCCAACTGCCAAAGGGCGCAGTACCCGACGGGATATGTCTAGACAGCGGCGGCGGTATATGGAGTGCTTCCCCATCGTCCAATGACTGCATTCGTCAAATCGAAGGCGGCGAAGTCACCCATAGAATCGACACAGGGCGTGGAGCCTTCGCTTGCATGATCGGCGGTGATAACCTCTTCGTCTTAACGTCTTCTTCATCGGATCCGGCAAAGTGCCGGGCCAATCGAGACGCGAGGATCGAAGTGTTTCCAGCGCCCTATTCGGCCGCCGGATATCCCTAGGCTAGCGCCACCAACATCGTTAGGAATCAGTCATGACCGACATTTTTGAAAACTACACTTCCCCGTGGATGAACGACGAGCTATCCATGCTGCGCGATGCCGCCCGAAAATTCTTCACAACAGAACTGGCCCCACACCAGGAAACGTGGGAAGCCAATGGCATCGTGGACCGGTCAGCGTGGAGCAAAACGGGAGCGGCCGGGTTCCTATTGGCAGAAATGCCAACCCAGTATGGCGGCAGCGGTGGCGACTACCGCTACGAAACCGTCATCATGGAGGAGCAACTTCGATCCGGCGCATCCGGGCTAGGTACACAGGTGCACAGCCAAATCGTCGCTCCCTACATCCTGCACTACGGATCCGAGGCCCAGCGCCAGCGCTGGCTGCCCCCTATGGCTACCGGCACCAAGGTCGGCGCCATCGCCATGACAGAACCCAACACTGGATCAGACTTACAGAGCATCCGCACGACAGCTATCCGAGACGGAGACGAATTTGTCATCAACGGTTCCAAGACCTACATCAGCAACGGCCAGCATTGCGACTTGGTTATCGTGGTAGCTAAGACTGATCCATCCCAAGGTGCCAAGGGCATCAGCCTGATCGTGGTGGAAACCGGCACCGAGGGCTTCAGCAAGGGCCGCAACTTAAAAAAGCTGGGACAAGCTGCGGCAGATACCTCGGAGCTGTTTTTCGAAGACTGCCGAGTGCCTGCTGACAATCTCATCGGTGAGGAAGGCAAGGGCTTCGTTCAACTCATGCAGCAGTTACCTCAAGAGCGCCTGAACATTGCGCAAGCTGCCGTAGTCGATATGGAACGAGCCATCAGCCTGACACTGGACTTCGTGAAGGAGCGTAAAGCCTTTGGTCAACGGGTGCTGGATTTCCAAAACACCAAATTCAAGCTCGCCGAGTGTAAAACCGAAGCGTTGATCGCCCGAACCTTTGTTGACCAGTGTTTAGTCAAGCACTTAGCCGGCGAGTTAGATGCATCAACCGCATCCATGGCTAAGTATTGGACAACGGACAAACAGAACCAAATCATCGATGTGTGTTTGCAGCTGCACGGCGGCGCAGGCTATATGGAGGAATACCCCATCTCGCGCATGTATCGAGATGCCCGGGTCCAATCCATTTATGGCGGCACGAACGAAATCATGAAAGAACTGATCAGCCGAACGCTTTAACCGGACAGGTCCTATGGAGAAACTTATGTCATTGCACCATATCACCCTGCAAAAACTTTCCCGGCGGTCGTTCTTTACGCGACTTCGAGAAATGAGAACTTTGTTTTTACGGTGTTCTGTTAAAAGAAAAGGCTCAGGAAATAAAGGGCGCAGTCTTACTGCCGGCCTCCTGACCATGATTAGCGCCTTCACCACTGGATTAGCTCATAGTGAATGGCAGCTGGACAATGCAGCCTCGCAGCTGAACTTTATTTCCACCAAGGCCAGCCACATCGCCGAGACCCATACCTTCGATGAGCTTTCGGGCACCATTGACGACGCAGGCAAGGCCTCTCTCATCATCGACTTAACCAGCGTGAATACTGGTATTGGCATCCGCAATGAGCGCATGCAGAGCATGTTGTTTAACGTTGTCGAATTTCCGCAAGCCGAAATCGCCACCGCTATTGATTTGCAGAGCGTCAGCAAGACAGGGCCCACAACCCTACCCGTCAACGCTACCCTCAGCCTAGCCGGAGCCACTACCACTGTCGCCGGTGAAGTTCTGGTCAGTCCCAGTGGCGCCAACGCGGTCACCGTGACCACCATTGTCCCCATCGTGGTCAGTGCATCTCAATTGAACTTACAGCCGGGAATCGAGGCGTTGCGGGAAATCGCCGGCTTGCCGTCTATTAGCTACAGCGTGCCGGTCACCTTCAGCTTGACCTTTCGACGCTAAGCACGACCCTCGGTGCTTGCCTATTGGCGATTCTATTGGCCCCTCGCCCTCATCGGCGTGGGCATGGTGCTGTCGGTTCAATTTCAAAATGCCACTTTAGCCAGATACCCGGACGCCGTGACGGAACTGGCGGTGCTTGCCCTCTCCTATGGCGTATTTAGTTTTTTCAACGCTGCCCTACAGTTCATCGCCCAGCTTTCCAACGTGTATGCCCGCAGCCCTCAGGCCATGGCCCGGTCATGGCGATTTGTCGTCATGGCCAGCATCGTCATCATGCTGCCCTTGGCAATCATTGCCAGCACAGACGGCGGCCAATGGTTTATTTCTTCGATCTTCAGCATTGATGGAGCCTTGACCCAACGGGTAAGTGAGTACCTGACCCTGCTGTGCCCGCTAATACTACTGAACGGCCAGCGACACTATTTTTCAGGACTGCTGGTACAGGCCAAACTCACAGGCTGGAGCACCCTGATCAATTTCGTTTATCTCGGCGTCGTGGTCGCCGCTCTGGTTACCGGGCTAGCCCTCGCCCTTAAACCTGCCTACGTGGTTGTCGGAGCGGAAGTACTCGGCGTCCTCGTTATGCTGGCTTTGCTGCTTTGGGCGCGTTACACGCTCTACAAGCCACCACTGGTGCTGGAACATGAGGATGTTGGCTATCGAGAGTTGTTGAGCTTCTTCATTCCCGTCTCCACCACCGGCGTCATGTTCGCCCTCAGCCGGCCGATCTTATTTGCCTTCGTTGCTCGAACCCCAGACGGTATCGCTAACATCGCCGCCCTGCGGGTAGCCTTCGACTTCAGTATGATTTTTCAGCAGGCTGCCAATCAATTCCGGCACTTTTTCATCAGTTTCGGTTTTGATGACCTGCCCACCAAGCGTCGATTTATGATGGTCGTCTGCCTAGGGATCACCGTCATCATGCTGGTCTTCGCCCTTACCCCACTGCATCAATGGATTTGGGGTGACCTGATGGGCCTGCCAAAGGACGTGATCGCCATAGCGCAAAGCGCCACCCTCATCATGTGCCTTATGCCCGCCATCATCATATATCGCAACTATTACCACGGGCACCTCATGATGGTGCGCAAGACCGGCGGCATGGCCTACGGCAGTATGCTGCGCGTGCTGGGCATCTACGCCTGCGGCCAACTGTTCTTTTCTCTCGGTCTGCTGAACCATATCAGCGCCACCTTCATTCTCATCCTAGGGTTCGTTATCGAGGCGGCCATAGCGCGCAGCACCAGTGCTCGTGCAGGGCGACTGGAAAAAAGCTAAACCACAGGGGCAAAGTGGCGGAGGTGTTCTATAATCACCTCTCGCACCTATGCGCAGACACAAACCTCAGCAAACCGTAATCAGGACCCCAGCATGACCGTGACTCTTGGCCCCACATCCCATACCTATTTTTCACAGCGTCTGAGACTGCATTACACGGACTGGGGAAATCCAGATGCGCCGCCCATGATTTTGATCCATGGCGGCCGGGATCACTGTCGCAACTGGGACTGGGTGGCTGAGCATTTCCGTCACGATTACCACATCATTGCTCCGGATCTGCGCGGCCATGGTGATAGCGAATGGATGATCGGGGGCAGCTACAACCAAATCGACTACGTATACGACATCGCCCAGCTTCTGCATCAAAAGCAGATGTCCCCTGTGACGGTTATCGGCCATTCCTTGGGTGGGTCGATTTCGCTGCTTTACACGGCCTTGCACCCAGAGAAAGTCACCAAACTCGTAGCCATAGAAGGCATGGGGCCGCCACCGTCAATGATCGAAAAACGCCTAGAAATGGGCATGGGCGAACGCATTCACGACTGGATGAACGGCGTGCGGGAATCCTCCGGCCGACTGGTGAAGCGCTACCCCTCGTTGGAAGATGCCTTTCAGCGCATGCAGACCGAAAACCCACACCTGTCCGAAGCCCAGGCCCGGCATCTAACCATTCACGGCAGTAATCAAAACGAAGACGGTACCTACAGCTGGAAGTTCGATAACTACGTACGCAACTTCTCGCCCATCGGTGTGCCCTTCAGCGACATGGCAGAGCTGTACGGCAAAATCACCTGTCCGACGTTGTTGGTTCGTGGTTTGGAATCATGGGCCTCGGACCCCATCGCCGACGGCCGCACCAAAAGCTTCAGCTGCCCCCTTGAGGTAGAAGCCTTTGCCGATGCCGGTCATTGGGTGCATCACGATCAGCTGGAAGGCTTTGTTTCCCGGGTCAAAACTTTTTTGCAAACTCCGGGCTAAGTTGTGAGCACACCGACCATTCAGGCACTGCACGACTCACCTTGGCAAGGTGTCCTGCACGTCACGGGTGGCGGTGTCTCGCTGCTAAGCGAACTGCTAAGTGTGGCCGGCGCTTCCAGAACCCTGCTGGATGCGACAATCCCCTACGCCAACAACGCCCTAACCCAGTTACTCGGACGCGCACCGGAGCAGGCATCCTCTGCGGCAACAGCACGAGCACTGGCCATGGCCGCCTTTCAGCGAGCTAATGCCCTTGGCGAGGCAGATTCTTACTTTGGCTTGGGCTGCACCGCCAGCCTAGTTACCGACCGGACAAAACGGGGCCAAACTCGAGCTCATTGGGCCATACAAACCGCCAAAGCCACCTACGGTTTCTACCAAGAACTGGATTCCCAGCAACAGCGAACAGAACAAGAGCAGGTGTTGCGGGAGCGACTCATTGAAAGCCTTGGCGCAGCGCTGCTGAATCAAACGTGGGGCGGTGCGGCCATGGATTTTTGCCGAGCCGATACGGCTTGGCATGAGCTACTCGGTCATCGACCCTATCGATGGTGTAGCGGCGACCACGATGGCCGGTTGATCTTGCCCGGCTCCTTCAACCCGATTCATGACGGTCACTACGAGATGATGAGGGTAGCCCAAGACATCTGCGGCAAACCCTGCGCCTTTGAACTGACCTTGCGAAACGCCGACAAGCCAGATCTTGATTACCTGTCGGTACAGGAACGTTTAAATGCCATTGAAGACAGCGATGTTTGGCTCACCAATCAGGCGAACTTCGTGGACAAGGCCGAGCTGTTTCCTCAGGCGACCTTCGTCCTAGGCACTGACACCATGACACGTATCGGTGAGCCTCGCTTTTACGACGATAGCCTCCAAAAACGGGACGAGGCCATCAGAAGACTGCAGGAACTGGATATCCGCTTCTTAGTGCTGGGACGTCTTGAAGGTCAACGCTTTGTCAGCTTGGACGACTTAAGCCTACCCCCATCGCTGCACACCCTGTGTCAGGGTGTGCCGGAATCCGTATACCGCAACGACCTATCATCGACCCAACTACGTAAACAACAGCCTTAGTAGGTGGGATTGTCGGGAATGATGGTTTTCCAGCGGCCCTGTCGGAAACGCCAAATCAACA
>ERZ1046568.2506-NODE-2506-length-11820-cov-16.058904_pt1 | contig 11820 bp, 5 predicted proteins | sample MGYA00383092_ERZ1046568 | MGnify/ENA primary metagenome ERZ1046568 (study PRJEB29581, sample SAMEA5548362) | metagenome | biome: marine; feature: coastal; material: water | depth 1 m | study: Short-term variability in the microbial, nano- and picoplankton... | reverse complement strand
CCGTAATGACCCCCGAAAATTGCTCTCCTACCCTGTCCCTCAAAAATTCGCATTTAAGCCAAGCGTCAACCTCACGCGTTGCATCATCAGCACGTCGCTCGGTCAACGAACAGCGCTCTCCCAACGCAGTAACTGCGGCCAACTCGTAGGGGTAGGAGGACTGGCTTTGTTGTTGCGTATCCTCAGAGCGGCGCGTCTGCTTGGGGAACTTGCCCCCGCGGATAAGACTGCGGATCGCTCTGTGCACTAACAAGTCGGGGTATCGTCGGATTGGCGAGGTGAAGTGCGCATAGGCCGGGTAATGCAACCCAAAGTGCCCCTTGTTCTCTGCCTGATAGACCGCCTGACTTAACGAGCGTAGCAGCATCGTTTGAATCACCGAGGCATCGTCTCGATCTGATGCAGCCGCTAGTAGACGCTGATAATCCTCGGGAGTCGGTTTTTCCCCGCCGCCCAAGTCTAGTCCTAGCTCACCCAAGAAGTCTCGCACATTGGCGAGCCGCTCGGTGCTAGGCCCTTCATGTACTCGAAACAAAACGGGCAGGCCCGCCGCCTCTAAAAACTCAGCCGTCGCCACATTGGCTGCGAGCATGCACTCTTCGATCAGCTTGTGGGCGTCATTGCGGTGAACGGGAACAATCGCTTCAATTTTGCGCTCAGCGTTAAACTCGATACGCGTTTCAACGGTTTCGAAATCAATGGCGCCACGCAGCTCGCGGGCCCCTCGGAGGCAGGCATAAAGGGCATGCAAATGCATCAGACCGGGGTATCGCTCAGGGTCTACCGAATCGGCAAAACCCTGTTCTAACACCTGACCCACCTCGGTGTAGGTCAATCTGGCATGGGAGTGAATCACCGCTTCATAAAACGTACTGCTAACAACCTCACCCCTTTGGCCAATGGTCATCTCACAAACCATGGCCAACCGATCTACCTTGGGTTTGAGCGAGCAGAGCCCGTTGGAGAGCACCTCTGGGAACATAGGTACCACACGCTCAGGAAAATATACGGAGTTGCCCCGCTCAATAGCTTCCTGATCGAGGGCAGAGTCAGTAGTTACGTAATGCGACACGTCGGCGATCGCAACCCACAATCGAAAACCGGTGCCCTCAGGCTCGCAGTACACGGCATCGTCAAAATCTCTCGCGTCCTCACCATCGATCGTTACGAAGGGTTTAGTTCGCAGATCGATACGACCACGCTTGTCATCAGCATCGGGCTCCTCGCTCAAAGACGCCGCCTCATCGAGCACCGCATCGGGCCACTGCCAAGGGATTTGATGAGCCCGAATGGCAATATCAATTTCAAGCCCGGGATCAAGGTGGTCACCCAAAATTTCTTCGACTGAACCTTTGGCACCCAGCACTTGGGTGGGGTAATCGGTAATGCGTACTGACACCATCTGACCGGGCAGAGCACCGCGCGTTTGATTGGGCGGGATTAAAATATGTTGGGTAACGCGGGTGTTATAGGGCAGGAGAAAACCAATACCGCTCTCTTCCATGTAACGACCTGGCAGTACTTCTACAGCGCGCTCCAACACCTCAACAACCTTGCCTTCGCGACGCCCCTTGGCATCCGTGCTCACCGTTGCTACGAGGGTGCGATCGCCGTCAAAAACTTTCTGCATTTCTCGACTGCTGAGATAAAGGTCATCACCACCTTCGACAGGCGTGGCGAAGCCATAACCATCGCGATGCCCAATGACTCGACAGGTTTGCAACTCAAGGCGCTCAGAGAGGCCAATGCGTCCCCGCCGATCAAGATGCACCTGGCCATCGCGGCGCATCGCCATCACGCGGCGACGCAGTGCTTCAAGATCTTGATCACTCGACAAATCGAGTTTGCTGGCCAAACCCGATAGCTGAAATAATTCTCCCGAATCCTCGAGTATTCCCAGGATCACCTCACGGCTAGCAATCGGATTTTCGTAGCGACTGGCCTCAATGGCCGCATTGGGATCCTTTGGTTTTCGTGATTTCTTTGGGGCGTCAGTTTTTTTCAAGGTGAGTCATACTCTCCTGCTTGCAAGTAGGTCACCCTTTTTCGGATGGCAGCGGCCGAGTGAATGTACTGGCCGGTAAGTACTGATAGGTTACCAGTTCGGCGACAACAAATCCCCGCCTTAAGACGGGCCTCGCTAACCAGCTGCGAAGGTGCCAGCAGAGCATTTTTGGTACCTTGACCCCGTTTGGCTGCATAGGCCAAATCGCTACAGGCACATCCTGCAGATATTAACTTTCAAGCTTGCGCCAATTCCCGAGCAGCCGCTCAGACCGACAGGGCCTTTGTGACAGAGCCCAAGGTCGTAAACCGATCCAGACTCCCGCCTCCGCGGCCAACCACCCAACCCTAGTCGTGGTACTGCAACGCCCAATCTCCATAAAAATAACCATAAAACATTGATATAAATGAAAAAATACATGTATCTCACCATGCCGCAGGCCACCAAGTGCACAGCATACGAGCCAAAGATGCGATGAAAATGTCGCGTTTAGATAAAAGGTTCGGCCGATATCAGTTAAAAAGCAGAGAATTGTGTAGCACACTGGCCTGCAGAAAATTTCACACCGCCAGAGGATATTCCCATGAAAAAATTGATTGCGGCTACTGTCGCTGTTCTATCACTTACGGCCATGCAAGCAATGGCTGGTAGCCCCGTCCACATCTGGAAATGCCAAATGAACGACGAAATGGGTGAAGAGGAATTGCTTGAGTACTCAAAGACATGGCAAAAAGCCGCATCCAAAGTAAAGGGCGGCAAAGATATGAAAAGTCAGATCTATTTTCCTGTAGCAGCCGCAGCCGACGGCACTGGCACTGACCTTCTGTACATATCGTCTTGGCCCGACTTCACAGACTACGGCAAGTTCTGGGATGCTTACCCTGAATCTGACGCTGCCGCGATGGAAGGCGAAGCTATGACTTGCCACGGCAGTGCACTCTGGGAAGCAATGAACTAGGCTCACTACCACTGCCTTTTACTAAGCCGCCTGCAGGGCGGCTTTTTTATGGTCAACTCGATATTTCTGTGGCCCATAAAAACATCAATCAAAATTAAAGTTGCTACGGAGTATCTGCATGTCTTTGGTTTGGAGCTGTAACGAATGGGATCCCCTTGAGGAGGTCATCATTGGTACCGCCGCAGGTGCAAGGTTCCCCCACGCTGATGCCAGCACTCAACTAGCAGAATATCCCGGGCGCCCCTTGGACACCATTCCGCAGGGGCCTTTCCCAGCCAAAATTATTGAGGAAGCCGAGGAGGATCTTGAGACCTTTGCATCAGTTTTAAAACAGGCGAATGTCACCGTCCGTCGTCCCACTCCCTGGGATCACGATAGCGTCTTTAGTACGGTGCACTGGTCCACACCGGGTTATTACAATTATTGCCCCCGAGATATATTGCTCACGGTCGGGGACCAAATACTAGAAACTCCCAACGTTATCCGAGGTCGCAGCCAGGAGACGTTCAGCTATCGCGAATTACTTTTGGAGTACATGGCTTCAGGGGCACGCTGGTTCAGTGCACCGCGACCCACGCTAAAAGATGAGCTGTTTGCGCCTGAGGCTGACAATCTCACTCCTCTAGATTTGGAGCCTGCTTTTGACGCCGCCAATGTGCTGCGCTTTGGACGAGATTTACTGTACCTGGTGAGTGCCACTGGCAATAAAATGGGGGGACAGTGGCTACAGTCGATACTAGGTGACAAGTACCGGGTTCACTTCATGGAAGACGTCTATTTTGGCAGCCATATCGACTCTACTTTGGTCGCGCTGCGGCCGGGTTTGGTGCTGGCCAATCCGGGACGGCTCTCAGACGAGACCATTCCAGACTTTCTCAAGGAATGGGAAGTCATATACAGCCCACCCATGGAAAACCAAGGGCGCCACAGTGCTGACTACCTTCACAAAGCCATTGGTAGTGAGTGGATCGATATGAATTTATTTAGTATCGATCCAGAGACCGTGGTCGTCGACAGCGATCAGCACCAGTTGATCGCGTTGCTGGAGAGCAAAGGCATGAATGTTGAGCCGGTAAAGCTTCGTCACTCCCGCATGTTAGGTGGCGGCTTTCACTGTGTCACACTAGATGTCCGCCGCCGCGGCACCCTGGAGGGGTACTTTCAGGGCTCCCCGAACTAGGAGTGCACCTCTATAATGCTCACCCTCGCCGCAAGCGTGCTAGGCATGCTGAGCCTCTCCTCACTGGCATGGTGGCAGTACGGTAGAGCACTTCAGAGCACAAGGCCTAGCTCCAGTTCAGACGTGTATTGCCTCAAAGATGAGCCCACGGGTGATTTGTGGATTCGCGCAGACCATCAAAAAGGCGTGGAATGGCTGCATGAAATTTTTGAGCGCAGTGCCGCTCGTTACCCCAACTTTACTGCCCTTCAAGTACCAACAACTGGCGAGCAAATAACCTACCAAACTCTCGATCACAGAGCAGAACAAATTGCAGCTGCAATTGCCCCCTATGTCAGCGGACCGGATCAGATCGTTGCCGTGTCCATGGAACAAAACTGCGTCGACATTGTTGCCAGCCACTTGGGAATTTTAAAAGCTGGCGCAACCCAGTTGTTTTTAGATCCTGCTGCGCCCATCTCGCTACAGCAACAAATGGTGAAGGATGCCGACCCAGTTCTCTTGGTCAGCAATGACAATGGCCTGAAGCTTGATGAGCTTCCCATACTCGATCTTAGCCGAGTTTCAATTGATGCCCCGATTCAACGGGCACGCCCTATTTGGCTCGATGATCCAGAAGAACGCGTAGCCGCCGTGTTTTACACCAGCGGGACAACAGGCCAACCCAAGGGTGTTGAGTGCGCCCACAAAGGCTACATAAATCTAGCTCGAAGTTACGCGTATTTTTTCGATTTTACGGCCGGGGTTGACGCTACATCGCTCACTTCATCTCTGGGCTACGACGGAAGTATTTCAGAGCTCTACAGTGCATGGGTATCCGGTGCCGCTGTGGTGCTACTCACCAAAGACGAGGTGCGCTCCGGGCCCGACCTCGTACCAATATTACTGGAGCAAGAAGTCACCGCGCTATTTTGTCCCCCTGTGCTGCTGAGCACTCTCAGTGACACCCCCGAACACGACCTACCCTATCCAATCTGCCGCTATATCATTCCTGCAGGCGAGGCATTTCCCGCCAATTTAGTAGAACCGTGGTCTCGAGCACGACGGCAGATCATCAACACTTATGGGCCAACCGAGGCCAGCACCGATACCAGCCGTCAGCTACTGCGTCCCGGTAAGCCTGTCACCATAGGCGCACCCTTCCCCGGGGTCGAATACATCATTATCGAACCTGATAGAGATCGAGCGTTGCCCTGGGGTGAAACTGGAGAGCTTTGTATTGGGGGTTGTCATCTCGCCAAGGGCTACCGCAACCAACCGCTGACCACCGCTGAAAAATTTATTGAACACCCCGATTATGGACGCCTGTATCGCACTGGCGATCGCTGCCGCATTGACCCCCTTACGGGGCAAGTTGAGTTTCTGGGGCGTCTCGATGCGCAAATCAAAGTTCGGGGCCATCGTGTAGAGGCTCAGGGCATTGAGTCTTTTCTTCAGGACGTTATCGATGATATTGATACGGCGGTTATTGACTACCGCAATGATGAGCTCATCGCCTTCGTCATCGCACCGAACCGCTCGCCTGAGAACTTAAAGCATCATTCTACGCTCCCGGCTCCAGCAGATTGGGCGCGTTCTATCCAAATCGAGCTGCGGCGGCAGTTTCCCGAGCACGCGGTACCCGCAAAAATCTTTCTCGTGCCCCAATTTATCCTCAAGCCCCTGTCGGGAAAAATAGACCGCCAGCAACTGCCCTCACTGCCTGCTCATGAACAAGCTGGCGAAAATAAGGAAGCAGAGCAGCAGGAGAGTAAAGAAACTGAGCCGGTTGCCGGCAAAGGCGTGTTGAATATTTGTCGCGAGGTACTGGGCGCCACACTCAAGTGGGACGATGATTTCGTCGAGTGGGGCGCACACTCCATTGCCATAGCAAAGCTCACCCAAGCCTTGCGCCAAGCTGGCTATCACGTATCTGTTCGAGATCTTCTGACCGACTTTCGCACCCCCAGACTTGCCGCCCAACTCCCCCTAAGCCAAATCTCTGGCAGCTCAGAGGAGGAAGCAGACAGGCGCCAATCTGCCCAGGCGACGGTAAAAGATTCGACCCAGCCAAGGCTTGGCCCAAAGTTTTTTACGCTACTACAGGCCCTAGGCATTTTGGCACTGCGCTTACCCACCTTGTCAGGCTTAGTTTTACTGCTGGCTTGGGGCGACCCCGAAACAGCCTTTCTCGATGGAGACCCCAAGAAACTTATTGCCTACACCTTACTTGCCTTTGTTTTTTACTTAGGTGTTCCCTTCTTAAATTTAGCCTGGGTCGTTGTCTTACGAGCACTTTTTAGATCAACCAACATCAAAAGTGGGAATTATCAGAAGTGGAGTCGTGCGCACTGGCAGGTTTGGTGGCTGGACAGCCAGCAGCGGATGGTACTCCAGCCAATGAGTCGGTGGTTACGCGCTCCCGGAATTTATGCGTGGCTGTTAAGGACACTAGGGGCCGATATCGGTAGAGGCACACACATTTCTCAAAGCGCCGAGTTTTTGGGACCCTTAAACATGCTGGAACTCAAAGACGGTGTGGTTGTGCAAAGCGGCGCTCAGCTAAGCGGCCAGCGCTGGCAGGGTGATCGGCTGATTGTAGATAAAGTAAGCGTTGGCGCTGGCACTAAGTTGGGACAGCGCGCTTTTGTTGGCCCGGGTGTAACGCTGGGCCAGGGTTGCTGGCTCACCCCACTCAGTGCAGCTCGACACGGGGCTACTGTCGATGACTTTAAGATAATCGACGGAGTTGATGTTGACCCAGTGGGCAGCCGATTATCGCTGCAACGTAACCGCCGCTTAACGCCTTCTTCTGCCAACCGATACGCCTCCGAGCTCAAGGGCATTTCCGCGCAATTTTTTATTGAGTGCCTGCTTTTTGTCATCCCTGCAGCATTAATTTTAAGCGGGATCTCGCAATGGCTGCTGGGTGACTACGCCAGCGCAACGGATACTGTTACTGCCTCCCTGTTTCAACTCCTGACAGATTTTTTCCTCGGAGCCGTTCTTGCCGCGTGGCTCACACTACTAGTGACATCATTTCTAACTTGCCTCTTTCTCAGGCTAACGCCATACAAGCCAGGGGTTTTGGAAGGATCGAGCCTCGCCGCCGTGATGCTCCGCTACCGACAGGAAAAGATGAACCAAATACAACGATTGTGGACCTGGACGTTAACGGGCCAATATTTACGACGTCTTGCGGGCGTAAATTACGGCCAAACTGGCGCCAGCGAATGCGACGTCATGGTTAACCTGGTTCCCGAAATGCTTACCAGCCAACCCAATATTTTTATGGCTAACGGTTGTCGAACTGGCATGCTCGATGATGAGGGCGAATACCTTTACCTACGCCCCCTTAATTTTGGACACGACACATTCTTGGGCAATAACAGTGTGTCTGAATCTGGCATCCTGCCAGATCAACTCCTACTCGGAGTCAGCACCCCCACAGGGGATCACCAGTTTCGTCGTCTCCCGGCAATGACTCAGCCCACAGTGACGGTGCTTGCCGGCAATCCCGTCATCGAATTTGCCCAACCTGAAGGCCAAGCTACTGGCACAGAAGTTCCTACGTGGTCGCTGTTTACCCTGCGTGTTTTAGTTGGCGACCTGATTGGCGTCGCTCTTATTCCCGCAATGCCCATACTTATCTTAGCGCTGATGCTTCTGATCGTGGACACTTTCAACTCATCAGCAATTTTGGAGTCATTAGCAGCCATTATTGGAGCCACGTTTTGTTTGCAGGTTTTGGCTCTGAGTATCAAGAAATGCTTGATACCAAAGCACTGGGGGGAAAATCACCAAACCCCCTTTTGGTCACTGCGACACTTCACCTACTTTCTGGCCCAAGACTGCTTTTTCAAATGGTCAGGACCCACACTGCGCCATTTGGGAGGCTCGGTATTAGCCAACCCCTTCTTAAGAGCCTTTGGCTGCCGCATTGGCAAAAATACGTTAATCCACGAACCACTGCAGGCCTTCGATTGGCACGCCGTTGATATTGGCGATAACTGCATCGTTCAAGGCCAATTGCAGCTGCACAGTTTTGAGCATCGCCTTTTGACCGTTAAGCAAACCTCGATCAAGCCAAACAGCGCGATCAATTTTGGCGCGACCGTCATGGGGGGGGCTGTACTAGAACCCAATACTACCGTGGAGGGGCTGGGACTTGTGATGAAAAGCATGGTGCTAGCTCCAGGGGTTCACTCAGGTAGCCCCGTCAACTTGGAACGCGCGCTGTGACGAATCGAAGCGCCCATTTAGCTAAAGCCTTCGACGCGGTCGGTTCTAGATGCACGCTGCAAGCTGGAAAACACACCGTCGAGATCTATGTGCTTCGGTATGTTGACGATCTTTCCTTCCAGCTCGATTGCGAAACTTCCTTAACCGGCCCTGAGCGTCAGCGAGCGCAAGGGCTGCGAGCTTCTGGCGCACAAAGCGCCTTTGTCCAGCGCCGAGCCTGTTTGCGGTGGCTGCGTGAAACCGCGTTTGGCAACCTTTCCTCACCCACGGCAAAAGCCAATGCGCTTGAGCTGCCCGTCAATGAATACACGATAAGTGTGAGTTCATCGGGGCCATACGCCATCTTTGCGGCTAGCTGCTCGGCCCGACGCATCGGCCTAGATGTGGAAATTCCCGATGAGACACACAACACGTCGGAGCTAGCGCAGGAGCTGTTCTCAACCTTTGAGGCAAAGGCATTGAAAGAAGCTAGCCCTGAAAGGGCAAACGCCATGTTTTACCGAATATGGCGGCTCAAAGAGGCGGCACTGAAGTTTCACGGCTGCGGTCTCGCTAAAGGCCTTAATGGCACGTGTTTCATCCCTAATTCTGAGGGACTAATCACGGTCTATCAGAAAGCCCGCCGCGGGCTATACGGTTCAACCGCACCAGCGTTCTTTGAGGGGCGCTTTAACAATTTGGACCTCGCCTTGGCGCTACCCGCAATGCCGGGAGACGAAGGTCTGTGGCAAGTCGCCAAAGCCACTCAAAGGGTCCAATCACAAAAACTGAAAACCAAAACTTCGCAAATAAGATTTGGCACATAAAAATTACAAGGGCGACGCCAGTAACGGCAGCGGGACCCAGCCAGTAGGCCCAGCCTAGGCCATAGCCATAGAAAAGCGTGGTGAAAATTAAGGTTTGGCTGAGATAAGTCGTTAAGCTCATTCGCCCAACCGCCTCCAGGGCACGAACTATCCACCAGTGACTGCAGCGCGTCGCAAAACTGTACATCAAACAAAACCACGCGGCGGTCAGCGATAGGGTGCCGAGCAGGAACACGAGATCACCGACAAATTGCGTAACGCCACCCGAAACGGTTTCGCCAAAAATACGATAGCCCACGGCATGGGTCATCCAGGCCTCGATCGACATGGCGCCGAGTCCAAACAAGAACATCCAAAAACTCGCTTTTGAGACCACCCTCGGTCTTTGGCCGAAGCGCTGCAAGCCGTCCTCTCGAGCAAAGCAGAAGCCGAGTAAAAAGAGCGCGAATACCGCCCACCCCGAATCGGGCCACTGGTAGTCTTGCCAAGGGATCTCCGGAATATAGCTTGCATGCTCAGCGACGATATCGCTGAGAGACCCTGCGCTGTACAAGCCATCTTCACGATCCTCCTCCAGCCACTGCTGCGCCTGATTAATATTGCTTGCTTGATCACTGAATCCACGATCGGGCACCCAATAATGCCCAATAGGAAAAACCATCAAAAATGTGGCCGCAGCAACAACCAAGATGCGGGTTGAGCACTTGTGAAAGAGCAACAGCAGCACACCAAATTCTGCATAAAGCATCAGAATGTCGCCCTCAAAAAGCAGGGCATGACAACAACCAAAGGCCATCAAGGCACAGTAACGTCTTAGAAGATGCCAAGGCTTGAGCGCTGACCTTATCTGCAGCCAAAAAGAGATCCCAAACAGCAAACTGAAGAGGCCCCAAAACTTTGACTCAAAGAGCACGTGCTTTATTTGCCAGAACAGCTGATCTAGAGACCCGTCCCAAGCCAAAGAGTCAGCCCCAAACGCGTAAAGATTGACCAACAGAACGCCAAACAGGGCAAAACCCCGAACGGCATCAATCTCCTTGTAACGCTTAATTGCCATCAAACTAGAATGTCCCAGTCGTTGTCGAGAAGGCCAGTAGAGGCCCCTGCATTTTGCTAAGCCATTAGTCATAAGCGACCAGTGCCCCCGAGAGATCATACATGGCAAAACCAAAGTGGTTACAAAAGGCTAGCCGCATACGCTGATACCAGCTAAGAGCACGCGCTTCGATTGTCTTACCAAGTAGGAATGCCCATCGCCACGTTACACATTAATGTGACAGCCAGTGCAGGGCGCACTTAAATGGCTACACACCGAGGCTTGATAAAACCTGTTGGGTGGGGGCGATATCCGCAGCCACATTGACAAGAGCGGCGACCCGGCTTAGTCTCTCCCGCCTCGGATTTCCGAGTTCCCCCTGTGCCCAGGTGGTGAAATTGGTAGACACGCTAGCTTCAGGTGCTAGTGCTCGCAAGGGCGTGGAGGTTCAAGTCCTCTTCTGGGCACCACACACTTCTCAGCCACTCATGACAACCAACGCTTTACTGCGGATGTGCCGAGTGAAGAAGGATTCATGACTAAATATTACGGCGCCCTACCCCACCCTGTATCTGATTTACTGTGAGGGCCATCGCAATGAGATTGACACCCAATGGCTAGCCGGCTCCTGCGCTGGGATTAATGTTTGCAGTCGCGCTGTCGTCCCTAATGGAAGCCCGTCACAGCAACGGGTTGGACAGCGGCAGATAACAACGCTGGAGCGGACAAAAAATCAACTCAGGGCAGCGCTGTCTCGTCTTGATTTGACTTACCTGAGGCAAACCCCACCAGTAGATTAAAAACAGCTTGGGCCAAAGGCTAATTTTTGGGTTGCAACAACGGCCAACGAGAGTCGTAAATGGACACCTTACTGTTTCGACGCTGCACGAAGCGTCACCACGTCTCTACCTTGAATCAGCTTGCCATCAGTGGTTAATCCTTTGAGGTAAACACGAGTCGCTCCCGGACCAACCTCCGAGGGATCTCTTATAAACTGACAGGCTAAATCGGGGTACTGGTCGTCATTGACTGCCGTTTGCATGCACACCGGTGACGGGCGCACATTCAACGGGCTGGCGTCAGGTAAAAGTGACAAAGTCTCCGGGCGGATAGTGGACACGTCGCGTGCATCAGCACCCAAGATCGCCACCTCTAACACACCCGAATCTGACGGCACAATGATATTGCTGTTAGCCCCGGGCAGAATATCCACAATAAAATTAATTACAGGCAAGGAAGTCAATATCCGCACGCTGACTCCACCATGATTATCGCTGGTGTTGCCATCTCCATCGAACAGCCTAATGAAGCCGGGCCGCTCCAGTTGCAAGCTGCAGAAACCCTCTGCGCCTTGTGCCTTACGCATATTTTCAAGCGCGCTCTCGGGAGAGGCGAAGGCTAAATGTCGAAAATTTGAAGGCTTAGTCGCCATTAAATTAGCTGGACGGCACAGAAAAAACTCTCCCCCCCCCCAATGTTTGTAAGTGTATTTTGGAGGGACATTGAGGGAGTCACCATCAATTACCACAGACATTTGCCAACCTAGCTCACATAGTTCGAGTTGATTGCACCAAATGGCTATGCCCCGCCAAGCATTTCGTGCTGTATGTCTGC
>ERZ1046568.2505-NODE-2505-length-11824-cov-4.227802_pt1 | contig 11824 bp, 7 predicted proteins | sample MGYA00383092_ERZ1046568 | MGnify/ENA primary metagenome ERZ1046568 (study PRJEB29581, sample SAMEA5548362) | metagenome | biome: marine; feature: coastal; material: water | depth 1 m | study: Short-term variability in the microbial, nano- and picoplankton... | reverse complement strand
GGACAAAACAACCGGACTGTACATGAGTACCCCCAGAACAAGCAGCCGAGGAAGGAGCGAGGAAGGAGTGCGCGTCATGAATTGGTTGTCCCCGGTGTGGCGGGGTGTAATTCACCTTCAGAAGCGGCGATTATCGAAGAAACAGCTCCATCACCAGTAACATTGACCACCGTGCGGCACATATCCAGTATGCGATCAACGGGGAAGATCAAGGCGATCCAAGCTGGGTTGAGGCCAACACTTTCGAGCACAATGATCATGAGCACAAGACCGGCAGAAGGCACGGCTGCAGCGCCGATAGATGCTAGTGTTGCCGTGAGAACAATGACAGCTTGCTGTGACCATGCGAGATCGACCATGTGAACTTGAGCAAGAGCAACCACGGCAATGGCTTGGTACATGCTCGTGCCGTCCATGTTTACGGTTGCGCCAATGGGGAGCACGAAGGATGAAGTCCGTGAGTTGACACCCAGCTTTTCATTGACGGATTTCATGGTCACGGGCAGCGTTGCGACCGAACTCGAGGTAGAGAAAGCTGTCAATTGCGCATCACGCATCCCCGAAGAAAAGCGTTTCCAGCTGAGCTTCTTGACCGTAAGACTGACGAGCAGTGGGTAGAATACGAAAACCATGATCGCGAGACCAAGGACAACAACGAGGCTATACCGCAGGAGAAAACTGAGCAATTGCTGAAGCATTTCAGGTTCGGTCCCGGCAGCTTTGACCACTTGCCCCGCCATCAGCGCAAAAACAAAAAAGGGCATCGCCCGCATAACCACCCAAACCATTTGAATGAAGACCTCATTCAGCGAATCCACGGCGCGTACAAGTGGTGATTTCTTTTCCTCAGGCAGCCCGACGATGACGATGCCAAAAAAGATGGCAAAGAAGATGATTTGCAACATTTTCATATCAACCAGCGATCCGAAAATATTCTTTGGAACAACATCCACAAGCGGCTGCAAGGGACCGCTGTTTTTGGTGTTGGTCGCTTTATTCAGTTTATCGTCAACCCAATCGTTGTTTTTGGCTTCTTCTGCAGTGATGCTTCGAACCAATTCTTGTCGTTCGGGGTCTTTTGAAAATTGAACGTCGTCCAACGTCTGAATGCCATTGGCGTCACGCCACAATTCATACCTAATCCGGTTGGATTCAAGCAAATCAGGATGCGCTCCGCTTCCGGGTGAAAAGAGGTTTACCAAAGCCAATCCAATGAGCACGGCAGCCATGGTTGTGAGTACGTAGGTGACGAGGGTTTTGAGGCCGAGCCGACCAAGTTTTTGGATGTTTCCAAGGCTAGTCACGCCGCTGATGATGCTGAAGAGCACGAGCGGAACCGCAATGAGCTTGAGTAGGTTGATGAAGATGTCGCCAAACGGTTGGATGTAGCTGAGGGTGAAATCATTCCAACCTAAGGTCACACTCAGCCAAGCGTATGCTACGCCCAAGATGAGACCAATGATCACTTGCCAATGGAGAGCCAATTTCGTCATGCTACGAATTTAGTTCCATTGCGCTGAGTTTCGGACGAATCAGGCGAGTCGAACCGTACGGTTTTTCAACCATTCATCCACCAATACTAACATTGCCATGGCTTCGACAAGTGGCACAGCGCGCGGAAGGACACATGGGTCGTGCCGGCCTTTTCCAATGATGTTAACTTCAACGCCATCTTGATTGATGGATTTTTGAGGCTGCATGATGGTTGATACGGGCTTAAATGCGATGCGAAGAACGATGTCTTCTCCATTTGAAATGCCTCCTTGAATGCCTCCGCTGTGGTTGGTCTGGGTGCGAGCTTTTTCACCTTTATTTTGAAGCCAAACGTCATTGTGCTGGCTGCCAACCATGCGCGAACCTTCGATGCCGCTTCCAATTTCCAAGGCTTTTACTGCAGGAAGACTCCACATGGCGTGTGCCAAAACCGCTTGCAGCTTGTCGAATACGGGTTCGCCCCAGCCTGCGGGCACGCCATTGAGGACTGCGACGACGCTTCCGCCAACGGTATCTCCTTGTGCACGCACTTCGAGTATGCGTTTCTCCATCGCCTCGGCAACTAAAGGGTCCGGGCAGCGCACTGATGCTTGATCGACGATGTTTCGTGGGTAAAACTGAGGCGCGCTTGTCATTGCAACGTCTTGGACACGATCGACATAGGCGGATGCTCTGATGCCTTCCGTTGCCAGCAGTTGCCGGGCAATACCTCCTGCCACGACACGGCAGGCGGTTTCCCTCGCAGATGCTCTTCCACCACCCCGGTGGTCGCGGAATCCATATTTTGCATCATACGTGTAGTCCGCGTGTGATGGTCGATAGGTTGATTTGAGGTGATCGTAATCCGCTGATTTTGAATCTAAATTTCGAATTTGAAAACCGATGGGTGTTCCTGTGCTTCTGCCTTCAAAGATGCCGCTCAACCACTCGACGCGATCAGTTTCTTTTCGGCTCGTGGTCAATTGGGATTGCCCGGGCCTTCTTCGATCCAATTCGGATTGAATGGCATCGAAATCGATTTCTAATCCTGCGGGGCAACCGTCAATGATTCCTCCGATGGCAGCGCCGTGCGACTCCCCGTAGGTCGTGAGTCGAAAAATTGCACCGATTGAGTTTCCAGCCATGAGGTAAAGTTACGATACCCGACTTGCGATTGCTACCTTGCGTCCATGCGTATGTTATGGAAGAACATCAAAGGTCTCGTAGGAGCATATGAGCAACCTCCAAAGTTTCTGCAAGGAAAGGAGATGCGAAATTTCGCATGCATTGAGGATGCGTGGTTGGCCATAGAGAATGGTGATGTTGTCGATTTTGGTGCCATGTCAGATTTCCCGGGAATCATTGATTGGTCGGGTTTGGATGTGGTTGATTGCAGTGGACGTTTCGTGCTGCCGGCATGGTGCGATAGTCATACGCACTTGGTGCATGCTGCGCCACGTGGAGGTGAGTTTTTGGCTCGTTTGGAAGGAAAGAGTTATCAGGAGATTGCGGCGGCTGGCGGTGGTATTTTAAACTCTGCTAAGGCTTTGCAACAGATGCCAGAGGAGCAGTTGCTTGATGATGCTCGTGCGCGTTTAAATCAAGTCATTCGGTCAGGCACAGGAGCAATCGAAATCAAAAGTGGTTACGGACTGACGGCTGAAGCAGAGTTGAAAATGCTGCGCGTAATTGCGGCCTTAAAGAAAGAGTTCAATATTCCCATTCGTGCGACGTTTCTGGCGTGCCATGCCGTTCCGGAGGGTGATTGGACAGCTGAAAGTTGGACAGATCATGTCATTCGTGAAATCTTGCCAAAGGTGGCCGAATTGGAGCTAGCAGACTATGTGGATGCATTTTGTGAGAAAGGATATTTCGATGTTAAAAATGTCGAGGCATTATTGAAGGCATCGAATGCGTTGAGTTTATCAGGCAAAGTCCATGTCAACCAATTCAATGCCATAGGAGGAGTTCAGATGGGCATTGACCACAGCGTTCGTTCGTTGGACCATTTGGAAGAGTTGAGTGGAGAAGATTTGGAAGCATTGTCGAACCATGCCTGCTCTGGGGGGTCGCCTGTTTTCGCTTGTGCGCTTCCAGGCTGTTCATATTTTTTGAGCATTCCTTACAGTCCGGTTCGAAAGTTGATGGATGCGGATGTTCCCGTTGCCCTGGCGACAGATTTTAATCCAGGTTCTGCTCCTTCGGGCAATATGGGGCGTGTTGTGCAAATGGGCATGGTGAAAATGAAAATGCATCCACTTGAGGCAATTGCGGCTGCCACCATCAATGGTGCTGCGGCAATGGGACTTGAACATGCCGCGGGAACAATCACGCCAGGTCGCTCAGCCAATCTTATTTTGACAAAACCCATGGATGGATTGGAAACCATGGGATATGCCTTTGGTGAAGAATTGGTTGAAAAAGTCTTCATTGGTGGACAGGAACAATGACGAAAAGCGATTGAAGTCGGTATAATTTAGGGCTTCGATTGAAATGGCTAAATAAATTTGAACATGCAGCAAAGACTGGTAGAGTGTGTGCCCAATATTTCCGAAGGACGGAGAACGGATGTCATCCAAGCGGTTGCCGCAGTGGTGAATCAGGTGGAGGGAGTGAAGCTGTTGGATGTAGATCCCGGCAAATCAACCAATCGCACGGTGATCACATTTGTGGGGCCACCGGAAACAGTTGGCGAGGCTGCTTTCCTGTTGATTAAAAAAGCAGCAGAGTTGATCGATATGCGGAACCACCGAGGAGAACATCCACGGATGGGGGCCACAGATGTTTGTCCTTTTGTACCTGTGAGCGGAGTGAGCATGGAGGAGTGTGTAGAAATTGCTCGCCAATTGGCACAACGGGTGGGCGATGAATTGGGAATCCCTGGCTACTTATATGAAGCAGCTGCATTGACAACGGAGCGGCAGAATTTAGCGGTCTGTCGCAAAGGTCAATACGAAGGGTTGGGGAAATTGGAAACCTCAGACGGTAAACCAGATTTCGGACCTGCGGTTTGGAATGAACGAACTCAGCAATCAGGCGCAACGGCCATCGGTGCCCGGGACTTTCTCATCGCTTACAACATCAACCTCAACACCACGAGTTCTCGACGTGCCAATGCCATCGCTTTTGATATTCGCGAGTCAGGTCGTGTGAAGCGCGAAGGCGGTCCAGGCAGTCCGATTTTGAAGGATTCGAGTGGCGAACCTCTTCGCCAACCAGGAACATTGAAGGCTGTGAAAGGGATTGGCTGGTACATCGAAGAATATGGTGTTGCCCAGCTTTCATTGAACTTGACCAATATTCGAACGACGCCAGTGCATGTCGCGTTTGACGAGGCTTGTGCGCGAGCGCACGATCGTGGCATTCGTGTTACGGGCTCTGAGTTGGTCGGATTGTTGCCTTTGCGCGTTTTGACGGAGGCAGCAGATTACTTTCTCAAAAAGCAACAGCGTTCTTTGGGGATTTCGGATGCGGAGAAAGTTAAAATTGCGGTGAAATCTTTAGGCCTGGACGATTTGGCGCCTTTTGACTCTTCTAAACGGGTCATTGAGTACGTGATTGCCGAGTCAGGTGTCACACCGCTCATTGACATGAGTTTGCGTTCATTTGCGGAGGAAACAGCATCGGAATCTCCAGCTCCAGGCGGCGGTTCGGTAGCAGCCTATGCCAGCACGATGGGAGTTGCACTCGCAACAATGGTCGCAAATTTGTCGTCGCATAAACGCGGATGGGATGAGCGATGGGCCGAATTTAGTGATGTTGCCGAACGGGGAGTGAGTCTGCAAGCCCAATTAGTTGCACTCGTGGACGCTGATACAGCGGCGTTCAATCGGATTATGGAGGCATATGGCTTGCCGAAATCAACACAAGAGCAGAAAGGCATTCGCCATCAAGCCATTCAAGACGCTACAAAACACGCAATTGAGATTCCAATGCAAGTGGCGCGGTTGTCTATGCAGGCGATGCAAGTAGCTCAGGAGATGGCCGCCTCGGGAAATCCGAATTCCATCACAGATGCTGGAGTAGGGGCGATGGCCATTCGCACGGGAGTGAAAGGGGCCATTCTCAATGCGCGTGTAAACTTGGCTGATTTAGAAGACGATCAATTCGCGGCAAAAACAAAAGAGGAATGCGCTCAGATGTGGCGCGAGGTGGAAGAATTGGAATCGGCAATACTGATGCGAGTGGATGAGGTTCTTGGGGCCTGATGCATTCGGCTGATCGTCAACGATTTTGAGACACAAAAAAAGGCCCGCATTGCGGGCCTTTTGAATATTGAATGCTCAAAGAATGAGCAGGTCTTAATTTTAGCTTGCTGTGTTTCGGCGCTCCTTGATTCGAGCGGCCTTTCCTGTCAAAGCACGGAGGTAATAGATGCGCGCTCGACGAACTTTTCCTCGCTTGTTGACTTCGATTTTATCGATGAAAGGCGAGGATGAAGGGAATACACGTTCTACTCCAATCCCTGAAGCCATCTTGCGTACCGTGAAGGTTGCGGTGTGTCCTTTGCCGCGGCGTTGGATCACGACACCTTGGAATTTTTGCAAACGCTCCTTGCTTCCCTCACGGATTTTAATCGTAACGGTTACGGTATCACCAGCGCCGAATTCTGGCCATTCTGGCGTTTCCACTATCTTGTTTGCGATGTCCTGAATCCGATCCATTGTCTTGACGTTTTCTACTCCCGTGAATTGGGGTGCAATATTACGAAGAATTACGGTAGGATTTGAACTCTCAGTCAGGAATCTTTTTCAAACAAATCAGGGCGCAGCGCTTGGGTGCGTTCAATGGCTTGTTCTTCAAGCCAATTGGTGATGGCCTTGTGGTCTCCGGACCGCAATATTTCTGGTACTTCCCAGCCATTGTAGATAGCTGGGCGCGTGTAGACTGGAGGAGCCAAAAGATTATCTTGGAAACTATCGGTCAAAGCACTTTGTTCGTCACCAATGACGCCAGGAATGAGTCGAACAATGGCATCGGTCAAAACAGCTGCAGCCAGTTCACCTCCAGAAAGCACATAATCTCCAATCGATATCTCACGTGTGACCAAGTGTTCTCGGATGCGCTGATCGATTCCTTTGTAGTGGCCGCAGAGCAAAATGAGGTTGCCTTGCATGGATAAATGATTGACTGCTGCTTGTCTCAACTGTTCGCCGTCGGGCGTGAGAAAAACCACTTCAGCGTAGTGCCGTTGGCTTTGGAGTGATTCGATGGCATCTGCAATCGGTTGAATCTTCAATACCATGCCCGCCGAGCCGCCGAAGGGTTCGTCATCGATCTTCTTGTGTTTATCGGTGCTCCAGTCTCGAATATTATGTACCACAATCTCCACCAAGCCTTTTTCTTGGGCCCGTTTTACAATGCTGTCAGAAAAAGGTCCTTCCAATAAACCAGGAACCGCAGAGAGGATGTCGATGCGCATAATGCGAAGTTAAGGGGGGCAGGCTTTGGTCCACCCGTTTTGTTTTTTTACCGCATAGGAAGTGCACGAAGCGTCGTAAATTTGCACATTCACCAACTGAGGGGCCAAGCATTCTGAGTCATGAAGGATCGAAAAGATTACAAGACGGTTGTTAGTCACCCGTTTCACGTGTTCAACGGGATATTTTTAACGCTTCCGCTCGATGGTATTCGACAGACGGGTTTGCGCGTTCCTCTGTTGCAGGAAAGTTGTGATTTGGGGCTGGCCAATTCAAAAGAACCCAAGGAAATCTTGGGCGAATTCTTTAAGAATCAGGGGTTAAATACGCAGGAGGAGCAGGCGGATTTATTGTTTCGCATCATTCAATATGTCGAACGTCAAGTGGTTCTCGTTGATGCGTTGGAGGATGCTCGGTATGCGCAATTGAACGACTTGGGGGGGGTGGAGTCGCTGCAGAGTTTTATGCAACGTATTCGCCGACATGGTAAAGAGGAAGAACTGAAAGAAATATTAGGCGATTATGCCGTCCGTGTCGTTCTTACTGCCCACCCAACTCAGTTTTACCCTGGTAACGCCCTTGCCATCATCACGGATTTGGCGAAAGCCATGGAAAACAATGATTTGGTCAGCATCAGAAAATTGTTGCACCAGTTGGGCTTGACTCCATTTTTTCAATCGGAGCCACCATCGCCATACGATGAGGCGGTGCGACAATCGTGGTACCTCGAGAATGTTTTCTATCACGCTGTCCCGGAATTGTATGCCCGCGTGGCTCAAACCCTCGACGATGCTTCAGCAGCCGCTCTCAGTGAGCAATTGATCTCCATCGGTTTTTGGCCTGGAGGTGATCGTGATGGCAATCCCTTCGTTGATTCAAAAACAACTTGGCATGTTGCCGAACGATTGCGTGCAACGTTGCTGCGCTGTTATCGCAGAGAGATTCGAGACTTGCGTCGGCGCATCACGTTCAAGCATGTATCATCACAGCTCGACCAGTTGCAAGATCAGATTGAGTTTGCGATGCTGCATCCAGACGATCAGCGTCTTTCTGTGGTCTCGCTTTCAGAGAGATTGGAAGAAGTGGCGGTATGGGTTGAGGAGCATTCCAATGGCCTGTATTTGAGTAAAATTCGAGGGTTTCAATTCAAACTTCGCTTGTTTGGACTGCATTTTGCCAGCTTGGATATTCGACAGGACAGTCGGGTCATTCAAAGCGCGTTGCGCAGTGCGCTGTCCTCAGGCGGTGCGAACTTGATCGCGTTTGACGCAATGACTCAAACGGATAAGATTGAATTTTTGATGACCTCTGACTTGCCAGTGGAAGTTTCGGGGTTGGAGGAGGAGCGTCATCAAGATGTGATCGATTCGCTTCGCGTGATGATGCGCATACAGGAGCAGAATGGCCCACGTGCTTGCCATCGCTTCATCATAAGCAATTGCAGGGGGATGATCGATATTGCCGCTGTCATTGGGCTTGCTCGTATGGCTGGGGTTTGGCAGCGGATGGAATTGGACGTTGTTCCGTTATTTGAGACCATCGATGACTTGGCAAATGCTCAGTCTGAGATGAAGTTGATGTATGGCCATTCGACGTACCGTAACCACCTCGCCACCCGTGCAGACAAACAAACGGTTATGCTCGGGTTTTCGGACGGAACGAAAGACGGCGGTTATTTACAAGCCAATTGGTCAATTTATCAGGCCAAACGACGGCTGACTCAATTGTCACGATCTGCGGGAGTGACTGTCTTATTCTTCGATGGCCGAGGCGGGCCACCAGCGCGAGGGGGTGGAAATACGCATCGGTTTTATGCTTCGTTGGGATCGGACATTGAAAACACAGAAATTCAAACGACCATCCAAGGCCAGACCATTAGCTCCAACTTCGGAATACCCAAATCTGCTGGATTCAATCTTGAATTGCTTTTGACTGCTGGCTTGCAAAGTCGATTGTTTGATGATCCACAGACCGAGCTTTCGGATGAGCAGTCAGATTTGATGGAAGAGCTTGCACGACTCAGCCATGCGCATTACGAAAAATTGAAGGCTCATCCGCAATTCATGCCCTACCTCTCGACCCGAGGTACGTTGAAATATTATGGCGAGACAAATATTGGAAGTCGACCCACGAGCCGCGCCAAGAAGGGTGAACTAACCTTCGGTGATTTGCGTGCAATTCCGTTCGTAGGGTCTTGGACTCAGTTGAAGCAAAATGTTCCGGGGTTCTTCGGATTGGGATGTGCCCTAGCGCACTTGGATTCGGCTGGCAGACTTCAAGAAGCGACTGAATTGTATGCAAACAATTCATTCTTCCGTGCACTCGTGGAAAATAGCATGCAGAGCATGGTCAAGAGTGATTTCAGACTCACCGCTCACCTCGAGAATGACGAGCGATTTGGGGGCATTTGGAAAATGATTCAGGAAGAGTTTCTGCGCACCAAACGTTATGTACTCCAGATTACAGGCCAGAAGGAATTGATGGAACGGAATCCGCATATCCGTGAGAGCATTGCCTTACGTGATGGCATTATTCGTCCACTGCTGGTCATTCAACACTTTGCCTTAGGCGAAATTGATCGCCTGAAGGAAAAGGGCGATTGGGATGAGGAGGTGCTGAAGCGACTCGTGGTTCGCTCGATGTTTGGAATTATCAATGCCAGTCGAAACGCTGTATGATCAACAGCGGAAGGCGCTTTCAAATTCAAGTAGAAATGAAAAAGGCGGACCATTGGGTCCGCCTTTTTGTATCTCAAAGCATAGCGATCAACGCAATCCTTTGACCAAGTCCATTTCAGCAATGAGGTTGTCTGCGCCTGCAAACTTGTCCAAGATCCATAGAACGTAGCGTATATCAACTGAAATAGTACGTTGCAATTCATCCTCAAATGCAATGTCCCCGCTCATGGCTTCCCAGTTGCCGTCAAAGGCACAGCCGATGAGGTCGCCATTGGCGTCCATGACGGGCGAGCCTGAGTTTCCACCTGTGATGTCAGTGCCGTGGATAAAGCAAATCACCAGTTCGCCAGACTCATCCGCATATTGTCCGAAATCTCGGTTGCGGATCAACTCGTCCAAAGCGTCTGGTACGACAAATTCAGGATTCGAATTGTCTTTCTTTTCGAGCACGCCATTGGCGGTGGTGATGAAATCATAACTCACGGCGTCGGCAGCATTGTATGGAGCAACGGCTCCATAGGTGATTCGCATGGTGCTATTGGCGTCAGGTGCAATGGCGCGATCTGCATCCATTTCTCGTAAGCCTTTCACAAACAAGCGGTAGCCGCGGTTGAATTTTGCCTCAGCAGGATTCGCCATGCCTGCGAAATACGTTTGAATCGCACTGTTTCCAACAGTGATGGCCAAGTCTTTGTCCATTGTTTTTTGCGACGGATTTGCAATGAAGTCTGCGCATCGATCGGCATCAACGAGAAAGCTTTTGGCATACATCTTATCAGCATAGCGGCTGAAGTCATTTTTGTATTTATCGGCCACTATTGAAAAGAAGGACGGGTGGTACGCTGGATCGATGTCATCGCGGAATTTGGTCATTAAGTTGACAAATAAATCGCGATCAGTTGCCTGGTCGTACTCACGGAAATGTCCGTTTGCGTATTCTGTCATCGCAGCTTGAGTAGCAGCCACCTCTTCGAGATCGTCACTGAATAAGCCGGCAGCCATTCGGTAGAAGCGAAAAGCAAAGAGGCTGATGTCGCAACCGATCAGTCCCGCCTCGAGGGCGTAGACTTTACCCCGCACGGAAGCATCGGTTTCATCGTAGTATTCACTGATCATCTCGAGTGTGCCTTCGTATTCTTTGGCTCGGGCTGGATCCTCGTTGACCCATGTGGTGAATCGAGCTTCCAATTGTTGTTTTTGGGTTTGCACATCCAAGCGCTTCAGACCTTTGGATTGACCGATGTAGTATTTCCAATAGTTCGCGGTTTGGGCATATTTCGCTGCGTACTGAATTCGAACGGCGGGGTCGGCATCCATATGGGATTTCATTGTTTTCAACTTCATATCCCGCACTTCAACGACAGACGGGTTGTACAAGTCAAGAGCTTGTTCAATGCCCCAACTGCTGAGGAATCGGTCAGTGCTCCCTGGATATCCCATGACCATCGTAAAATCGTCTTCAGAGACGCCGTCCATTGAGATGCGCAGGTGTCGCTTCGGTTGGTAAGGAACGTTCGTATCGCTGAAATCCGCGGGTTCATTGTCTTCGCCAGCATATATGCGAAGCATTGAGAAGTCACCTGTGTGACGCGGCCACATCCAGTTGTCAGTGTCTCCACCGTATTTACCTACGCTCTCTGGTGGAGCGGCGACGAGTCGAATGTCCCGATATGTCTTGTACTCGAACATGTAGAACTCGTTGTCATAATAGAAGCTTTTGAGATCAAGTTCTTTGTCTCCATCTGGATTCATTTCAGCGAGAAGTGCTTTGCGGGCTTCTCCAATGGCGGCATCGCGTTCATCTTCAGTCATCTCACTGGTGACATCGGCAAGCATTTGCTCTGTGACATCATCGATTCGCACCAAGAAGCTGATGACAAAATTGTCAATGTGCATTTCTTGATCAAAGGCCTTTGCGAAAAAACCGTCAGTCAAGTAATCATTTTCAGTCGAACTGAATCCCTGAATAGCATCATATGCGCAGTGATGATTGGTCAATACGAGTCCCTGGGACGAAATGACCTCACCTGTGCATGAGCCTCCGTTGAGACGGACAATCGCATCCTTCAAAGAGGCGTTGTTGATGTCATAAATTTCTTCTGCCGTGAGGTTCAAGCCCATGCCTTGCATTTCTGCCATGGTAATGCGGTTGAGCATGTTGACGATCCACATTCCTTCATCGGCTTGTGTAGTCAGTCCCGGAAGCATCATGCCGATGACCAGGAGAATGGAGGTGATTTTTTTCATTTTGTC
>ERZ1046568.2504-NODE-2504-length-11826-cov-4.751168_pt1 | contig 11826 bp, 9 predicted proteins | sample MGYA00383092_ERZ1046568 | MGnify/ENA primary metagenome ERZ1046568 (study PRJEB29581, sample SAMEA5548362) | metagenome | biome: marine; feature: coastal; material: water | depth 1 m | study: Short-term variability in the microbial, nano- and picoplankton... | reverse complement strand
TATAGAGGGGACTCCAGTGAAATTTGATGAGCTTAATGAGCAAGGTGGAGATGAAGAAATAAGTGACTCCATCCGTGAACGAGTAATCACGGCGAGAAAACTGCAAAACAATCGTTTTGAAAAACTGCCTTTACACAGCAACGCACAAATGGAGAGTAACCTTATTCGCAAGTACTGTAGGGTAGATAATAAAGGCTCGCTTCTACTCAAGAATGCAATGAATAAACTCAACTTATCAGCACGTGCATACGACCGTATTCTAAAAGTAAGTCACACGATAGCTGACTTAGCTGGTAGTGAGTCCATACAGATGGAACACCTTGCAGAAGCTATTCACTATAGAAGTCTGGATAGAGAAAACTGGGGTGGGTGATATCAAAGGTTTTCTTTTAAAAACTCACTAATATCTTCAGTACTATGTAAAGCCCCAATGTGCCTGTAAATCACTTCGCCATTTTTGATAACGAGCAGCTCCGGGTACGAGTTGATACGTATTGAGGAATTAAAACTTTTATCTGCCATAAGTAAAGGGTACCGAACTCCATATTTAGTCTGGAAGTCTCTTATTCGCTCTGCTGATTTATCAATCGCATTGATTCCATACATAGGTACCTTATCTCCTATAATTTCGAACAGCTCATTCAACTTAGGAACTGAGGCCACACATGGAGGACATCCATTGAAGAAAAAATCAAGCACATAGATATCCTCTTTCGTAGTTATATCAACTTGCTCACCCTGTAATGTTTCAAAAACTGGGAACCTGATTCGGTTCTTTTCAGTCTCTATTTCATCCGCTTTTATTTGTTGACGATAAGCTTCATAGTTAAGCAGTTTTCCAGATTTTAATAGAACAGTATCACGATTAAATTCCACTTTATAATTGGAAAATAAATGTTGACCAAAATAATGGTAACTGTCTGACCAATAACTATATTCCCTAAATACTATTCTGTCACTTTCATCAAACTCAAGCTGTAAGGTTAGATTATCGGTAGTGCCTAAATAAGTCGTATTTTTTTCTTGCTTGCTTCTCTTCCACTTGCCGCTCGCTAAAGATTCTAACTCATTACAGGCTTCAGGTAGAAGAGTATTGTATTTATATCCTCCCTCAATCATATCATGCCCATATATTTTAGTCAAATCATAGTATTGGCCCTCAAAAGCAGAGTTGTAGGAAAAGACAGTATCACCCGAGTAGGAAACAAAATTTCCTGCATCGTCTATATTTAAAAACTCATAGGGATAAAGAGTATCATCTACAGACTTAACTAAGTAATTATTGGTAATGGTAGTCACCGTATCTGTATCAAAAGAAGTGGCACTTCTGAACTGAGCTTGATAAGATATTGCATCATAACTGCTCTGCTTTTGACAAAGCCCAGTAGCTTCAGTAAAATACTTTTTGCTGCACGCCACAAATGGGAATAACAGCATTACAAAACTCCATTTATTCACTACTGCAATATAACTAAAACGTATTGGGAATATAATGCAAGACAACTCTAGAATTACTGTTTTAAACTACCTTTGCGTCCAATGAAATTAATCACTTCACACATCTGTATGGTACGTGACATAGGCGTACATGGCAACTTATTTGGTGGTATTATGATGGCCTGGATAGATGAGGCTGCTAGTGCTATGGCAGTAAGTACTTGCCACACTCCTAACATGGTAACTGTAAAGGTGGATGAGCTTGTTTTTAAAAAGAAGGTAAAGGAAGGGTTCGTAATACGAATCTATGGAGATGTAGAAAAAATGGGAAATATCTCTGTTACCTTTAAAATAGAAGCTAGAAAAGTAAGTGTATATACCGGAGAAGAAGATGTAGTAGTAACTACAAATACCACCTTTGTACGTATAGATGAAGAAGGTAAACCTACACCAATTCCAACTATTGTAAAAGAGCGATACAAAGACAAATGGTAACTACTGCATTTAGTTAGTAATCTCTCTTTCCTCAACCCAAATGATTCGTTAGTTTAACAATCATACATCTTGCCGGCATTCTTGAGTTTTCATTTTACACAAAATCAAAACAATAGAAATGCAAAAAAAAACAAACGTAAAAAAACCGGATCGTGTTATTCTATTTGAAATAGGAATAATTGTCGCCCTTCTCTTTGTAAATCTGATGCTCAATATCGAGTATAAAACAAGAACCTTATTAGAAATTCAGCCTGAATCAGCTGATGACTCTTGGGAGATTCAAAGTCATAAAGCCATTGAAATAATAGAGGATAAAGAAGTAAAACCTAAAAAAAGTAAAATAGAAGAGGCCATAATCTTTGATCCATCAGCTATTATCAAGCAGGTGGACGACCTTTTTAAAACTCCTGATTTACAATTGAAGCCAAAACTACCTGCTGGACTAAAGCTCATTAAGCCCCTGATAGTGAAAGCCGGTCCAGATACGTCTAGCAAGGTAGACGACTTTCCAGAAATAAGGCCAGAATTTCCAGGTGGGGAAACTGCTCTTAGAAAATATATTGCTAGCAATTTTAACGTGCCAGATATCGTAATGGAAACGCAAAATGAAGTAAAGATGGTCGTCGAATTCATTATCAATAAAAAAGGAGAAGTCTATGATTTTAAAGTACTTAACAACTCTTTCCCTAATAAACTCACAGAGAATGCAGCAGCCAATCTCTACGATAATATGCCACTATGGAAACCAGGGCAAAACAAGAATGGTGTTACTAATACTCGTATGAGACAACCTATCAGAATAGTGATACATTAAGATTTGGCATTATTATGGAAATCTATCCAACATATTCGGTAAGATAGTTTTCATAAACTTAGCTTTTAGTAGAAAAGGAGTCGCAAGGCTCCTTTTCATTTTTGAACAAAATCTCATATATAACCCACACAAAAACGTAAAATTTACCGTAAATCAATTCAGAATCCCCGTTCATTAACTGCAAATCATTTCTTCAGATTAAAAGGTGTTATCTTTACCATATGCTCAAAAGAAGAAATATGAGATTTCTTACAATCGCGTTTACAGCGTGCAGTGTTATGATGACTAGTGTGCTACTAGCAAAAGGGGGAGACGATGATAAAAAGAAAGGTGGTAAAAAAGTAAAATCCGGAATCGTCTACCAAGACACTTCTAAAACTGATTATTTTGGAGATCCAAAAACTATTGCGGTTGATGACACTCTAGTCTTTGAGGATTGGGAAAATCCTGGGGATTTGGGTGGAGATGATAAGGATGGATTAGGTGGTATAGCTGATGGTAGTGGTTCACTAGACGATAATAAGGATGGAAGTAGATATAAGAGTTTTGACCAATCGGAGAATATTAATTTTAATACCGTTTACAATACGTTCAAGAAAGAATACCGCGTAGAATTTAAAATATATCCTAACCCAACAACTGAGCAACTTCATATAAATCCAGAAGTTAATCCTTTAGCTATACGAATAGCTGATATAAATGGTAAAGTGCATAAGAGTCTTGAATACATTGACCACATAAATGTATCAACCCTTCCTACTGGCACTTATTTTATCCAATTGATATATCCTGACCACTTAGAGGCTAGGAAGTTTATCAAGAGGTAATTGTTTAATTTTTAAAACCTAAGAATACTATGTTAAGAGCTGTAATTATCGATGATGAAAGAAAGAGTAGAGAGAACCTACAATTACTATTGGACTCCTTCGTGGAGAATGTAGAGATAGTAGGCACAGCTGATGGCGTTCTTACAGGTATAAGTGCTATCAATCAGTTCAATCCAGACGTGGTTTTTTTAGATATCCATTTAGCAAATGGTGATGGCTTTCAAGTTTTAGAGTCACTAAAAGATAAAGATCAAAACATAATATTTGTGACTGGTCATGAGGAACACGCGGTGAAAGCTTTTCGTTCTGATGCCGTAGACTATTTACTTAAGCCAGTAAGTATTGAGCATCTTCAAGGTGCAGTAGAACGAGTGCGAACAAGAGCAGCAGCAGATACTAAACCTGCTACCAAACCTCAAATCTCTCTTTCTACAAGCAAAGGCCTTCAGTTTCTCAAAACAGAAGATATTCTATACTGTAAAGGTGATGGTGCCTACACTTATTTCTTTTTGAAAAATGGCACTAGAATCACTACTTCCAAAAATCTTAAAGAATATGAAAATAGATTGTCGGACTATAGTTTTTTTAGAAGTCACAAATCTTACTTGGTAAACCTAGCAGAGATAAAAACGTACATTCGTGGAGAAGGGAGTCACGCTGTGATGACCAATGGGGATCACGTCAGTGTTTCCAAAAGACGAAAAGACACGTTTTTAGCTGCATTAGGTAGTGCTTAAACTATACAAAAGACATATACTTTTACTTAAAATGCTGATCCTGTGGTCAGCATTTTCTATTGGTCAAATTCCTATTCGTTTTCAGAATATCACCGTAAATAATGGTCTTTCAATGGGTACTATTACGGGGTTTGAACGAGATGAAAAGGGTTTTTTATGGATCGGTACTGCCGAGGGACTTCACAGATTTGATGGCAAAAATCTTAAAGTTTTTAAATACCAGGAAGGGAATTTAAAGTCGTTGACTGACAGTTACATAACTTCTCTATTGTGTAAAGGGGATAAGCTATATATTGGCAATAATCTAGGCCAATTAGACATATTGGATGTAAATACTTTCAAAGTTTCGAGTATTGATTTTAAACAAGGAGATAGCACATTTGATAATTCAATCACGCAGCTCATATACTATCAGAAACAAATTGTAATAAACACTGACGGTGGAGGAATATGGCTTTATCATCCAATTGAACAGAGGTTCAGAAAGTTAGAAGTAGAAGATTTAAACAATCAAGTTGTACAGCAGCTATATATCGAAGATGAAAAGCTGCACCTGTTGACCTCCTCTCAACTCATAGGCACTAACTTTAACACTTCTGAAATACTCTTTTCGAAACCGTTAGGATTCACTTCTATAGCTAAATTGGGGGATAGATATCTTTTGGGAACTACACGTGGTCTTTTCGAAACCAATAAAAAGTTCTCGGAATGGAATGTGGTACCTCTACCTCCTAGAAAGAGATTAATCAATCGGATAAATAAGATAATAACAGATAATGACATTGCTTGGATAGGAACAGATGGTGGGCTGTTACGAATTAAAAACAACAGCATTCAACTGTTTACAACTAATGCTCTTCGCCCTTTTTCACTTGTTGATAATCAGGTGTCTCAACTTTATTTAGATCAAGAGAATATCCTCTGGGTCGGCACCATTGCAGGGGTAAGTAAATATGCTCCTCAAATGGGTAAATTTGGATTGCTTCAATATTTTGATTTTGAAGGGACTAACTATAATAATAACACCTATAATATCTATGAAGATCGTCAGAATAATATATGGCTTGGTACATTGACATCTGGTTTAATCCAATTAGATGAAAAAAATAACATAGCTGCAGTTTATCCAAAAATCGAAGATGGAGAATTTACCTCAAAATCTGTAAGGGCGATATTCGAGGACTCTAAGGGTACACTCTGGATAGGAACAAGAAGTGAAGGGATATTCACTTTTGATAGGAAGACAAAGAAGTTTACACACGTAGCAAGTACAGACTTAGGTAATCTGGAAAGTAATATTATTCGCGATTTTTTTGAGGACTCTGAAGGCAGACTTTGGGTTGGTACGCAATCTGGTTTATCCTTAAAGGATAGTGTTTCTGATCAGTTTTATCACTTTAGATCAGATTTAAAACACCAAAACAACACCATCTACCAAATTGAAGAAGATTCAAAAACAGGGAATCTCATTTTAGCTAGCTTTCGTGGTGGATTACAAATTTTTAATCCAACCACAGCCTCTTTTCAAGTATACAGGCATAAAAAAGACGATACAACCAGTATTAGTAATAATAACTTGATGTCTCTCGAATGGATTAATCCAGACAGCTTATTTATCGGCACATACGGAGGTGGTTTGAACATTTTTGATCTAAGAAGCGGAAAGTTTACAAGTATTACAGAAACCGATGGTCTAGCCAATAATGCGGTTTATGGTGTAACCTACCAAGGAGACGGAATTGTTTGGTTATCAACGAATAATGGGTTAGTGAAGTATAACTACTGGAAAAATAATTTTACTAGTTTCAAGCCTGTGCATTACCTTCAAAGTACTGAATATAATGAGGGTGCATTTTTAAAAGGGAGTAATGGTATGTTTTATTTTGGAGGAGTTTCTGGAATCAACTTTTTCACTCCAGAAAACCTGAGAACAGATACTGCAGCACCTCCAATATATATTACTGGCACTCGTGGAGCAATCAATAAACAAACATCTGAATATATAGAGCTAAGTTTCATCAATAGTCGATTAGAGATTGATTATGCTGCTCTTGATTACTCAAATCCAGATGGTGTAAAATACGAGTATAAGCTAATAGGATATGAAAATAACTGGGTTCAAGCAGGAAATAATCAAACCGCTGTATATGCACGATTAAGTCCAGGAAACTATCAATTCAAAGTTCGTGCACGAGACGAATTTGGGAAATGGGAAGTCTTATCAGATAGCCTAAAAGTAGAAATAATTCCTCCTTTCTGGCAAAAATGGTGGTTCATTGGTCTGGTTCTACTTGTTGTTTTTGGACTCGTCTATGCAGTTTTTAAATACAGGACAAGGGAAATAGAACGCTCTTACAAACTGCAACTATTAGATTCGGAACTGGCCGCACTTCGCAGTCAAATGAATCCACATTTTATTTTTAATTCATTAAATAGTATTCAGTACTTCATCTTAAAAAAAGAACCTGGAGAAGCCTATACTTACTTAAGCAAGTTTGCGAGCTTAATGAGAAAAATCCTTCAAAATAGTAGACTAAAATACATATCTGTAGCGGATGAAATAGAAGGGCTAGATCTATACTTAGAGATGGAAAAATTAAGGATGGATAATAATTTAGACTATAGCGTTGATATAGAGAATATTGAAGATCCAGAACATACTTATATGCCGACTATGTTGATTCAACCATTTGTAGAGAACAGCATAGTACACGGATTACTCCCAAAAGAGAATAATAGGATACTAAAAGTTAAAATTACGAAAACTAAAGATCAATTAGTCTGTACAATTAAAGATAACGGTATAGGTAGAAAAGCTTCTAGAGCTATGAATGCTAAAAGAAGCAGCAAACATACTTCTACTGGGATGGCACTAACAGAAAAACGATTAAAAATCTTAAGCGAGGGAAAAGGCAACTTTAATCTTGAGATAAATGATTTGTTAGCTACAGATGGTGAAACTGGCACCGAAGTAAAACTTGTGATCTCCGTTATTAACCAAACAGATTAAAGACTACAAGGCTGCTGACGTAAGCCAAAGCGGTCATGTAAATGAATTGTATGCTGGGCCATTTCCAAGACCTAGTTTCCTTATATACAACAGCTAACGTACTCATACACTGCAGGGCAAATGCATAAAATACCATTAGCGACAGTACTGTTGCCAATGTAAATAAGGGCTTACCACTGTCTTGTTTATCTTGCTGCATTTTCTCCTTCAAGGTACTCTCAAACCTCATTTCATCCTCACCGGCATCTATGCTGTAAATGGTAGCTAACGTCCCTACAAACACCTCACGTGCAGCGAAGGAAGTTATCAATGCAATACCGATTTTCCAGTCATAACCAAGAGGTGTAATTGCAGGTTCTATCGTCTTTCCAAAATAACCAGCATAGCTCGATTCTATGGAAACATCAGAAGTCACAGCAAAACTGTCATTTGGCTTTGGACCATAGCTTGCTAAAAACCAAAGAACCACGGAAACAAAGAGTATAACCTTTCCCGCTTCACGTACAAAGCTCAGAGACTTTTGCCAGCAATTCATCCAGATATTGCTCCACCTAGGAGCGTGATATATGGGTAATTCCATAATGAAATACGAAGGTATATCGTGGCGGATAATCCATTTAAATACAACAGCGGCGACTAGTGCCGCCACAGTGCCTAAAACATACATTCCAAGCATTACAATAGCTTGCAAACTAATGAATCCAAAAAGTAGTGTATTTGGCACAGCTACTGCAATGAGTATCGTATAAACCGGAAGGCGAGCAGAACAACTCATTAGCGGTGTCACCATTATGGTGATTAACCTATCCTTCCAATTTTCAATATTTCTCGTACTCATGATTGCTGGAATGGCACAAGCTGCTCCGCTTAATAAAGGAACTACAGACTTACCACTAAGACCTAGACCTCTAAGAAGTTTATCCATAATGAAACTCACTCTAGCCATATATCCTGTATCCTCGAGAAGTCCCATGAAGAAAAATAGTATAGCAATTTGTGGAACAAAAATTACCACTCCTGCTATTCCCGCCACTATACCTTCCACAACTAGATTTGCAAACCAACCTGGAGGCAATACACTAGTGAGCCATTCACTTGCAATAGCAAATCCACTTTCTATCCAATCCATTGGATATGCTGCTAGACTGAATACACTTTGAAAAATAAGCAGAAGAATACCGAGAAAAATGATATAACCTAAAATAGGATGTGTAAACCACTGATCAAGCTTATCTGTAACAAGCTCCTTCCTTGACCTAATTTTAAGTGTCTTGTTTAATAATCTGTTAATTGCAGCATAGTGCGTTTCATGTGTTTTATCGTCTTCTGACGCAAATACATAATGCGGAGCAAATTGAGTTTCACCAATTATTTCTTTTAACTCAGAAATTCCGTCACCTTTTCGTGGATTAACTCTAACAACACGTATACCTAACTCTCGTTCTAGTCTTTCAACATCTATTTCAAATCCCTTAAAATTAGCAATATCATTCATGGTGAGCACAAGAACCATAGGTAGCTTTAAGTGAGCTAACTGACTGAAATAGTACAAGTTTCGTCTCAGATTTGACGAGTCTGCCACATAGACTACCGTCTCGGGACTCATTTTATCAAAAAAGACCTTTACGGCTTCTTTTTCATCTTCACTTTTCGGACTAAAACTGTATGTTCCGGGTGTGTCAATGAGTTCGATGTCTTGCTCTCTACTCTTAAAATGACCAATTTTATTTTCGATAGTCGTGCCAGGAACATTGGTGATTTTTTGCTTTAATCCTGTTAGTGCATTAAAGATTGATGATTTTCCACAGTTCGGATTTCCTGCAATGACTACTTTTTTCATCTTACTGTTAGCTATAAAAAAGTGGATCTAGCAGTCTGACTTGAATGGTCTCAGCCTCTTTTTTTCGCATACTTAAGGTATAATCTTGTAACTCAAAAACAACAGGATCACCAAAAGGAGCTTTTCGGATAGGTCTTACCAATACATCTTTTACACAACCCATTTCTTGCAGTTTGGCTTGAAAAGGGGATTCATCTACAGATAAAATCCTAGCTATCTGACCTATATCTAAATCGGTAAGTTTCAAAAGATGCGTGCAAAGATGTATTTTTAACTGGAATAAATAAAAATAAGCTTCCGCTCATTACAGGTATTGAATTTAGTAATCAATAAGTTCAATCACTTTCTCTTTCAATCTGCTTTTTCCTAAAAAATTCGCTTCCAAGTCGGCGTTGAATGGAACTGGGGTATCTAGACTTCCTACTCGCACCACGGGTGCGTCTAAGTGTCGAAAACAATGCTCACCAATCCAAGCTGCTATTTCACCCCCAATACCTCCTCGTAAGGTATCCTCATGAACGATGATCACCTTGCCTGTAGCTTGCACAGCATCCTGCACAGCATCTATATCCCAAGGCACCAAACTTCTTAGGTCTACTAAACGAGCATTTAGATCTAATTCTTCTATGACTTCTCGGCACCAATGCACTGCCCAACCATAACTAATAAAGGTAATCTCGCTTCCGTGCCCCTCGGTATTTGCAGTACCTATTGGTAAGGTGTAATACTCCATCGGTACTTCTCCTTCTATAGTTCTATACAGTCCTTTATGTTCAAAGAAAAGTACTGGATTTGGATCTTCAAAGGCTGCTAGGAGCAATCCTTTTGCGTCATTCGGATTACTTGGATAGACTATCTTAAGACCTGGTGTATGAAAAAACCAAGCTTCATTACTCTGAGAATGAAAAGGTCCAGCGGCAGTCCCCCCACCTGTCGGCATCCGAATGACTACGTCACAGTTTTGATTCCATCGATAATAATTTTTAGCTATATTGTTGATTATCTGATTAAAACCGCAACTCACAAAATCAGCAAACTGCATTTCTACCATTGCTTTTTTACCTGCAATGGACAAGCCTAAAGCAGCACCTAAAGGAGCCGATTCGCTAATTGGAGTATTTCCCACTCTGTCTGTTCCAAACTCCTCTAAAAAACCATCCGTAATTTTAAAAACTCCTCCATAGTCAGCTATATCTTGTCCCATAAGGACCAGACTATCGTATTTGGTCATTGCGCTCCTTAATCCATCGCTTATAGCATCTATAAATCGAATATTTGTAGTTTCACCTTTTGGCTCAAATGTTATTTGACTATGATCTTGATAGACATCTCCTAATTCCTTTAAGGAATTAACATCTATCTCAATTGGAGATTTAAATACCTTAACAGCTTGATCAACATCCTTGACTATTTTAGTCTCTACTTGACCTAGTCGTATTTCCGTAATATTCTTATATTCAGTTAAGTAAGACTTAAAATTTTGTACTGGATCTTTTACAGCCCATTTCTCTTGCAAGTCTTTCGGAACATATTTAGTTCCGCTCGCCTCTTCGTGACCTCGCATTCTGAAGGTCTTACACTCTAATAAAAAAGGACGCGGATTTTGTCGAATATCTTCAGCAATTTCATTCACTTTAGCATATACTTCTAGTATGTTGTTCCCATCTATAAATGCTGACTCTATTCCATATCCTATTCCTTTACTAGCAATATGCTCACACCTAAACTGAGATGAAGAGGGTGTAGAAAGGCCGTAACCGTTATTTTCTACCACAAAAATTACAGGAAGATCCCAAACGGCAGCAAGATTCAAAGCTTCATGAAAATCGCCTTCGCTAGTCCCCCCGTCCCCACTAAATGCTACAGCTACTTTCTGTTTATTGTCTATCTTATTTGAGAGTGCTACACCATCTGCCACGCTAAGCATAGCACCTAAATGAGAAATCATACCTACTATGTGATGTTGGATACTACCAAAATGAAAAGATCGATCTCTTCCATTTGTAAACCCCTCAGGACTGGCTCTCCACTGCTGGAATAATTTTCTCAATGGAATATTTCGAGTAGTAAATACACCCAAATTTCTATGAAGAGGGAAGATATATTCATCTTCGTTTAGTGCCAAAGTAACCCCAACAGCTATAGCTTCCTGACCTATTCCACTGAACCATTTACTGATTTGCCCCTGACGCAGTAATTTGAGCATTTTTTCCTCAACTATTCGAGGTTTTAAAATTGCTTCATAGATTTCAAGTAATTTATCATCAGTATAAGAATCGTGCGTTTTGAAATCCATGGCTCCTCTGCGAATTAACACAAATTTTTCAGTCTAAAACACTCTATGCCAACCTATTTTTGCGGTGTGCTATTGCTCATAGATAATTATGATTCTTTTACTTACAACCTGTATGATTATTTCAGGCAGGCTGGTGCAGAGATTGAGGTTATTCGTAATGATTCAGTTGATATTTCATCTATCGGAGCTAGATATCAAGGAATAATTCTATCACCAGGTCCAGGCGAACCTTTGCGTGCAGGATGTACTATGAAAGTTATTGAACAATATCATAAGACAATACCCATACTTGGTGTGTGCCTAGGGATGCAGGCTATAGGCATGTACTTTGGAGCGAGACTAACTAAGGCTTCTTATCCAATGCACGGAA
>ERZ1046568.2500-NODE-2500-length-11850-cov-4.470114_pt1 | contig 11850 bp, 15 predicted proteins | sample MGYA00383092_ERZ1046568 | MGnify/ENA primary metagenome ERZ1046568 (study PRJEB29581, sample SAMEA5548362) | metagenome | biome: marine; feature: coastal; material: water | depth 1 m | study: Short-term variability in the microbial, nano- and picoplankton... | reverse complement strand
CCTCGAGGATATGCATTTCCAAACCGTTATTGTTTTTAATTTTTTTTGATTTGATCCCATCTGGAAGGGGCACTTCACCATAGTGTGTTGAGCAGGTCTTGGTCATGATTTTTCCGTGTCTTTTAAGTTTCAAGTTTATTGTAAATGCTCAAAGCCGTTATGAGGCATCTAATTTCCCCTAAGTTATAACGGGGAGATCTTCCTCTTTGTGCAGTTCTGGTTACGATGTTAAGCTCGTTGGATAACTTTGGTGTATCGAAGTAGGTCGGATGGGCTATATTTCGCTCCAATAAACAATAAAAATGAGCTTTACCGAATTAATTAAAAATTCTATTTAAAGGGATTACGATAATGCGAAATGTAATCGGAGTGTTTTTTTCAATATTTTGCTTAGTGAGCGCTTCGTCAGTATTGGCAGAAGATGCTTTTGATGATGACCTAGAGACAGAGAAACTTAAGGAAAGCGCAGTCAAAGCGATAGTCGACGCTCATGATACAACTTTGATTTTGAGAGGTGGCGAACTTATGGTGCGTCAGCAAGTCGTCAAGGCGGCAAAAAAGTATGTGTTAGTTTGGGGTAGGGAACGAGGATTAGGTAAAGAGTGGTGGAGAGATAAGGTTGAATTTGAGCAAGCTGTTCAGCACTTGATAAAGGTTGGCGATGAGGTGTTACGAGATAAATTTACCTCTGGCGATTGGCTCACTGCAATCTGGACGGAATACACTGCTAATAACTTTACCGGTGAGCAGGCCTCGTACATTGCGGAGCATTTTAAAACTGAACATGGTGCTATTCAGAGAGGCCTGATGGAATGGTATCTCGGCGAGACAACACTTTTTTATTACACGTTTACCGATCGCTGGGATTATCGCTTAGAGGAAACACGTAAAGAACTTGAGGCTCTTCAAAAAGAAGCACAAAAGCGGTTGCCAAATGAAATGATTACCTGGAAAGCCGGGGAAAAAGAGGCATATACATTTATTGCATGCAGTCCGGACAACGAATTTTGTGTAGGCCCAAAGTATTGGAAAATGTTAGCGATACCGATGATGGGGGCTGTTTTCCGTTTTATGGAGGACACGACTCGCGACATTAAATCAGCGATGGAGGCGGAGAAGATTTCATTAGAGCCATTCTTCCAAGCCTTTGAGCGGTCGATGGATTAGGTTTCCAGCTGTGGTGGAGCTTAGAGAAGCCGTTTACGAAGACTGTGCCATCATCGCAGCTCTTCATGCTGAAAGCTGGCAGCGCGCATATCGTGGAATACTTAGCGATGATTTTTTAGATCACTTCGTCCTCGAGGATCGGTTGGCAGTGTGGAGTGAGAGGTTTTCTGCGCCAAAAAAAAATCAGCGTATTGTATGTTTGAAGTTGCGTGAGGAGCTAATAGGATTCGTCTGCGCCTATTTTTCGGAAGACGAAAAATTTGGTACGTTCATCGATAACTTACATGTATCTCACCGAATGAAAAGGAATGGCTTTGGTACTTTACTAGTCGATCAGATAACTTCTTTAAGTCAAAGTGAGTTCGGGGAATCAATGGTATATCTCTGGGTACTTGCGGAAAATAGGTCTGCTGTAAAATTTTATGAAAGTATTGGTGGTAAGCGTTATGAGGCACTGTTTTGGGATTCTCCAGATGGCGGAAAATATAAAAAATTTCGTTATGTTTGGCGTTAACCTAGATTTAAAGTGGATTAAGAGACAATTGCGTTGGGCGGTGATCAATCAAACTTGAGGATTAATTTCGTAAGCCGCTAATTCCCAATACTCCAGTGACAATGCGGTAGACATTGTTATTGCTTAACGATAATTGGATGAATTCTTTCCAAATTGTTTAAACGTCGAGCAAAGTAAAATATTCTTATGCAGCATGACTGTCGCATACGCGAGCGTTTATCGACGATTTTTCACATAGCTCGTTTTTAAGTTTTGGCACTTTTAAAGTGACCCTTTCGTTTGCAATGGTGAGCTTATGCTGTTTCTTTTAATAGGGGACTTTTGACAGATCCACATAATTCAAAATGCTGCGCCGCGCAATGATAAAATGTCGTTTTATTAAGAAGAGATTGAAAACTACAATGTTTAGCTATAACGATCGAATATCTGAAATAGACCCCGAACTTTGGGGGGCGATGAGCTCTGAGGTTCAAAGGCAGGAAGATCACGTGGAGCTTATTGCTTCCGAGAATTATACAAGTCCCGCTGTTATGGAGGTTCAGGGGTCTGTTCTCACTAACAAATATGCTGAAGGGTACCCAGGAAAGCGTTATTACGGTGGGTGCGAGTATGTTGATGAGGTTGAAGTGTTAGCGATTAACCGTGCCAAAGAATTGTTTGGTGCGGAAATGGCAAATGTTCAACCTCATTCTGGCAGCCAAGCTAATGCGGCAGTGTACATGTCAGTTCTTAAGCCAGGTGATACTGTTCTCGGTATGTCTCTTGCCGATGGCGGACACCTCACTCACGGGTCACCCGTAAATTTCAGCGGCAAATTATATAACTTTGTAAGTTATGGATTGAACAAACATGAGGTGATTGATTATTCTGAAATTGAGCTCTTAGCGCAGAAACATAAACCTAAAATGATCGTGGCAGGAGCCTCGGCGTATTCGTTAGTTATTGATTGGGCCCGAATCTCCGAAATAGCAAAGGCAAACTCCGCTTATTTTCTTGTCGATATGGCGCATTATTCAGGGCTTATCGCTGCTAAGGTTTACCCGACACCTGTAGGCATTGCAGATTTCGTGACCAGTACCACTCATAAAACGCTTCGAGGTCCAAGAGGGGGAATAATACTGTCAAACGGAGAACACGAGAAGCGCATAAACTCCTCTATTTTTCCTGGTAATCAAGGCGGACCTTTAATGCACGTTATCGGTGGCAAGGCGGTTGCTTTCAAAGAAGCTTCAACGCCGGAATTCGTGAAGTATCAAGAGCAGGTGATTACCAACGCAAAGGTCATGGTCAAAGTCCTCACCGAACGTGGGCTTAGAATTGTATCTGGGGACACTGACTGTCACATGTTTCTCGTAGACCTTCAAAGTAAAAACATCAATGGCAAGGAAGCTGAGACTGCCCTTGGTGCTGCACACATAACTGTTAACAAAAATTCAATCCCAAATGACCCAGAGTCACCATTTGTGACCAGTGGTATTCGTATTGGATCACCAGCTTTGACTACCAGGGGTTTTGGTTCTGACGAGGCCGCTGAAACCGCTAATTTGATTGCTGATGTTTTGGATCACCCTCAAGACGATGCAGTAATAACAAGGGTCCGAGAGGGAATTAAGAGCCTTTGTAGCCGTTATCCAGTTTACAAATGATGGCAAATTGATACTGCTTAAATGACACTGATATGAAATGTCCATTTTGTAAACATGAGGATACTCAGGTTGTAGATTCGCGAGTGTCAGAGAACGGTGACAGTATCCGCCGTCGCCGTCGCTGCGCGGCTTGCGAAAAACGGTTTACCACCTATGAGGTGGTGGAACTACGCATGCCTCTTTTAGTTAAATCAAATGGGAGTCGGGAAGACTTCGATGAGAAAAAAATGCGGACTGGTTTCTCCCGAGCGCTACACAGTCGTCCAGTTCCGGCCAACCTAGTGGAGGATGCTGTGAACCGAATTATACAAACAGTTCTTTCATTTGGGGAGCGAGAGATTGAGTCACGCCGGGTGGGGGAATTGGTCATGGCGGAACTTCGAAAACTGGATAAGGTCGGCTATATTCGGTTCGCGTCGGTTTATCGTAATTTTCAAGACGAGGAGGACTTTCGTGATCTTCTCAAGGAAGTGCAAAAGCCGTGAGCACAGATAAATCACAAGGACATACCGATGAATTCTTTATGTCCAAGGCGCTGCAGTTAGCGGCTAGGGGTTTATATTCGACGATGCCGAACCCTAGAGTAGGGTGTGTGATCGTTAAAAACGAGAAGATTGTTGGCGAAGGCTGGCACTTAAAGGCTGGTGATGCTCATGCGGAGGTTACAGCGATACAAAACGCTGGTTCCCAAACTGCCGGTGCGACGCTTTTTGTCAGTTTGGAGCCGTGCTCTCATATCGGCCGAACACCCCCATGCGTTGAAGGAATCATTGAGGCGGGTATCAGCCGTGTTGTCTTCGGGTCAAAGGACCCCAATCCACTAGTCGACGGAAAAGGTGCAGCCAGGCTAAAGAGCGCGGGCATTGCCGTTATTGGAGGGGTATTAGATGAGGAAGCAAAAGAACTTAACCTAGGGTTTTTCAAAAGAATGCAGACTGGGCGCCCTTGGGTGAGGGTGAAGATCGCTTCGGGTCTCGATGGTAAAACCGCCTTAGAAAATGGAAAAAGTCAGTGGATTACGTCGACCGCTGCGAGAGAGGATGCGCACAAGTGGAGAGCTCAATCATGCGCGATACTCACCGGTGTAGGAACAGTGGTTGAGGACGACCCGCGCCTGACGGTTCGCCATGTTGAAACGGATAGACAGCCAACCATTGTTGTTGTCGACAGTCAACTTCGTAGCCCTCTGAGTGCCAAGCTGTTCAAATCCTCAAACGTAACCATTGCTACAGCTGTGTCAGACAAAACTCGCCTTTTACCTTTCGTTGAAATAGGTGCGAACGTTTTAGTGCTGCCAGACTCCGAAGGCAAGGTGGATTTACTGTCTTTACTTGATGAACTAGGTGCTACGCAGATAAATGAGGTCTTAGTCGAGGCGGGCATTAACTTGCACAGCGCATTGCTCCGCCGGAGCTTAATCGATGAGATGATAATTTACTACGCTCCAAAATTTTTAGGTTCCCATGGTAGGGGAATGTTGTTTTTTGATGAGCTCGAGAGCATGGACGAGGTTGCTGAGCGCGATATTGTGGGAATTGAAAGATTTGCTAAGGATTTTCGAGTGACGGTGAGGTTCTAATAATGTTTACTGGGATTGTGGAGTGCACAGGTGTCGTTGATAAAATTGAGCTGATCGGAGCTGCGTCGCGCCTGAGGGTGGATAGCAAGGACTTTGAGGTGGATAATATAGGGCTTGGCGACAGTATTGCGGTCAACGGCGTATGCCTGACAGTCTCAAATTGTTGTGATCGATATTTGCAGTTTGATGTATCTCCAGAAACAATGAGTTTGGTCGCACCGATGCCGGAGGGAAGTATCGTGAATCTGGAAAGAGCGATGACCCTAAGTTCTTTATTGGGTGGGCACTTGGTTAGCGGTCATGTTGACGGTGTAGGCGAAGTCAAAATTGTCGACGAGATAGACGGGAATTGGGAAATTACTGTTAGCGTCCCTCCGTCACTGAATAGGTATTTAGTAAAAAAGGGGTCAATAACGTTAAACGGCGTGAGCTTAACGATCAATCGAGAGGGTGAAGATAAAGTTTTTATTAATCTTGTTCCTCACACCGTAAACATGACAAACTTAAAAATGATAGCGCCAGGTAGCTTGGTAAACATTGAGGTTGATATACTCGCGCGCTACGCTGAGAAGTTATTAATTAACCGTGATTCGATATGACAACCGATATCAGTACAGTAACCGAAATCGTTGATGACCTAAGAAATGGCAAGATGGTTATCCTTGTCGATGAAGAAGATCGAGAGAACGAAGGAGACTTAGTAATAGCCTCAGAGCATGTGACTGCTGAAACTGTAAATTTTATGGCGAAGTATGGCAGAGGACTAATTTGTTTGACTCTGACGGAAGAAAAGTGTCGGCAGCTACGTTTGATGCCCATGGTGGGCTCTAATGGATCTCGGTTGGGAACCAACTTCACTGTTTCGATCGAGGCGGCGGAGGGAGTCACTACAGGTATTTCTGCTGCAGACCGAGCTCAAACGATTAGGGTGGCCGCCGCCGCTGATGCATCACCATCTGACATAGTCCAGCCGGGCCACATCTTTCCCCTAAAAGCGGAGGAGGGCGGAGTTTTGGTTCGTGCCGGTCACACCGAGGCCGGTTGCGATTTAGCCTCAATGGCGGGGTTGGAGCCAACTGCTGTAATTTGTGAAATCCTGAAAGAAAATGGAGAGATGGCTCGCTTACCTGACCTTATAGAATTTGGTCGAGTGCATAACCTTAAGATCGGAACAATCGCTGATCTAATTTCGTATCGTGGGCAAAACGAATCCCTCGTCGAGCGAGTTTTAGAGCGCCCAGTTGAAACCGTTGCTGGAGTATTTAAATTGGTCGCTTATCGAGATCTCCTCAGTAGGGAGGTCCATGTAGCGCTTGTTAAGGGTGATTTTGATCATAATGAAGAAGTGCTGGTGCGCGTGCATGAGCCTCTTTCGATAGTTGACTTGCTCGATAAAAGTAGTCGGATACACTCTTGGCGCTTTGACGATGCGCTATCCACAATTAACCGAGTGGGAAAGGGCGTGTTGATTTTGATCCATCGTACTGAGGACGGGGACTCTTTGTTGAGACATTTACAGCCGACTAAAGAGTCTAAGCCAAAAGTAGATTTACGTAACTATGGAATTGGTGCTCAAATATTAAAAGATTTAGGAGTGACACGCATGCGTTTAATGGCAACACCGAGGCGCATGCCTAGCATGACAGGTTTTGATTTAGAAATCGTGGGTTATCAGGAGGAGGTTCCGGATTAACCAATCCCCAAAGTCTTCACGTGTTTTAAAATTTTGAAGGAGTGAGTTGCTTGGAAAAAATAGATGTCCAGATTCCAATCAGTGAAAATGGAAACGGCTTGAAAATTGGCATCGTTATTGGACAGTTCAATAAAGAGGTGTCAGACCGCATGCGTTTGGCTTGCGGTGAGCAGCTGATGAATTTAGGTGTTAGTTCTGACCATATTGCCTATGTTGAAGCACCTGGTGCGTTAGAAATCCCAATGCTCCTAAGCGCCATGGCCAGGTCAGGTAATTTCGATGCGCTGATCGCTCTCGGGTCGGTGATCCGCGGAGATACCTATCATTTTGAAATTGTGTCAAACGAGTCAGCGAATGGGATCATGAGTGTTCAGCTAAATTCAGGCGTTCCAATCGCTAACGGCATCCTGACCTGTGAGAACATGACTCAGATTGAAGAGCGTATCGACGGAAAATCAAAGGATTGTGCAAAGGTGGCGATTAAAATGGCAAGATTGCTGAGTGTATTCAATGAGGGGTAGCCGCCGCTACGCTAGGACACTAGCTGTAAAGGGCTTGTATCACTGGCAGGTAAACAAAGTGGATATCGAGAGCATCATCGCTGTTTTGATAACAGAGAAAGAGTATTCAAAGGCCGATGTTGAATACACGCGACGTCTTATAGAAGCGGCAACTGACCAGGCACTTAAACATTTCGAAGACATTGAGTCATGCTTAGACCGTCCGATATCGCAAATTTCGCCGATTGAAAAGGCTATTCTGCTTATTGCATTGGTCGAGTTGAGCGAGACCTCTGATGTTCCATTCAAGGTGGTGATAAACGAGTGTATTGAGCTTGCTAAGCAGTTTGGCGGAACTGATGGTCACAAGTATATAAACGGAGTCTTGGATCGCTATTTAAAGGGAGATCGCCAACTTCAGGCCGAGTCACGCTGAGAAAGGTTGAGAAAAACGTTATTTTCTCTTTGAGTCTGGTATCAAGATGCCAGACTTGCACTGTACTTGATCGATTAACGATTGTTAACAAAACATGTATTTGACGTGTTCTCAATAAATCAGATAGGAGATAAGCGCCTTGACGTCCGAGTTTGAGATTATCCAAAAATATTTTAGTCGTCATGCGAATGATGTGCTGCTTGGTGTGGGCGATGATGGTGCCGTAGTGCAGGCTGTGAATGATCGCGATTTAGTCGTAACGTCTGACACCTTAGTTAGTGGAACTCATTTTTCACCCGACGTTAATCCATTTACTATCGGGTATAAATCTGTAGCAGTCAATTTATCTGATCTCGCGGCCATGGGAGCGGTTCCCAAATACATCACTTTATCTATAACGCTTCCTTCCGTTGAGGAGACTTGGGTTAGAGAGTTTTCAAAGGGTATTTATTCAATCCTAGATGATCATGCAACCACTTTAATCGGCGGAGACACGACTCGAGGGGACACTTTATCGATTACAGTCACAGCTCTTGGGTATGTTAAAAGTCATATGGCCCTGAGAAGGGATGGTGCGTGTTTGGGAGATGATGTCTGGGTCTCAGGTTTTATCGGGCTGGGAGCCTTAGGTCTTTTGATTCAACAGGGATCATTAAATTACGAAGATGAGTACGAGAGAGTTTTTCTAGGTAGATTACATCAGCCGGAACCTAGAATAAAGCTTGGTCAAAGGTTATTAGGGGTTGCAAATGCTGCTATCGATGTGTCAGATGGCTTGATCGCGGATGCAGGACATATTGCTGAGCGATCAGGCGTACAAATAAAAATAGAATATGAGGATATTCCTGTGCACTCAGCCGTGACGGATACTCGTAGTAACAAGTCTATTGAAAATTGTATCCTCGGTGGAGGGGACGATTACGAGTTGTTATTCACCGCTCGAAAAGAGTGGGAGGCCGATATAATTAAAATCGGATCTGATTTGAGGCTACCATTAACTAAAATTGGAAAAGTTTCAGAGGGGACTGGGGTCGTGGTAACGGGTGATGGAGCAGTGAAAAAAGATTTTCAACGAGGATTTGATCATTTTTCTAAAAATTAATATGTTCTCCGTTGATTATCGTATTTTCAAAAACCCATATGTGTTTATAGCTTGCGGATTTGGTCTGGGCGCTATTCGCCCCGCCCCTGGAACTTGGGGGACGCTCCTAGCATTTCCGATTCATTATGGTTTGGCTCTCGTTCTTTCGACACAACAATTAATAGGTGTTTGGGTAGTCATTTTTTTAATGGGAATTAAATTATGTGAGTTAGCTGGTAAATCGTTGGGTCAATCTGATCATTCGGCAGTTGTTATCGATGAAATCGTTGCTTTTGGATTGATATTGGCCATTATTCCAAGTGGTCTGTATTGGCACGCTCTTGCATTTATGGTTTTTCGTTTGTTTGATATTTTTAAGCCGCTTGGTATTGATTACCTGGATAAGAACCTCAAAGGAGGGTTCGGAGTTATGCTCGATGATATAGCGGCTGGTGTGTATACCCTTGGTGTAATGCAAATCCTCGTAGTGTTTGCTGCTATGTTAGGAATGGAATAAATTAATTTATGGATATCGAAAAAGAAAAAGATATTCTCTCTTCTAGTCAGCGTTTGGGTAGCCTACTGAAAGATAGGGGGCTCGTTGTTGGGACAGCTGAATCATGTACTGGAGGATGGCTGGGGCAAGCGATCACTATGGTGCCTGGCAGTTCAGCTTGGTATCACTCCGGGATTATTACCTATTCTAATTTGTCAAAAATCAAACAATTAGGTGTCGACCCTGGTTTGATTGATCAACATGGAGCAGTCTCAGAAATGGTCGTAGAAAGTATGGCGACCGGTGTGATGGCTAGCGTGAGATCTGATTGTGCTATTGCTACAACTGGTATCGCTGGTCCGGGCGGCGGGACAAATAATAAACCTGTGGGTACAGTTTGGATCGGTGCTTGCGACAAAACCTATGGGATAAAGACAAAACGGTATCTTTTTTTAGGCGACCGTAATGCTGTCCGAAGGCAAACAGTTGTCAAGGGGCTTCAACTTTTAGAGTCTTTGCTGCTCAGTAATTAGGCGCATGACATTGTTTAATTCTGTCGTTTGCTGGGTTTTTATACAGTTAATCCAGAGTTTTCGAGGCTGTGAGATAATCAGGTAATACACCATTAACTTTACACATCTGGAGTTCAAATAAAAATGAATGAAAATAGGCAAAAAGCGCTAGAGGCAGCTCTTTCACAAATTGAGAAACAATTTGGTAAGGGTTCGATCATGTTACTAGGTGAACAGGAGATCAATCCAGATTTAAAAGTAGTTTCTACTGGTTCTCTTGGTCTCGACATCGCATTAGGAATTGGTGGTTTACCTAGGGGAAGAGTGGTAGAAATTTATGGTCCAGAATCCTCGGGCAAAACAACGTTAACACTCCAGGTGATTGCAGAGATGCAAAAAATTGGTGGGTCAGCGGCATTTATTGATGCTGAACACGCGCTAGATCCGGAGTATGCGACTAAATTAGGTGTGAATATCGATGACTTGTTGATCTCCCAACCCGATAATGGCGAGCAGGCATTGGAAATTGCCGATATGTTGGTGCGCTCCGGTTCTGTTGACGTGGTGGTGGTTGACTCAGTAGCGGCGCTAACCCCGAGAGCAGAGATCGAGGGCGAAATGGGTGAGCCCCAAATGGGGCTTCAAGCTCGGTTGATGTCACAAGCTCTAAGAAAGTTAACTGCTAATATCAAGCGGTCCCATACCCTAGTTATTTTCATTAACCAAATTCGTATGAAAATTGGTGTAATGTTCGGGAGTCCGGAAACGACGACTGGTGGTAATGCGCTAAAATTTTATTCCTCAGTAAGAATTGACATAAGAAGAATCGGAGCGATAAAAAAATCCGATGAAGTTATCGGAAATGAAACCAGAGCCAAGGTTGTAAAGAACAAAGTCGCTCCTCCTTTTAGGCAGGCTGAGTTCGATATTCTTTATGGGCAAGGGATCTCCAGAGAGGGCGAAATCATTGATTTAGGTGTTCGTCATAACATTGTTGATAAGGCGGGCGCTTGGTACAGCTATAACGGTGACCGTATTGGGCAAGGTAAAGATAATGTTCGTGAATACCTAAAGCAGAACCCTGAAATGGCTATTGATATCGAAAATCGAGTTCGTGAGATTGTCGGTGTGCGACTCGCAACTGCGCCAGCAAGCGACAAAGCCAAAGGTTCTGAAAAGAAATAGCGCTCAGGAGAATTCAGTTGGCAGAATCGCTAGCATTAAAAGCTATGCGTCTATTAGGCCGCAGAGAATATACGCGTTATGAACTAGGCAAAAAGCTCTCGCCCCTAGCTGATAGTCCTCGCGACGTTCAGCAACTGCTAGATGATTTTGAAGAGAAGCAGTGGATCGATGATCGACGGTACACGGAGGCATTCATCCGTACCAAAAGGCATCGATATGGAATGAGAAAGATTTTCAAGGATCTTGAGGTAAAAGGAGTGGCAAAGTCCACCATTTTGGAGTATCGCGAGGAGGTCCTCAGAGGAGACTTTGATGCCGTTAAATTAGTGTGGGCAAAAAAGTATAGTGCACGACCGACCACGCCAATGGAATGGGCTAAACAAGCACGCTTTCTTGCCAGTCGGGGTTTTGATAGCAACGTTATACGTAAAGTGTTAACGGACCCAGAGTTCTGTGTTGACACCATTGATTGTTATGAATGAACCACTATTAATCTAATGAGACAAGCAAATGAAAAGTGACGAAATAAGAGAGAGATTTCTAAAGTATTTTGAGCGAAGCGGCCACGCTATCGTGAAAAGTAGCCCTCTCGTACCTGGGAACGATCCAACTTTACTGTTTACAAATGCCGGTATGGTTCAATTTAAGGACGTTTTCCTAGGGCATGAGAACCGTTCGTACACTCGTGCAACGACTTCTCAACGGTGCGTACGAGCTGGCGGGAAACATAATGATTTAGAGAATGTAGGTTATACCGCACGTCACCACACATTTTTTGAAATGCTTGGAAACTTTAGTTTCGGACAATATTTTAAAGCAGATGCGATCCGTATGGCGTGGGGTCTATTAACAGATGAGTTTGGTCTTGATCCAAGTCGGATGTGGGTCACGGTGTATGAAACCGACGATGAGGCTTACGATATTTGGGCTAACGAAATCAACATTCCGATCGACCGAATCGTAAAAATTGGAGATAAACCGGGTGGGCAAAAATATCAAAGTGATAATTTTTGGCAGATGGGTGAGACAGGACCTTGTGGG
>ERZ1046568.2498-NODE-2498-length-11856-cov-4.871367_pt1 | contig 11856 bp, 9 predicted proteins | sample MGYA00383092_ERZ1046568 | MGnify/ENA primary metagenome ERZ1046568 (study PRJEB29581, sample SAMEA5548362) | metagenome | biome: marine; feature: coastal; material: water | depth 1 m | study: Short-term variability in the microbial, nano- and picoplankton... | reverse complement strand
TACTTGCAAATGCGCGCACTCTGATTCAAAAACAACCCGACGAGATCCAGCCTCAATGGATTCCATACGAACTTTATTAATGGCGTCAATGTCACTGCGCACAGACATACCGTCAAAATAGTCATAAACCTCGGCCGTAAGCGCACTGCCCGTTGAGATAGTCGTATCGAGAGAACCGGACAGCTGGGTATTTGGCGCCTCAAAGTTATAACTCGCACTTGAATAGCGATTGGCGGTTAGGCTATATTTATCCCGCCAGACATTGATCCCCATGGCTCTAGCGGCTTTTTGGGCATCACGAATCAGGGGTAAGTTGTGATTGGAATTAAGAAACGTATGGCTATTTTTTTCGTCACATAGAACAAGCGTATGCTTATCCTCAGAATGCTCGAAATAGAAATAAATACCTTCTTTTTCCATCAAACGAGATAAATACGAAAAATCCGACTCTCCGAATTGCACCGAGTAATTCAACTTACTATATGTTCCTCGGAGGTTCATTTTAAAAAGAGTAATCCCTCTTTGCTTTAGAACGGCTTCAATAATATCTGGAACGGTCTTATCTTGGAAAATCTTAAAAGAATTCCCTAATGCCAGAGAACAAATAGAGGGCTTAATAGTTATTTGAAGCTTTACGAAATCAAACTCTGTTTTGTCTTCCGTAATAATCAATCGACCTAACTCGGAGATATTAGTAATGATTCCATTGGCGAATCTTTTCGCGCCATATTGACTGCCACTTTCATCCTGCGCGTTAATGGTGAGCGTTGCGTTTTGTCCAATAATTGATGGAAGACTGGGTAACTCATTTCGAGCACAAGCAAGATTGATCGAATATTCGAATAAGCACGACATCGTCTCCTTCGCTTTGTAACTCAGCACCAATAACTTATCTACCCCTAGAGGAGTGTCTAGGTTTAAAAAACGTCCCTTATCAGAAAAATCAGATGAGGCCATATTTAAAGACCACCCTGCTCAGCATCGGCGACTTTGTGGTTAACCTGAAACGCTAATTTAGATTCAAAATCATCGCTTGTTTTGATGAAAATCTCTTCGATTATTAAGTTATTTGTCATATTATCCAATATAAGCTCAGAAATTACTGGCGCTACCAAAGTATTTAGCGTTTCATCAAGCGCACGCGCTCCGATATCAATTGAAGTAGACCTTTTAACCAGGTTTTCGATTATTCCATCCTCGTACTTTAAACGGATCGAGTGCGAACTCAATAATCTTTTTTCATAAATTAATAATTTTGCTCTGGCTATCTCCCCTAGGGACTTCTTACTGATAGGTTTATAGGGGATTATCGATAATCGCCCTAGAAGCGCCGGTTGGAAAACTTTTTGTAAATGTGGTCTGATCTTTTGAACAACGCTCTTGATATCGACATCGTTGTTACCATCAAACAATTCCGACACCATCTCTGAGCAAGCGTTAGAGGTCAACAGAATTATGGTATTTTTAAAATCAACTTCCTGACCCTCTCCATCATCCATGACCCCCTTATCAAAAATCTGATAAAACACCTCTAGAACATCCGGATGCGATTTTTCAACTTCATCGAGTAACAGCACACTGTAAGGTTGCCGTTTTACGGCTTCCGTTAAGACCCCCCCGGTGCCATACCCTACGTATCCAGGCGGACTGCCTCTTAAGAGCGAGACGCTATGCGGCTCCTGGTACTCAGACATGTTGATTGTTATCAGACTTCGGTCACCACCAAAAAAAGTATCGGCTAGAGCAATGGCCGTCTCGGTTTTACCGACTCCACTTGAACCCACTAATAGAAATACCCCAACCGGTTTACCAGGATCCTCCATTCCAGAGCGGGAAGTTTTGATCCGCTCAGATATTGTTCTCAATGCGTGATCCTGACCAATGACACGAGCTCCGAGTAAGTCTTCAAGGTTTTGTAATGCGTGGATCTGACTCGACATCATTTTACCCGTTGGAATTCCGGTCCAGTCTGAAACCACCTCGCTAATTAAACGAGAATTGACCAGCGGTGAAATCATGGGTGATTCTCCCTGCACCGTAATAAGCTCCTTCATGACCGTCTGATATTTCTTTCTATCACCATGACTTTGAGTAGTAATCACCGGTTCTTCCGAAGTTACTGGCTGGTCTGACTTTAACAATTGTTCAAGCGCCTCTAAACGACCGATTATTTCTCTTTCTTTTTCCCATTGCTCCTCATAGTCAGTAAGAGTCTCGATTAAATCCTCCAATTCAGCTGTTATCGCAACAATGCGAGCTTCATGAACATCGTCAAAATGTTGCTCCGTCATAAGTTGTGTCAGTTCTGTTTCATAAAACACTTGCTGAGCTCGCAGGTCTTCGATGGCGCCTGGTAAAGTATCCATGCTGATTGAGGATCTAGCGGCGGCGGTGTCTAGAACAGAAATGGCCTTGTCCGGTAGAAGTCTCCCAGTAATATAGCGACTAGACAGCTTTACAGCTGACAAAATAGCCTCGTCCAATATTCGAACCCCGTGGTGAGACTCCATTGTTTTAGCGATTCCTCTGAGCATGACAATCGCCTGACTTTCAGAAGGTTCCGAGACTTTTATAACCTGAAATCGTCTTGATAAAGCGCTGTCCTTTTCTATATGCTTTTTGTACTCCGACCAAGTGGTTGCCCCAATAGTCCGCAGAGCACCGCGAGCTAATGCGGGTTTTAGTAAGTTTGCGGCGTCATTTTGACCCGCCTGGCCACCAGCACCTACCAGCGTATGCACCTCATCAATAAAAAGAACGACTGGGACCACACTTTTTTCAATTTCGTCGACAATGGCTTTTAGACGACTCTCAAATTCTCCCTTAACGCTAGCGCCCGCTTGTAATAAACCAAGGTCGAGACTAAATAATTTTGCCAACTTAAGATCTGCTGGCACATCTCCAGCTCCAATTTTTAAGGCTAATCCCTCGACTACCGCTGTCTTACCAACACCCGCTTCACCGATCAGAATGGGATTGTTTTGTCGTCGGCGAGCCAACACGTCAATTAACTGCCTTACCTCTTGATCGCGCCCGATGACGGGGTCCACTAATCCTTGTGAGACAAGGCCTGTCATGTCAGTGGCATATGTTTGAAGACTCTCCAGCGGCCCCATGTCCGGCACTTCGCTGTCATTAGAGGGAATAATCGCCTCCTTAGCACTTTTCCCGTTAACTGCTACTCCCTCGATAGAACCTCTCGTGATATCTCCAAATTGCGTGGATAGTTGATTAATTTCAATTTTCGTCAACTCCTCAATTCGTTGAGAAAAAATATTAAACAGATATGAATCCCTCAACAACGCGACCAATATGTGACCAGACCTGATTTTGGGAGATGAAAAGTCCACGGACGAGACCACCCAGCTCAACTCGATTAAGTTGATTAAGCTAACAGACAACACTGGGACTTTTGATGAACTTTTTGTCAAGTTTAGAACTGCGATATTTAATTTTTCTATTACGTACTCCACTCGTAATCCGAAAAATTCACATATCAACTGAACATCAGTGCCTTTTATTTTGAACAACTCAAGCAAAAGGTGCTCAACGTCGACCTCCTTGTGGCTCTGAGATTTAGCTAAACCAGCCGCCGTTTCGGTAGCGATTACGCTCGTATCATTGAGTTTAGATATTAATGATCGAAGGTTTACTGCCACCTACAGATACCTGAGTTCGTAGTCGGGCATCAATGTACCCAATTAGCGTTTTGTGACGTATGCATTTTTTTATCCTCACTACTAATCTGAAATACAGAATGGTCCATATCTGAACCAGTGACCCCAGGCGTCAGCCAAGATGACCATCCTAAATAAGACAGAGATCCTTTTTCACCACCCAATGTACACACTGGAGCGTCATCTCTCGCCAAGACGACCTGGATATCGAAATCGAGAGTGGGACCGACATAAAAACTTATAAAACTGGAGAGCCTTTCAAACCGTTTCTTATTTGGAAGCATTGATTCAAACTCCGTCTTTGTTAACGGGCCGAGTCGAACTCGAAACGACGATTGCTGATCCCAGTACATTACTCCCAACATACTTCCCTCACCTAAAACATTTTCGTGCTCACCAAGGCTCGTACACTGTGCCTCGGGTATTTTTACCCATTGCCCCCTAAATTGTAGGACTTCATTTTTAATGCCAAATTGATCTTGGATAATTGACGAAAGTCCGTCTGCCGTTCTGGTGTCGCCGATCATTATGCCGCTGTAATAGGCAATACTTAAATCAGAGACACCCACATTCTCGACGTTCAGTTTTTCGCGTAAATTATCCGTACCAAATCCTAGAAGGTCTAAGACATTACGAACGACTCCATCCTTTTGATTCTCTTCCCAATCGACATAAAGGCGGTGTTTGGCCCAGGACTTATAAAAAAGATCTACGAACCTGTGGTTGAATATATCGAGAAAATCGCGGAGTGCATGATCTCGGTATTTAATTTTTCTCTCAATTAAAAACTCTGTATAGCTCGAGGGTAACGCACCAGAGGAGCCTGTAAGACCCAAAAAATTAACGACCATACTTAGCGGCTTTCGAGGGCCTTTTTTGTTGGACTCTAAAACCGGTCCTGAAAGATCATGAATCTCCGCTGAGGGTGACTCAAGGCTAAGCCTTGACTTAAAACGAACCAAATTGTGGTTTTTTTCACTCTCATTGTTACCGTTAAAGCTGCTCGCTCTGCGTAATAACCGTACCGCTTGAAAAAAACCAAATTGAAATGGTTTCCGAAACAGCCGTCCGATTAAACTAAAACGGCTTTTCCGGCTCGTGGTTTGCATTTTATGAGTACCTTTTCACGCTGGCGACTGGTGACCGTCAGCTGGGTAAAACTGTTTATGGTCGCATATAGACCAAAAAACTGGTCCAGCACTTTAGAAAATAGTAGTGCGCTACTTCCCTCAAACCTATCTTCGTCTAATTCGATTGTAATACTCAGGCCTTTCACAAAAGATTGACGGCCTGGAACCCCTATTTTCGTCACGGCAGATTCGCACGATACATCGACAATCCCATCGATTTGATTACGCACTGCCGGAGAGTCGCTAAAATTGTACAGATTAAAAATTTCCTTTAAGGCGTCTTTTCCATTTGAAACAATTGACATGTGGTTTAGAGATAAATGAGAGATCAGCCGCCATAACTTATGAGATTTTAAATTAGGTCGCTTTGTTGGAGTGGGCTGCTTTAAAAAGCGAATCCTACTGACCGGCGCTTCCCCATCCACTGTTAAAACCCCTTGCTCACCTCCATACGGAAGCAAACTTGGAAGATCTCGATTCAAACAAGTCAAGTCAAGCGACAAGATCTCCCTCTCGTCAATCATAGGATTAAACTGATCATCTACAACTGATAAAAAGACCTCTGTGCCTGAATCGTAGCGCATTAACGATGGCTTTCTTTTTGAATACCAAAACCTTAAATCTTCATCTTCATTGGAAGAGTGATTAACTGAATAAAATGGTCTGTACTCAGTGGAGGCTTTACCGCCCTCCGACGCATCAATTTTTTGAACTGAATTAATCTCGTAAATCTCCAACCCCCTCGTTCTCCGTACGTCTGGTACGACCCTATGTTCATCGCTACGGTGTTCAAGAGAAAGTGGCTCAGAGAGCTGCTGAAATAGATTCACAATGGGGGTGCAGCCGAGTTTAAGCGTCTCAACAGTGACTAATTCCGTTAAAAGAAATAATCGTTCACTCCGAGCAAACTCTGAACAAAAAAGCTTTATTTCGATCTCCTTATCAAAATCCAGTGTCATGCCTTCGGAAATTGAAGTTAAATCAAAAAACCCAAATTTTTCAGGAAAAACAAAGTATTCATAAAGGTAACGATAAGCAATCATGGAACGAGCGTCATAATCCACTAAATTATCATGCTCTTCGAACCCTACCGGAGCGATACTACTTGGCGGCAGCACAAAAACAGATCCGTTTAAATTCGACACTTCTATCCTCGTTACCGAATTCAATATCCACTCGTACAGTCCTGCGGTTTTTGCAGCAACGCCATCAATGCAAAATCTTAACCGATCAATATTTAGCTTGGAAAAAGAGGTTCCACCGAGCGCCTCAAGCTTTATTGATAATGCCGCAACGGAATCATCTCTGTCATCAGAAAATTCTGCTTTATTGATCATTTTAAAATTAACGTCTGCCACCTTAATCGGCCACAGATCGACTGGATAGGCTGTACGAAAACGCACTGGGATGCCGTCGATTGGCTGAGAAAATAATTCTCGATGCCGCTCCATTGTGAATTTATCCGTTAAATGTAACTCGTCGGGGGTCACCTCAAAATAGGCGATAGACATTGATGGAATCGGCCGCAGCAGATGTGGATACAGCACATTTAATAGCGCGGTGGTGATTTCCGGAAATTGCTCATCTAACTTGTGCTGGACTCTCGCAGATAAAAAAGCCACCGATTCGATTAAACGCTCCACATGAGGGTCGCCAACGGTATCGCCCTCAATACTAAGGCGCGCAGCTATCTTGGGATATTCCTTGGAAAATTCCCGAGCTAACGTCCTGAGACTTTGAAGTTCACTGTTGTAAAAAGGTAAAAGCTCTTCGATCATGAATTACGTGCCTATTTGATACAGCTGTGTTTTAGTGTCGAGTGTCGCGTCGTACGATATCGGAGTCGCAATCGGCTCCACTAACAAAAGACCATATATTTTAATAGCTAATTTACCATCTTCAGTGGAGTCCGTGACAGCAATCTCTACGTCAGTCAATCTGGGTTCAAAAAGCTCGATTGCTGATTTGATAAGCAACCTAATTTGTTCTTGGCCCTCGACTGTTTGTGAGTTGATTTCTGTAAAGTCTTTAATTCCAAAGTTCAACACAGATTTGTTGGCGAATGAGAAATTTTCGATACCATTGATCTCGGATTTTCTGGTGTTCAACAGTAACTCTAGATCTCTTCGAACGCCCTTTTTAAACAACTTGAGGGAATCTGTTTCGTTGAGAACGTTTTCCAATAATTTTTTGGGCTCATCGTCTAAGCAGCGATCAAAAAAAGACTGCGGTATGAATTTAGTGTCCAGAGGCACGGTTTTCCCTTTAGTTTGTCTTACTCACCTACGTCGTTGCGATCAAAACGCTTTTTCCACATCATCACTTCAGGGAGCTTAAAAAGACCAAAAATGTCGAAGACGGTTATAGTGTCTCTTAGTTTCCAACTAACACCACCAGAATACACGAAGTTCAAGGATAACTTTGTCTCGCTTAACTCTTAATTCACAGGCCGAGCATCGAATGACAGAAATAAGAAGTATGCAACTCCAAAATGTTGCAGTATTTGGGGCTTCAGGGACCATCGGTGCCGCACTTATCCGAGAACTAGCAAAGAAAAATCCACTCACAAATATACACGGCATATCGCGTGAACCCGTAGTTTCAGAGTCTCTGCCGCCAAAGGTCAAGTTGCATGCACTAGACTATGCAGATAGTGACAAGATCAAGATGTTCTCTGAGGGATTTTCCCAGCAATATGGCTCTCTTGATTTGATAGTGATTGCCACTGGCGTATTGAGCGCCATTTCTAAAAATCCTGAAAAAAGTGTAGAACATATCACCGAGTCCGAACTCCTCGAGAATTTCAGAATAAATACGGTGATTCCTACACTGATATTCAAACACTGCTTTACTTTGTTAAGCAATGCTCCGACTCCAACGTTTGCAGTTTTATCAGCTCGCATCGGGAGCATCTCGGATAATCGACTGGGCGGTTGGTACGCCTACCGTATGTCAAAAGCTGCCCTAAATATGTTCATCAAGACCGCTTCCCATGAACTCAGACGGAAAAATAAACACAGTGTGGTTGTTGGACTTCATCCAGGTACAGTAAAGACTAAATTCTCAGAACGCTTTATCAAAAACACAACAAAAAATTGTTTTACGCCTGAAACGGCAGCACAACAACTAGTGAACGTAATTGGCAAACTCACACCGCCCAAATCTGGACGGTTATTTGCTTGGGACGAGACTGAAATCTTACCTTAAAGAATGGGCTTAAAAGCTGCGATTACCCAGTTTTCGTAAGTTCATTAAATGGTATGCCCTGGGTATCCTTCTCGCTCAGTGACAAATCTAAATCATGTATGGGCCAATCAATACCAAGCGTTGCATCGTCCCATGAAACCGTCACCTCATGCTCCGGAGAGTAATAGTTTGTAGTTTTATATAAAAACTCAGCCTCTTCTGACAATGTCAGAAATCCATGCCCAAACCCTTCTGGAATCCAAAACTGTCGTTTATTATCCGCGGACAGCAAAACGGCCACAGACCTGCCGTAGAACTTAGATTGAGGTCGCAAGTCAACCGCTACGTCAAATACCTCACCTTTAACTACCCTAACGAGTTTACCTTGCGCATACGGACTTGTTTGGAAATGTATGCCTCGTAATACTCCTCTTTTCGACTGAGAATGGTTGTCTTGCACAAAATTTACGCCCGTCAAACTAAGCGATTCGTTAAAAGCTTTCAAATTGAAGCTTTCATAAAAAAAACCCCGAATATCGCCATAGACTTTTGGCTGAATAATTTTTAAATCAGGAATCTCCGTATCAATAATGTCCACTGTTGTGCCTTTTCACCATACGCGTCAAATATTGACCGTAGTCACTGTTAGCAACACTGGAAGCTGTCTCTAAAATTTTATCTGAGCTCACCCATCCCTTATGCAGGGCGATTTCTTCTGGGCAGTGAATCTTGACACCCTGACGATGTTCGATGGCTTGAACATATTGAGAAGCTTCCGACAGACTTTCAGGGGTGCCGGTATCGAACCACACATGTCCACGATCCAACTTTTCAACATGAACACTGGAGTGCTTCAGGTAAGCGTTATTGAGGGCCGTGATCTCAAGCTCTCCTCGCGACGATGGCTCTAAGTCCGCTGCGAATTTAGGCGCATCTGCGTCGTAGAAATATAAACCTGTCACCGCATAGTTTGACTTTGGGTCTTCAGGTTTTTCTTCAATGTTAACTAAGCGTCCGTCCGCTCCAATTTCTGCAACGCCATAACGCTCAGGATCATGCACTTGGCATGCAAATAGCGTCAAATTCCTCATCGAATCGAGAGACAGCTCGTTTAATTTCACCCCAAAACCTGCTCCATGAAATATATTGTCCCCTAGTATGAGTGCACTGGGTGAATCTGCTAAGAATTCTTCTCCGATGATGAGTGCTTGAGCAATACCCTCTGGTGCGGGTTGAATCTCATAATTGATCTCAATACCCCATTGACTACCACGACCAAGTAACCTCTCAAAACGCGGCAAATCCTCTGGCGTGGAAATGATTAAAATCTCTTTTATTCCTGCCAACATAAGTGTTGCCAATGGATAGTAGATCATCGGTTTATCAAAAACAGGTAAAAGTTGTTTGGACACGACATTGGTTACTGGGTACAAGCGTGTCCCTGTTCCTCCAGCAAGGATGATTCCCTTCCGTTCTTTCATGTCAAAAAACCTTCTTTTAATAATTGGTCAATTGTACCGTCTACACCCTGCTCCCATGCTGGTATTGATTTACCCATCATATGGGTGAGCTTGCTCGTGTTGAGTCGAGAATTCAAAGGTCTCTTGGCTTGGGTTTGATACTCAGCGGTTGATATAGCTTTTACTCTATCTGGTGGGCACCTAAACGATATGCCAAGTCTTTGAGCATAAGATATAGCATGCACCGCCACATCAAACCAACTTACTTCACCGCTCGCACACAAGTGATATGTCTGGTTCCGGCAGATGGTAGTTGGATCACTCAGGACCAAATCGACCGTCCATCGCGCGATAAGGTTAGCGGTCGTTGGAGCACCAACTTGGTCGTTGACAACTTTGAGTTGCTCATTTGTTTGTGCAAGCCTCAGAATCGTTTTAACAAAGTTATTACCAGACGAGGAAATGACCCAGCTGGTACGTAAGATGAAAAAACGACAGTTCGACTCACGAATAAACTTTTCACCTAACAATTTAGATTGCCCATATACCGTTACTGGGTTGGGTTGATCATCCTCTCTATACGGGGTGGTTTGAGTGCCATCAAAAACATAATCCGTCGAATAATGAATCAATGTTGCGTCGTATTTCGCAGCACACGCCGCAACGATTCTAACCGCCTCTGCGTTCACTACGCGCGCCATAGATGAGTCTGATTCAGCTTGATCAACCGCCGTGTATGCTGCTGCATTGATAATGTGAGTTGGCTGAAAATCACGGATTACGGACTCGATTTTTTTAAATGCAGTAAAGTCCACGTCGGTCCTATTCACAAAACGGACTGAGACAGTGGGGTCAATACAACTTTTCAAAGCCTGTCCTACTTGCCCTGATGCGCCAAAAACTAAAATTTTCATCCGTATTGTTTAGAAACCCACTCTCTATATGCTCCGCTGCGAATTCGATCTATCCATTCATGATGCTTGAGATACCACTCGACGGTGTCCTCTATTCCCGCATTGAAAGTCTGTCTTGGAGCCCATCCGAGTTCACGGTTAATTTTCGAGATGTCGACTGCATACCGACGATCATGCCCAGGACGATCGGTGACATACTGAATTAGATCCTCATACACCCCTCCATTTGATCGAGGCTTAAGTTTATTTAGCACCGAGCAGATCTTATGAACGACCTCTAAGTTAGTCATTTCAGATAATCCGCCTACGTTATACGTCTCTCCCACCTCGCCTTTTTTAAGGACGCAACGGATCGCTTCACAATGATCAGTCACAAAAAGCCAATCTCGGATCTGCTGACCATCACCATAGATCGGCAGACTTTTTTCTTCGACCGCGTTAAGAATCATCAGGGGGATTAATTTTTCAGGGAATTGATAAGGCCCATAGTTGTTCGAGCAATTCGTGGTGAGCGTTGGCAATCCATATGTGTGATGATAAGCTCTAACCAGGTGATCTCCGGAGGCCTTACTGGCGCTATACGGACTATTCGGCTCAAAATTACTTGATTCCGAAAATGCTGGCTCACCGACAGATAAAGACCCATACACCTCGTCTGTGGAAACTTGCAGGAACCTAAATAGGGTTTTATCCCTTTTGGGTAAAGCCTCCCAATAAATGCGAGTGGCATCTAACAAGCGGTATAGGCCCACTATGTTGGTCTCAATGAATTCCTCTGGATTCAAAATGGATCGATCCACATGAGACTCTGCAGCGAAATTCAAGACAGCAGTTGGCTTATGCTCATTTAATAAACGAGTTATTGTCTCTGACTCTCCTATGTTGCCTCGACAGAAGACGTAGCGAGCATTATTCTCGAGGTCAGCAAGACTTTCGCGATTGCCAGCATAGGTCAAGGCATCGATATTTACGATCGTTTCGTCACTCTCGAGCAAAGTGGTCCGAATGAAGTTCGAGCCAATGAAACCCGATCCGCCTGTCACTAGTATCGTCATATATTTGAATTTTTTGTCACGACTGCAGTCGAAATGATCAACCTTTAGAGAAAACAGCATTATATGATAGTTATTAAACATCCTAAATCATCAAAAAATAAAAAACTATGAGTAAAGTACTTATGTGGTTTCGGAATGATCTTCGTCTAACCGACAATCCGGCTCTCTTAACAGCGGTGCGCGTGGGTGCTGTATTACCGGTGTTCATCGACGATACCACCCAACCCTCACACTCCAACATGGGGCGAGCCAGCAAAGTTTGGCTGCATCATTCGTTGCAGTCACTCAGTAATGACCTGGAACACAGACTCGTTGTAATGAGCGGCGACCCCAGTTCGGTGATTGCTTCCTTAGTCGATCAATATGAAATAGATTATGTAGTGTGGAATCGTCAATATGAACCATGGGCGATGCTGCGGGACACAAAAATCAAG
>ERZ1046568.2495-NODE-2495-length-11869-cov-8.120874_pt1 | contig 11869 bp, 10 predicted proteins | sample MGYA00383092_ERZ1046568 | MGnify/ENA primary metagenome ERZ1046568 (study PRJEB29581, sample SAMEA5548362) | metagenome | biome: marine; feature: coastal; material: water | depth 1 m | study: Short-term variability in the microbial, nano- and picoplankton... | reverse complement strand
CGTAATTTAAAAGAGGATAAAATGCCTAAAATGAAAACAAAATCGAGTGCTAAGAAACGTTTCAAACTAACTGGCACTGGTAAAATTAAAAGAAAGCATGCTTTTAAGAGTCACATATTGACAAAAAAATCTAAAAAGCGTAAGCTTAAGTTAACTCATGACGGTTTGGTTCACAAATCAGATGAGGATAACATTAAAACAATGTTACGTTTAAAGTAACAACGTTTTAATCGGTTAAAACAATTTATAAACCCTGGAGTTAGGCAAAATTATTTAGCAAGTACCAAAATGGTCGCCTACTACAAAAAACAATTAAAGAAATGCCAAGATCAGTAAATTCAGTTGCAAAGAGGGCTAGAAGAAAAAAAGTTCTTAAGCAAGCAAAAGGATACTGGGGAAGACGTAAAAACGTCTGGACAGTAGCAAAAAATGCGGTAGACAAAGCGATGCAATATTCGTACAGAGACCGTAGAAACAAAAAGAGAACATTCCGTGCGTTATGGATTATGCGTATTAATGCAGGTGCAAGACAGCATGGGATGAGCTATTCAAAATTTATGGGGAAATTGAAAGCTAATAATATTGAATTGAATCGTAAGGTTCTTGCAGATTTAGCTATGAATAATCCTACGGCTTTTGAAGCAATAGTAAACAAAGTTAAATAGGGCTTTTAGCCAAATCAATAACAACATTTCGCTTAAAAAATCCCGATTCTTCAGATTCGGGATTTTTATTTTTTATACCAAATTTTTTAAACTAATATTTAGATGTTATATCTAAACTACCCTTTAAAATAATATCTCCTGAGCTTAATATTAAGTAGTCACTTTGTCTATAATTATATAAATAGGCTGAGGCTACTTTGGAATTAAAATAACATTTTGAGGAACTAAAAATCTTTAGAATTAAGTTTTTTGTTTCTTCTTTTTAGCAGCAGGGAACAATACATTATTCAGTATCAATCTATAACCTGGAGAAGTAGGATGTAAATCAAGTTCGGTTTTTGGGTCACCTACGCGGTGTGTATAGTCTTCAGGATCATGACCTCCATAGAAAGTAAAGAACCCTTTTCCTTTTATACCATGTATGTATTTTGCTTCACCATTAGTTTTATTTTCTCCCATAACCAAGACATTGGATTTTATTTGGTCACGCATAAATGAAGTTGTTTGTCCCATAAAACCTTTAATTAAAGCTGTATGGTTTTGCGTAAGCATTGTTGGTATTGGATCCCATTTTGCAGAATATTGCATCAATGAAAAGTAATCTGTTGATTTTGGTATTCTACGCTTACGGGTCATATCTATTGAAGAAAACTCATAAATATTAGGGTTTCTCTCTAGAATATAATCCTTAAAAGCAAATGTATTTGTAAAATCAATCTTGTTTTGGTAGCCTGGTTCACTTCCATCTCCATCAAACATAGGTTCACAGATATCTATATTTTCGGCAGATAATGCAATATCAAAACTGTCCGTTGCAGAACACATGGCAAACATAAAACCTCCACCTGCAACATAGTTTCTAATTTTTAAAGCTACTGCTAATTTTGCATCGGATACTTTACTATAACCTAATCGTTTGGCTAATCTTTCAGCTTCTTTCTTCTCTTCTATATACCAAGCTGCAGATCGGTAAGACCTGTAGAACTTTCCAAATTGTCCTGTGAAATCTTCGTGATGCAAATGTAACCAATCATAAAGCAGTAACTCTTCTTTTAAAACTTCTTCGTCGTAAATAGTGTCATATGGAATTTCGGCATAAGTCAATACCATAGTAACAGCATCGTCCCAAGGTTGCTTTCCATGTGGCGTGTATACAGCAATTTTTGGAGCTTTTTCCAAAACTACTGCCTCTTGGTTGACTGATGGACTTGAAATATCATCTAAAATTTGTGTTGTTTGACTATCTGAGAGTATTTCAAATGATACGCCTCTAATCTGGCACTCACGCTGAATAATTTCTGCATTTGGTAATAAAAAAGAACCACCTCTGTAATTAAGTAGCCATTTAACTTTTAAATTTCTTTCAAGTACCCAAAAAGTTACACCATAAGCTTTAAGGTGATTTTCTTGAATCTCTGCATCCATAGGGATTAACAAGTAAGACGCATGAACAAAATAGCTGCTAAAAACTATTATTAGTAATAAAAGATATTTTTTCAATTTCAATAATTTCTGATTGGAAGATACTTAAAAAACTGAAGCTAAAGAATTCTTTATTATTCTTTTAAGATACTTAAGAAATTAATAGTCATCTAAAGATGTTTGTTTACCTGAAAGTAAACTAGCAATCATTTTTGTGCCACTAAACTGCTCCATAATTATTTTTATGAATACTGTTATTGGAATAGCCATAATTAAACCTGGAATCCCCCACAGAAATCCCCAAAACATTAACATTACTAATACAGCAATAATGTTTATTGAAAAGGATTTTCCCATAAAAATTGGTTCCAAAACAGCTCCAAAAATAACTTGAACTAAAGTTATAGAAAGCATGAAAAACAATAATGTATTTGAGGTATCTAACTCTACAAAAGCAAAAATGGAAAGTAATATTACTGAAGCAAAAGAACCTACCATTTGAACAAAATTAATAACAAAGGCGAATAGTCCCCAGAAAATAGGAAAACTAACATCAAAAAATAGACACATTAAACCTGTAAAAATACCAGTTAGTGCACTGACCAAGACCTTTACTTTGATAAACTTAATAAGATCTTTTTCAATTTTTATGAATGCCTTCACTGAAGTATACTTCTGTTTTAGTATTGTGTTGTTTAACATAGTTTGCACATTAATAGATTCGGCAAGCCATAGGACTACAAAAAATGCAGTCATTAACAAAGTTGTTAGAAACATTCTCAAAAAACTAATTGTAGAACCTATATTCTCTTTTTGGAAAAATTGAGAAAATACATTCATATATGATTCAAATTCGAAACCAAAACTATCTGACAAGTAAGCTTTCAAACTCGATATTTTAGGCTCAGCTTTATCAAGAAACTGAGTGTTATTTGCTAAAATTTCTCTACTTGAAAGCTGCACAAGTTCGACACCTATCTTCAATCCTGCAGTAACTAAAAATAACACAATAATTATGCTTACAAACTTTGGAATTTTTCGTCATCCTAACCAACGCATTAGTGGCAGAAACAATAAGGCTATAAACATTGAAAATATTAGTGGAATAAATATAAAAGAGAGTATTTTAAGTAGATAAAATACAACTGGTACAGCTATAATTAGCAATAATATATTTGTAGTACGTCTTTCTTTGAGCATAGGGAAAAAATCAATTATTTGATAAAAATAAAGTATTAGAAATCAAATAACTCTTAGCGTAATTATAAAATTTTAAAAAGGAACACCGTCATCTTCAGGAGCATCAAAAGCATCGCTAGTAGATGGAAAATTATCGGTTTTAAAAGTGTCGTCATTAGCAGCTGCATTCATTTTCGAATGGAATTCTCCAAATGGTGTGTCAAAATCATCCAAGTTATCGAACTTACCTAAGTGACCGATAAACTTCAATCGAATATTTTCTAAACCACCATTTCTATGTTTAGCAACTATAAACTCTCCCTGACCTTCTGTTGGTGAGCGTTCTTCATCATCCCACTCGTCAATTTTGTAATACTCTGGTCGGTAAATAAATGATACTATATCAGCGTCTTGTTCAATTGCACCAGATTCACGTAAATCAGAAAGTAAAGGCCTTTTACTTCCTCCACGTGTTTCTACCGCACGTGACAATTGGGATAATGCAATTACAGGAATATCCAATTCTTTTGCTAATGCTTTTAAATTTCGCGAAATCATAGAAATTTCCTGTTCACGATTTCCATTTTTATTGCTTCCACCACCAGTCATTAATTGTAGATAATCAATCATTATCATTTTTATACCATATTGGGAGGCTAGACGACGTGCTTTTGCTCTTAAATCGAAAATTGAAAGTGAAGGTGTATCATCGATAAATAAGGGTGCTTTCTCTAACGTCTTGACCTTTACGTTAAGTTGTTCCCACTCGTGTTTTTCTAACTTTCCAGTTCTTAATTTCTCTGAAGACAAACCAGTTTCGCTAGAAATCAAACGTGTAATTAACTGTACCGACGACATTTCTAATGAAAAGAATGCGACCGGAATATTACTATTTACAGCAACATTTCGTGCCATCGTTAAAGTAAATGCTGTTTTACCCATACCTGGACGCGCAGCAATAATAACTAAATCAGAGGGTTGCCAACCAGATGTTAACTTATCTAGTTTATCAAATCCTGAAGGAATTCCACTCATTCCCTCTTTATTTGAAATTTCTTCAATCTTTTTCTTTGCTTGAATCACCAAACTCTGAGCAGTTTCAGTAGATTTTTTTACATTGCCTTGAGTTACTTCGTAAAGTTTTGCTTCAGCATTATCAAGTAAATCAAAAACATCTTGTCCTTCATCATAGGCATCTTCTATAATTTCGTTAGAAATCTTAATCAAGCTTCGTTGTATATATTTTTGAAGTATAATGCGTGCATGAAATTCGATATGCGCCGAGGAAGATACCCGTTGAGTTAAGGAAATCAAATAAAAATCTCCACCAACTAAGTCTAGTTTTCCGTCTTTACGTAATTGAGTAGAAACTGTTAATAAGTCAACTGGCTCACTATTTTCAAATAATTTGAAAATAGATTCAAAAATTAATTTATGCGCTTCTTTATAAAAAGCTTCTGGGCTTAAAATATCTATAACCTCATCAACTCCTTTTTTGTCAATCATCATCGCACCAAGTACAACCTCTTCTAAATCTAAAGCTTGAGGTGGAATTTTTCCTTTCTCTAGACTTATTATAGAGCTTTTATCTACTTTATAGCCTTGTACTGGTTTGGGTTGTTTCATTATTAAATTCTCAATTTAATGGATAATATTTTGAAAAAATCAATTATTTTATGAGAAATTGAACTTTTTCCAAAGGCTTACGAAAGTAAATAAATCGTTAAGAAAAGATTGATTTAATTTCTTCCAATCATCAACAACTGATTAACATTTTAACTGTTGATAACTTGCTTATATTGTTAATAGCGATAAAAAACTGAAGCTGCTGCCTCAGTTTTTTTTATAGTGTGCTATGTTTTGTTGAAGTTTTTATTTATATACTCCCATTTCACTGTATTTTTCCATGCGTTGATTAACCAACTCTTTTGGTGATAAGTTTTTAAGCTCTTCAAAAGTTTTTATAATCGCATCTCTTACAGCTACAAATGTTTTATTTATGTCTTTGTGTGCACCACCTAATGGTTCTTTGATAATTTGGTCTACAAGCTTCATACGTTTCATGTCTTTTGCTGTCAATTTTAACGCTTCAGCAGCTTGCTCTTTGTACTCCCAACTTCTCCATAGAATTGAAGAACAAGATTCAGGTGAAATAACAGAATACCATGTATTTTCTAACATCATTACCTTATCACCAACTCCGATACCTAATGCTCCACCAGAAGCACCTTCTCCTATAATTATAGTAATTATTGGGACTTTTAATCGTGTCATTTCTAAGATGTTTCTTGCAATAGCTTCTCCTTGTCCTCGTTCTTCTGCTTCAAAACCAGGGTAAGCGCCAGGTGTATCTATCAAGGTCACTACAGGAATACCAAATTTCTCAGCAGACTTCATTAAACGTAACGCCTTACGGTAACCTTCAGGATTAGACATCCCAAAATTTCTGTATTGTCTTGTTTTAGTATTAAAACCTTTTTGTTGACCAATAAACATGTATGTTTGGTCATGTATCTTACCAAGACCACCGATCATAGCTTTGTCATCCTTTACATTTCTATCACCATGTAATTCTAAAAATGAATCTCCACAAAGCGCATTGATATAGTCTAAAGTATAGGGTCTGTCTGGATGTCTAGATAATTGAACACGTTGCCAAGCCGATATATTTTTATAAATATCCTTCTTTGTTTCAGCAAGCTTTTTTTCAATTTGTTTACAGGTTTCAGTAACATCAACATCACTTTCATCACCTATGAGCTTACATTTTTGTAATTGATCTTCTAATTCTTTTATTGGTAATTCAAACTCTAAATATTCCATACAATTTGAAGTTAGATTTTTTAGTTAGTTCACAAAAATATAAATTACTGTGTAGCTAATTACATTTTAATGTGATTAATTGAATTTTTTCAAGGTCTTTGTACGGTAATTCTTAATAATAGTATCTAATATCACCGCAAGAATAACTATAATGGCCCCATAATAAAATTGTGATGACATTTGTTCATTTTCAGGAAAGAAATAAAGCGCTAATAATATACCATACACTGGCTCTAAATTATAACTCAAAATTACAGTAAAAGGTGAAATATATTTCATAACCTCAACTGCAGCAATAAAAGCATAAGCTGTACAAATTGAAGCTAATATCGCTATATATATCCAATCATCGTTTGAAAGATTAAAAAACTCGGCATCAAATCCACCATAAAATATACAGATACAAATTGTTATAAATATGACACCGCTTACAAACTCATATAATGAGATAACACTTGCTCTGTGTTTTAAAATTAACTTTCCATTAATAACTGCAAAAAGTGCTGAAAATAAAGCAGATGAAATACCTAAAAGGATACCATTGATATACTTTAATTCGCCTTGTACAATTAAAAACACACCAAAAATAACGACTATACCAAACAGAATCTCATACCAGAGTATTCTTCTCTTAAAGAAGATAGGCTCAATAAATGAAGCGAAAAATGCACCTGAAGAAAACATAGCTAGAGTTATTGATACATTAGATTGGTTAATCGCCTCGAAAAATGTAATCCAATGTGCCGCAATTATTAGTCCTGCTATTGCCAGTTGCATGGTAAGACGACGACTAATCTTTAGATTTTTCTTAGTTATCTTAATATATAGAAACATTAATAGGCCAGCAATGAGCATACGATACCAAACCAAAGAAAAAGAACCTATTGATATTTTTTCACCCAGTATTGCTGTAAATCCAGCTATAAAAACTAAAAAATGTAAGTGTAAGTAATGCTTAAAATTATCTCCTTGCATTGTATAATAAATATCCTGCTAAAATACCAAAAACAATATTCGGAAACCATACCGCTACTAATGGAGAAAAATTAGATTGTTGTGCCATTACACCAAATATTTTATCAAAAAAGACATAAATCATAGCTATAGTAATACCAATTGCAAGGTTTACACCCATACCACCACGTCGTTTTTTTGAGGAGACAGCAACAGCAATGATTGTTAAAATAAATACAGATATTGGTAAGCTCCATTTTCTATATTTAACCACCTCGTAGCGACCAATATTTGGAGAACCTCTTTGTTTTTCTTTGTCAATAAATTCGACAAGTTCGTTATAGGGTTTTGTCTCTGCTATATAATTTACAGGTGTTAAATCATCTGCGTCAAAAGAGAATTCTACATCCAATCTTCGCTTCTCTTCAACTGTAACGTTTCCAATACTATCATAACTTCTTTTATAATAAGACCTCAATCTATATATAGAATCCTCTTCAATATACTGAATACTATTTGCAAAGATTTTATATTCTAATTTATTGTCTTTATAATGCTCTAATGTAAAATTTTGACCTCTTTTAGATTTTGGGTCATAAGAACTTACATATATAATATCATTGTCTGTAATTCTTCTAAAAACATCTTTAGTATCTTGTATATTCTTATTTCGAGATAAATATTTGTATTTAAATTCATTGAAACCTTGACTAGCTTTTGGTGCTAGAAACATTCCTAAGAATAAGGCCATAATTGCAACAATTATAGCCCCAATTATATAGGGTCTTAAAAACCTCGTAAATGAAACACCAGAACTTAAAAATGCTACAACCTCAGTATTCCTGGCTAATTTTGAAGTGAAAAATATTACTGATAAAAATAAAAATAACGGAAAAAGTAAATTAGCGAAATAAATAGTAAAGTTTAATAAATACATAGCCAACTCATCTAATGGCACATCATTACTAATAATCTTTCCGATTTTTTCAGCAAGATGAACCATTATTGCTATTGGAATAAATAGCAATAACATCATTAAAAATGTAAATAAGTAACGTTTAAGTATGTACCAATCTAATATTTTCATACTACAAACGTTTATCCATTTGTTTTACCATTTTATTCTTCCAAACTCTAAAATCTCCCGCAATAATATGTTTACGTGCCTCTCTTACCAACCAAAGGTAAAATCCAAGATTGTGTATAGTTGCTATTTGTTTTCCTAATAATTCATTTACTGTAAACAAATGCTTTAAATATGCTTTACTATAATCTGTATCTACATATGTAATACCCATATCGTCAATCGGAGAAAAATCATCCGCCCATTTTGCATTCTTTATATTAATTGTGCCATTTGCTGTAAATAGCATTCCGTTTCTAGCATTTCGAGTTGGCATTACACAATCAAACATATCTACACCTAACGCAATATTTTCCAAAATATTTATTGGAGTTCCAACTCCCATTAAATATCTTGGCTTGTCTTCTGGTAAAATATCGCAAACAACCTCGGTCATTCCGTACATTTCTTCAGCAGGTTCTCCAACAGACAGTCCACCGATAGCATTACCTTGCGCTCCTGCATTTGCGATGTATTCTGCCGACTGCTTTCTTAAATCTTTGTAAGTACTGCCTTGTACTATTGGAAAAAATGTTTGCTCGTAATCGTATTTAAAAGGTGTTTTCTCTAAATGATTAATGCATCTATCTAACCAACGATGTGTCATATGCATCGAACGCTTTGCATAATTATAATCACACGGATATGGTGTACATTCGTCAAAAGCCATAATTATATCTGCACCTATAGAACGTTGTATTTCCATGACATTCTCAGGTGTAAACATATGCATGCTCCCATCGATATGAGATTTAAATTTCACGCCTTCTTCTTTAATCTTACGATTTGCAGACAAGGAATACACTTGATAACCTCCAGAATCAGTAAGGATATTTCGATCCCAGTTCATGAATTTATGTAAACCACCTGCTTGTTCCAAAATCCTGGTCTGCGGTCTTAGATATAAATGGTACGTATTACCAAGAATGATATCAGGATTAATATCATCTTTCAATTCACGCTGATGTACACCTTTTACAGTAGCAACTGTACCAACAGGCATAAAAATTGGTGTTTCAATCTTTCCGTGATCGGTAATTATCTCTCCTGCTCTGGCTTTACTACCAGCATCTATGGCAATATTTTTAAAATCCATCAAAATTGTTGTGAATGGGCAAATATAATTAACTCAATTGCATATGCTCTTAATTAAAATTAAAATTGTTAGCAATTCAATAAAATCGTTGATAAGTGACTTCTTTATAGCTTTGTTACACTTCATGAAACCACTACTTTTGAAGCACAAAAAACAAGTTATTAAAAAATGCCAAACATTCAAAAATTACAAGATTTAACAACACAAGTCAGAAGAGACATTCTTCGTATGGTACACAAAGTAAACTCAGGTCATCCAGGAGGTTCACTTGGTTGTGCCGAATTTTTTGTTGCTCTATATGAAGAGATAATGGATAGAAAAGATCATTTTGAAATGAATGGTATTGGTGAAGATTTATTCTTCCTTTCAAATGGACATATTTCTCCTGTATATTATAGTGTATTGGCACGTTCAGGATATTTTTCAGTTGATGAGTTAAATACATTTAGACTAATTAACTCAAGACTTCAAGGTCACCCAACAACTCACGAAGGTTTGGAAGGTATACGGATTGCTTCAGGTTCTCTTGGGCAAGGCATGTCAGTAGCTATTGGAGCTGCGCAAGCTAAAAAACTAAATAATGATTCGCATTTGATCTACAGTCTTCATGGTGATGGCGAATTACAAGAAGGTCAAAACTGGGAAGCTATTATGTATGCTTCTGCAAAAAAAGTTGATAATATCATTTCTACCATTGATTTAAATGGGAAACAAATTGATGGTACAACAGACGATGTTTTACCAATGGGAAGTATTAAACAAAAGTTCGAAGCTTTTGGTTGGACTGTAGTTGAAATTGAGGAAGGAAATAATATGGAAGGTATCTTAGAAGGTATGGCTGAAGCCAAATCTAGAACTGGAAAAGGACAACCTGTTTGTGTTTTACTTAAAACTGAAATGGGAAATGGAGTTGACTTTATGATGCATACACATGCATGGCATGGAAAAGCGCCTAATGATGAGCAATTAGAAATTGCTTTAAAACAGAATGCTGAAACCTTAGGAGATTATTAATCCACTTTTGATTTAGAAATTACGATTTTAGAATTATGAAAATATACGAAAACACAGGAAATAAAGATACGCGCTCAGGATTTGGAGCTGGCTTAACAGAGCTTGGACAAACAAATGAGAATGTTGTTGCGCTTTGCGCCGATTTAATAGGCTCTTTGAAGATGGATGCTTTTAAAGCTAATCATCCAGAGCGTTTTTATCAAGTTGGTATTGCTGAAGCTAATATGATTGGTATTGCTGCGGGGCTAACAATTGGTGGGAAAATTCCTTTTACAGGAACATTTGCAAACTTTTCAACTGGTCGTGTTTACGATCAAATAAGACAAAGTGTAGCCTATTCAGGGAAAAATGTAAAGATTTGTGCATCTCATGCAGGTATTACATTAGGTGAAGATGGTGCAACGCACCAAATCTTGGAAGATATTGGTTTGATGAAAATGCTTCCTGGTATGACAGTTATTAATACTTGCGATTATAACCAAACCAAAGCTGCAACATTAGCTGTTGCTGATCATATTGGTCCAGTTTACTTAAGGTTTGGACGTCCAAAAGTAGCAAATTTTACTACTGAGAATCAAAAGTTTGAAATCGGTAAAGCTGTTAATCTAACTGAAGGAAATGATGTGACTATTGTAGCAACCGGTCATTTAGTTTGGGAAGCACTCGAAGCTGCTAAAGTATTAAATGAAGAAGGTATTTCTGCTGAGGTTATTAATATACATACTATAAAACCACTAGACAGTACTGCTATTTTAGAATCTGTCTCAAAAACTGGATGTATTGTAACTGCCGAAGAGCACAATTATTTAGGTGGTTTAGGAGAGAGTATTTCTAGAGTTTTAGCAAAGAACAAACCAACGCCTCAGGAGTTTGTGGCTACTAATGATACCTTTGGAGAATCTGGTACTCCAGCGCAGCTTATGGATAAGTACGGACTAAGCAGCAAAGCGATTATCCAAGCTTCAAAAAAAGTAATCAGCAGAAAATAAATTGAGTTTGGCAGCGTTTTTGTATGAGTAACCCAAATCAAAAACGAATAATTATGAAGAATTTATTTTTTACTGCTCTCCTTGTAGCTGGATTTTCAACAAGTTTATTTGCCCAATCTGGAAGTGGATTTGGAATTAAAGCCGGTTTAAATTATGGTGGAAATGGAGACTATTTTGAATCTGTTACCACTAATTTTGAGAACCCAGATCAAAATGTGGGTTACCATATTGGAGTCTTTGGTAAACTTGGAAACAAATTATATTTCAGACCGGAAATAGTTTATACCAAAACAAAAAGTGATTATGATAAAGGTGATTTAGATGTTCAGAAAATAGATGTACCTCTTTTAGTTGGACTAAAAGTTTTAGGCCCAGTAAATGTGTTTGCAGGTCCATCTTTGCAATACATTCTTGATACAGATTTTGGTGATGCTACACTTAATGATATTGACAATGATTTTAGCGTAGGTTTGAATTTTGGTATCGGACTTAACCTCAATAGATTAGGTATAGATTTAAGATATGAAAGAGGTTTTAGCGACAATGAAGCGACTTTTATTGACAATAATAATGTTATTTCACTTGACCGATTAGACACAAGACC
>ERZ1046568.2487-NODE-2487-length-11917-cov-4.270865_pt1 | contig 11917 bp, 10 predicted proteins | sample MGYA00383092_ERZ1046568 | MGnify/ENA primary metagenome ERZ1046568 (study PRJEB29581, sample SAMEA5548362) | metagenome | biome: marine; feature: coastal; material: water | depth 1 m | study: Short-term variability in the microbial, nano- and picoplankton... | reverse complement strand
CCCAATACCTTGCAGCGCCTGACCGACAGCCAAGTCTATGGTGGCCAGTTCACGACCTATGAAATGCTGCAAACCCTCACCGATGGGATTTTTGCCGCAGACCTTGCCGGCGAGGTGAACAGTTACCGACAAAATCTTCAAACCGAGTACGTCCAGGCGTTGATTGCCGCCCTGACTAAAAATGAGATCAGCCACCCAGTTAAGGCGCTTGTATACGCCCAGGTAAAGGCTTTGGGCGATAAGTTATCGGCCAAGATGGTCGCCCCAAGATTTCGCGATTTCAGCGGAGTGACTCAAGCACACACAGCATACTTAGATTTTGTTTTGCGTAAGGCGCTAACGATTCAAGATTAGCGATGAATCACGTAACACGAGCAGACTGTGCTTGTGACCTGACAGAGGCCTGCGTAACATTTCGCCCTTAGTAAATAGGCAGGCCATTGATATGTTGACAGGGAGCATTGTCGCTCTGGTTACACCCATGCACGAAAGTGGCGAGGTGGCCTGGGATGCGCTGGATGAGCTGATCGAGTGGCATGTCAGCAGCGGCACCCACGGTATCGTGCCCATGGGTACCACCGGCGAGTCCGCCACACTGGATACTGAAGAACATTTACAGGTCATCAAGCGCACTGTGGATCGGGTCAATGGCCGCATTCCGGTTATTGCCGGTACCGGCAGTAACGCCACTGCCGAAGCCATACACCAGACACAGGAAGCAGAAGCCGCCGGTGCTGATGCCTGTTTGCTGGTTACGCCCTACTACAACCGACCAACCCAAGAGGGATTGTTTCGGCATTTTCAGGCCATTGCCGACGCAACATCTGTCCCCATCGTTTTATACAACGTGCCACCTCGCACAGGCTGTGACTTAGCACCAGCTACCGTTGGTCGATTAGCCTCGGTTGAGGGGGTTGTGGGAATTAAAGAAGCTTGCGGTGATGCAAATCGAGTCAGCGAAATTTTTCAGGCCATCGCGGGTCAGGGCAATGACAATTTTTTCGTCCTTTCCGGCGAAGATGCCCAGACGTTACAGATGATGGAACTGGGGGCGGTTGGCACGATTTCAGTGACCGCCAACGTATTGCCGGCTCAGATGTCGGCGTTCTGCGCCGCGCACTTGAATGGCGATAAAGAGCGAGCGGTGGCGCTGGATCAGCAGCTTCAGCCTGTTCACGAAATCGTCTTTGTCGAATCCAGCCCAACACCTGCCAAGTGGGCCTTGGCGGACATGGGCCGGATGCCGGGTGGTATTCGCTTACCCTTGATTCCGCTCAGCCCCGAGCATCATCAAGAAGTTCGTCAACGTATCCAGATCGCGGGAAGCAGCTCATGAAAAAGATCGCCGTGATTTTGTCAGCGTTGAGCCTTGGTGCTTGCGGCATTTTACCGTCCATGCCATTTATGGGCGGCTCGGATAAACCCGAAGAAACTTACGTGGATTTGCGTCCCCAACCACCACTGCAAGTACCCGAAGATATGCGCGCCATCGATTTAGAACAGGTGGTGCCAGATCTCGATACCAGTAACCTGCAAAATGCCTCCTTTTACCCAGAACGACCGCCCCTGCCCGATGCCCTTTATTCCGCCGACAACCGGGATGAGGTACGTATGCAGCGCCTAGGTGAGCGGAACTGGCTGGTGATTCCAGAACCGCCGACAACGGCATGGCCAAAGATGAAGCAGTTTTTTGCAGATAATGGCGTGATATTGGTCGATGACCGTCCTGGCATAGGGCGCCTGAATACTGCTTGGTTGGAAACCTCCGATCGTCCAGCGCGAGATGTGGTTAGGACCCTCCTGAACACCGCGCGAGAAGAGGCTGGTTTGAGCACCGGTAAAGACCGTTTCCTGATCCGTGTCGAACAGGGCTTGCAGCCAGCATCCACAGAAGTGCATTTGCGCCATGATAACGACACCTTAGGCAACGACCTATCCGCGGATCTGGTTCGGGTACAAGAGGCGAGCTCTGACCTGCTAGCAGCGGAAAAAGCCTTGCTTCAGCAGATTGGCGCCTTCGTCGCGGCGAGGGTGTCCGAAAGCACGGTTTCAAAGGTTGCCCTGCAGATTGGCAGTCAGCCTAAGACAGAGCTGTTGCGAAACGACAATGGTATTCCTGAACTGAGTTTTTATCTGGATAAAGCCCGGGCAGTCGCTTCGGTGACACAGTCCTTAAACAACGCCGGTATCCTTATCGACGACCAAGACAGCGACGCGGGACGATTCGATATCACCGTTCCAAGAGAAGTGCTGACTGGCGGGAAAGGCGGGATTCTTTGTCGCATAACATTTAGCTGTGGTAGCCGCAGCGAACGAGAGTACACCTTGCTGATGAGCGAGCCGGTGGCGACGGACAAGGGTCAGGCAATCAAGGTTTACGTCCTGCAAAACGGTCAACTGCTAGCAGATCCAGACCGAGCCCAAGAGTTATTGGTCGTCATTCGCGAGTTCGCTACCTAGTGCGGACCCCAACAGGAACCCTACGGTAACCCCGGTGGCAGTAGCATCACTGGGTAGCGGAAGTCGCGGTAATGGCACCCTAGTGTCTATTGGCGGCGCCGTGTTTTTAGTCGATTGCGGCTTCAATTTAAAGCAAACAGAGCAGCGACTTGCCCGCCTCCAGCTAAGTCCCGGAGATTTGACCGCGATTTTGGTCAGCCACGAGCACAGTGATCACATTGCCGGTGTCACGGCCCTGTCGCATCGCTATGGCATTCCTGTTTACGCGTCCTACGGCACCCTAAAAAACGGTCCCAAGGATTTCAGTTGCCAAACCTTTGATGGCGACGTGCCCTTTGATATCGCCGGCGTAACGATTAATCCCGTGGTGGTACCCCACGATGCTCGGGAGCCTACCCAGTTTGTGCTTGAGCACAACCAGACAAAGGTTGGTGTGCTGTCGGACTTAGGTAGCGTAACCCAGCATGTAGTAGCTCAGTTTACAGGCTGCGATTATCTGCTGCTTGAAGCCAATCACGATCGAGCCATGTTGCAACGTGGTAGCTACCCCCCGGCCCTGAAACGGCGGGTTGGCGGCGATTTAGGGCACTTGTCGAATATTCAAGCGCTGGAGCTATTGGAGCGCATCGCCAACGAGTCTTTGCATGTGGTGATTGGTCATATCAGCGAGCAGAACAACGACATGGCTATTGTCGAGCGCTTGTTTGCGCCTGTGCGTGGGCGCCTGGCAAGCCTCAGTCTCGCCAGCCAAAAAGAGGGCCAAGCGTGGATCGGCGAACCGCCCATTACCCGCCAGATTTCCTTCGATAAGGTGATGTAGAATTTCGCTCGAAGGTGAAAGCCTTCGTCATGCAAAAGAACCTGTGAACATTCGCGGGTGTCAGGAAAAAAGATCACAAACACGGATCGCCACAGGGAGGCCAATACATGTCAGCCACGAACGTTACCATGGACAACTTTCAAACAGACGTAGTTGATGCCTCAGCTCAACAGCCTGTTGTGCTGTTGTTTTGGGCAGAGCAGGTGCCCGAATCGGTACAGGTTAAATCCTTGGTTGAGCAAGTGATGGCTGATTACGCGGGCAAGGCGGTCTTGACCCTCTCGGATGTGGCGCAAGATCAGAGCCTTGCACCCAGACTGCAGGTCCAAGGCTTGCCGAGTATTCGAATTATCCATCAAGGCGCTATTGCTGAGCAGCTCGACGGTATGGTCGACGAGGCTCAACTGCGAACAGTTTTAGACGGGCTCACCCAGTCCTCCGTAGAAGCCATGCAGGGCGATCTGGATCAGCTGATGGCAGCAGGCGACTTTGCTGGTGCCGCGACGGTCTTGCAGCAGAGTATTCACGAGGAGCCAAACAACCAATCCTTGCGGGTTGAGCTGGCAGATGTTTTGGTGCGCAAGGGCGACTTGGACGACGCGCGCACTGTTCTGGCCTCAATCCCGGAAGACACAGATGGACGTAGCAGGCCCCAAAATAGGCTGGAATTCGCTGAAGAAGCAGCCGGTATGGATGGTTTGGATGACCTCCAGGCTGGCGTCGAAGCTAATCCTGATGACCTCGAATCCCGTTATGCGTTGGCAGTTGTGCAGGTGGTTACGGCGAATTACGAAGCGGCTTTGATCCTGTGCTTGGATATCCTCAGAGAAAATCGAGAATTTAGAGATGACATCGGTCGGCTGACCATGATCCGTATCTTTGACGTACTGGGTAAGGGTAACGAACTGGCCACCAAATACCGTCGCAAACTCTTCAATGCGATGCATTGAATGAGTCCAGCTTAGCTTTGCCAACAATTGTGATCTGTGTCAAAAAAAGCGCCTTTTTATGTGATTGCTCGAAAAAATGGGCGCTCTATTGTTAGTGTGCACTAACTTTTGTCGCCGAGTTTATGCACAAGCGAAAACATAAAAACTGTTAGCGCTAAGATGCGAGCACTCTTTCGTAGTTCGCGCGATAAAAATCCTGTAACCCCATGAAAAATATAGATAAACCGAGATTTGCCTCCTTCACCCGCATATTTTTCGTTAACAGAGGCCGAAAAAGCGCACATTTCTCTCGCAAGTTATCCTCAAAGTTATCCACAGGGAAAGCCCTGTTTTGTGCACAAATTTGGCGCATAAGTGGCGGGTTCGCCGCGCTGAGAATTTTGGTAACAAACCACCCTAAAGCGTTACCGCGCAACGCGTTCGGGTAACCGTCTCGCTAATTGCGGGGCCTCTGGTTAGGATGCGGAGGATACGACGCCACGTTGCCGTTAATCTCAGAGCGTCAGGAGTGAAAAGTCATGAGCGATAAAGCGCAAAATTCTCCGTCCCCGGCCGCCCAGCGGCTGCAAGAAACCCTAGCTCGGTATCAAGAGCTGGGTGTCCGGCAGGTAAAGTTGGGCCTGACGGATATCGATGGTGTGATCAGAGGCAAATACGTGGGACTGCAAAAGTTCGCCAGCTTGCTAACAAAGCAAGGCGGCTTCTGCGACTGCGTGTTTGGCTGGGATATGAACGACGAGTTATACGAAGGTGGTGACTCTACGGGCTGGCCTAGAGGCTTCCCGGATACAGGCTTTCGGCTTTTAGTTGACACTGAACGCTGGCTTGCCGAAGAGGATTGCCCCTACTTCGTTGCCGAGTTCGTGGAGCGTGACGGCAGTGACCATGGCCTTTGCCCACGCACCCGGCTTCGCCAGGTGCTGGAGCGACTGAGAGGAAAGGGTCTTAGCGCACGGGCGGGCTTCGAATACGAGTTCTTTATCTTCAACGAAACACCCCACAGCGTGCGCGAGAAAGGGTATCGCGATCTGACGCCCATCAGTCCCGGCAATTTTGGTTACTCGGTGCTGCGGACATCGGCCTTGGGCAAAGAGTTCACAGCCTTTATGAATTACTGCGCTGACATCGACTGTGAATTGGAGGGGCTACATTGCGAGACCGGCCCGGGTGTCTGGGAAGGGGCTCTGGCAGCCACGGAGGGCTTGCTAGCAGCGGATCGAGCCACCATTTTCAAAACCATGGCCAAGGGCTATTTTCAACGCCGGGACATGATGGCCACCTTCATGGCCAAGTGGTCTATGGATTACCCAGGCCAGAGCGGGCACTTACATTTGAGCTTGAGTAATGCTGACGGTGACAACATTTTCTTCGACCCAGCCCAGGACCATGGTATTTCAGATCAGATGCGGCACGCGGTAGCAGGTCTTCAGCGCTACCTGCCGGAGTTTTTGGTTATGTTGGCGCCAACGGTGAACAGCTACACGCGGTTAGTCAAAGGCGCTTGGGCGCCCACTGCAGCGACCTGGGGTATCGAAAATCGTACGGCGGGTATTCGGGTGATTCCCGGTGACCACAACAGTCAGCGTATCGAAGTAAGAGTAGGTGGCGCCGACGCAAATCCCTACTTAGTTGAGGCCGCCGCGTTAGCGGCCATAGAAATTGGACTGGAAGAGCGCTTGGCGCCTAACGAGCCGGTGGCGGGTAACGCCTATGAGGTAGAAGAGCACTTGCCCGCAAGCTACCACTTTGCCGAAGATTTGGGGCGCTCCGCCGACCGGTTTTTAGCCAGTGAAGCCGCAAACGCGCGTTTTGGCGAAGCCTTCGTCTCGCACTTTGCCATGAGCCGGCATTGGGAGGCGCGGGAGTATCATCGGCACGTGAATAGTTGGCAGCTCGACCGCTATTTTGAGATTGTATAAATCCAAACGCAGGAACGGGTTCAATCTATGAAGGTTCACCTTTTATGACGCTTCACTTGGGTATTTTGCAAACAGACTCGGTGCTGGACGGGCTGCAGGAGCGATTTGGGGACTATCCCGAGATGTTTGGCGGGCTGTTCACAGCCGAGGACCCGAGTATTCGCATCACAACTTACGATGTTCAGCGGATGCTGCCGACCACGCTAGACTGTGATGCTTATTTAATAACGGGATGTAAGCTTAGCGTTTACGACGACCTTCCATGGATCCGCGAACTCGCCGAATTCGTGGCTCAAGCCATCGACGGGAAGAAAAAAATACTGGGCATCTGCTTTGGGCACCAACTGATCGCCCACTTTTTTGGCGGCTTAGTGGCGCCGGCACCGGTGGGCTGGGCAGTTGGGGTACAAACCAGCACCTTGGTGCAAAAGCTGCCTTGGATGGGCGATGGTGATCAAGTCCCGGATCAATTGCACTTGGTGTCCAGCCATAAAGATCAGGTGCAGCGGTTGCCCGAAGGCGCTCAGGTTTTTGCCAGCAGTGATTTTTGTCCGGTATCCGGATTTACCCTAGGTGACCACGTGCTGACCATTCAGGGGCACCCGGAACTCAATACCCAATATTCCGAGGCACTCATGGGGGTGCGTCGGGAACTGCTGGGGGAAGACGTCTACCAAGCGGGGATCGAGAGCCTGACAACGCCCACAGACGCCCAGCTGTTTACCCGCTGGATGCTCGCCTTCGTCCGGGACAATGACGGCAAGCAACAAGCTGTGGATCAAGGGCCTTCCAGTGAAGAGCGGCGTCAGCATGGCTAAACCACCCCGTGGGTTCGCGAGGTTTTTGCGTCGGGGCGCCAAGCTCCTGAAAAACCCGCGGTTGTTGCGCCAAGTTCTCAGTCAGGCAGTAACCAAGTTGGGCCGGGCCGAAGGCGGGCCGCTGGCGGAAGTCAAAGAGCATCTGCACCGTCTGGTAGCGCTATTAAAAGCCTACGTTTCTGGAGAGTATCGTGATGTTTCTACCCAAACTATGATCGTGGTGGCGGCGGCGGTAGCCTACTTCGTCGTGCCCTTTGATGCGGTGCCGGATTTCTTATTCGGCTGGGGTTTGGTGGACGACGCCGCGGTCATCAGTTACGTGGCGGCACAAATCGCCGGCGAGTTGGCTGCCTTCGCGCGCTGGCAACAAGCCCAAGAGGCTCAGGAACAGAAAAAAGACAGTGACTGCAAATTACCCGGAGACCCATCCGATGATGATTCCAGTTAGAGGGTGTGCATGGCCCATGGGCTTGGGGGGCTTTGGCCTGGTGCTGTTGAGTCTTTGCGCCCTTGTCCGCCCGGTGTTGGCTGAGCCTATTCCAACGTCGGATCTGTCTCTGGAGTTTAGGGTTTATGTCTTTGGCCTGCCCACATGGTTTGATGGCACCGTAGACGTAGCTTTCGATCAAGATCATGTGGTGATGAAAAGCGAAATCGATAACTGGATTCTCAGCAATTGGCATCGCTCCGAGTTGTCGTATAGCGATTGCAACTACTTACCCATTCGCTACCACAATAAAGGGTTTAGCCCCGGCTGGAAGTTCAATGACGCCATTGAATACGATTGGGAAAACCTTGTGGCTCGCTATCAGGGTGAGCTACAGCGTCCCAACCAGACCGCTCCGGTTTTTCAAAAATTGGAACACCCCATCGGCGATCAAGCCACCACCGGTTACTACGTGGACAAGCTGTCTCAGTTTTTTGTTTTGGGTTGTCACTTTGCCGATAAGACCGAAGTTAGGCCGCTGCTGCTGAACTACATTGATGACACCGTGGGGCGTTATCGAGTACGGATTGTAGAGCGCGGCAAAAAGCTCCGGGTGGGGGGGAAGACCTACGAAACCATTGAGGTGGAATCGGAACCCTTCGAGGCAACACTTGGGAGTATTCACCGGCGGGTCAGCTATTGGCTGATCCCGGAGCTGGGTTATTTGCCCGCACTGATTAAAACCAAGCTTGGCCGACTGCCGCTTAAGGTGAGGCTGACCGGTGTCGTTTCCTCAGGAGAGTAGGCCGCCTGCTCGTTTAAGCCCGAATTAGACCTCTCGGGTAAATTCCGCCAATATCTTCAGTCGCTGCTGGCTCTTGAGGTGCGTCAGACCACCGCGCCAAGGTCGTGCCCGCAGCAGCAGAGCGCTTTCCATTGCAAGGATCCGGGGAGGGAACCATGGACTTTCATTTCGCGTCGGCGTGGGAACAGGTAGCCGACAAATATCCAAATCGCATCGCTACCATCTCAGACAACAAACCTCTGAGCTGGAAAGACTTTGAGCACCGGGCGTCCTGTATTGCCAGCCTACTGGAGTCCCATGGCCTGGGGCCAGATTCCAAGGCCGGTTTGTATCTGCACAACAGTAACGAGTATCAAGAAGCCCAATTCGGCATTTTCAAAATTGGTGGTTGCCCCATCAACGTAAATTACCGCTACAAATCCGATGAATTGGTTTACCTGTTGGACAATAGCGACGCCGAAGCCGTGTTCTTTCAGTCCTGTTACGCCATGCGCATTTGGGAGATCCGAGATCGGCTGCCCAAGGTAAAGGTCTTTGTTCAGATTGATGACGGTACCGAAGCGTTACTGAAAGGGGCCGAAGATTACGAGCGTGCCATTCGTTCCAATCCGCCGCTACCGCGGCGCACCCAAGATCCTGAAAGCGTCTACATGCTTTATACCGGCGGTACCACTGGGATGCCCAAGGGGGTTATGTACCCGGTCGGTGCTTTCGCGAGTTTTTTGCTCGCCATGGGGGCCGCAGGTCGGGAGCTGGAGCCGCCAGCGAACCTGGCCGCCTATGGCGACTTCTTAGATCAAATCGCCGAGCCGCCGGTCTCGCTACCGGCCTGTCCGCTGATGCATGGTACCGGGGTATGGCTGGGTAGCTTCGCTACCATGATGCTGGGGGGCACCGTGGTTACCACGTCCAAGCTGGGATTGAACCCCGACGCCTTGCTGACGTTAGTGGAAGATCATCGAGTAACGGACATGGTCATTGTGGGAGATGCGTTCGCCCGACCCATTCTTGGAGCTTTGGACGAGGCTGAAAAGCGCGGAACCCCTTACCGCATCGAGTCGTTAAAACAGATTTTGTCCAGCGGTGTGATGTGGAGTCAGGAAATCAAACAGGGTTTGTTAAGGCATCACGACATGGTGCTGGCGGATGTCATGGGCTCTACCGAAGGCGGTATGGGTAGCTCAATTACCACCCGCGACAGTACGCCAAATACCGCGAAGTTCGAGCTTAACGAGGGGGTGGCGGTAATTACAGACGACGGTCGTTTTGTGGAACCGGGTTCCGGTGAGATGGGCAAAATTGCCACGTCGGCCTTTGTTCCACTGGGGTATTACAAAGATCCGGAAAAATCTGCGGCCACATTCCGCGAAGTCGACGGCGTGCGCTACAGCTTCCCCGGCGATTACGCCACCGTGGAGGCAGATGGCACCATTACCTTGCTGGGCAGAGGCAGCGCCTGCATTAACACCGGAGGCGAAAAGGTCTTTCCTGAGGAAGTGGAAGAGGCGGTGAAACGGCACAGCTTAGTCGAAGACTGTTTGGTGGTGGGTTTGCCGGATGAGCGCTTTGGTGAACGAGTGGTGGCGGTAACATCCCTGCGGGAAAACACGGTCGCTAGTGCAGAAGACATCATTGAATTTACCGCCGATCATCTGGCGGGCTACAAATTGCCGAGGCAAGTGCTGTTGGTGGACCAGGTGCGCCGTGCGCCCAATGGTAAGGCAGACTATAAATGGGCCAAGGCTCGGGCCGAGCAAGGTTAAGGGCAGCTAGAAGAGCAAAAACATCAATAACCGGAATATAAGGAAGGGCTATGACGTCTGAGCAAAATCAGGGTGCGGGGAATACCGGGCCGTTAAGCGGCATTCGAATCATCGATCTCACCAGTATGATCTCGGGTCCTGTTGCCACCATGATGCTGGCAGACCAAGGGGCAGACGTGATTAAGGTAGAGGCCTTGGACGGTGATTTGGTCAGAGGCGCCGGAGCCACCCGCTCGGGCATTACTTCCACCTTCATTTCCTCTAACCGCTCCAAGCGAGGGCTGGCAGTGGATCTAAAAACTCCCGAGGGGGTTGAGGCCCTGAAAAAACTGCTGCAAACAGCTGATGTTATGGTGCAGAACTTTCGTCCGGGCGCCATCGATCGCATGGGCTTTGGCGAAGACGTTGTGCGAGGTCTGAAGGAAGACATTATTTACGTATCCATCAGCGGTTTTGGCGATACCGGTCCCTATGCTCATCAGCGCGTGTATGACCCAGTCATTCAAGCCCTGTCCGGTTTGGCGGCTATTCAAACCGACGGCGAAACCGGTCGTCCGAAAATGATTCGCACCATCATTCCGGATAAGACCACGGCGGTTACCGCGGCACAGGCCATTACCGCGGCGCTGTTTTCTCGGGAGCGCACGGGAAAGGGCCAGCATATCCGGCTGGCCATGCTGGACACCATGGTGGCATACCTGTGGCCCGAGGGGATGGGCGGATTCACCTTGGTGGGCAAGGAAGTGAAGAATGCCCGGGCGCAGCTATCGCCAGATCTGATTTTTAAAACCCAAGACGGCTACATCACCGCAGGAGCCATGAGCAATAAAGAATGGCAGGGTATGTGTACGGCATTGGGGCATCCCGAGTGGCTGGAGGATCCTCGATTCCTAACCGTCAATGATCGGGCGGTGAACGCGACCGAGAGGCTGTCATTAACAGGGGAAGTGCTCGCCACCAATACGTCGGCTTATTGGTTAGAACGGCTTGATGCCGAAGGCGTGCCTTCAGCCCCGGTATTGACCAGAGAAGAAGTGATCACTCACCCCCAGATTCAGGCAAACGATCTGATTCATGAATACGATCACCCGATTGCGGGTCGCATCCGACAGCCGCGTCCAGCGGCGAAGTTCGATCAAACCCCATCGGGCATCCAGCGTCATGCGCCCGGACTCGGAGAGCACAGCGCAGAGATCCTAGCGGAACTTGGCTATACCTCCGCGCAAATTGATGAGTTGGTTGCACAGGGCGTGCTGGGTGTGATGCCTGAACAAGGGGGGTAGGTTGCTGTCCAGGCGGTGCCTCGCCTCCGCATGTCGGTCCGCGTAAGAATCCTTTTGACTTAGCGAACCTTCAGCGAAGCAATCTATTCTTCATTGGCTAGCTTGCCTGATCCGGTGGTGTTGTTGACCGGCTCAACCAAAGCTGGACCAGCAGGCCCAACCCCACAACCGTCGCGATCAAATTCAGCGTGCCTCCAATCAGCGGCAAATTCACCGCGGCAGTGACAATAACAAGCCCAACGAACAGCGATAATACCAAGCTAGGGACATCGTGGCGGCGCTCAAAAATAGAGCGGCCGATCAGATGAGCCAAGACGATTTTTGCCAAGTACCATGCCACCAGCCAAGCCGCTGTTGCGATTAAAGACAGGGGCAGGCCAACCAGCGTGATGGCGACAATAATGGACATCACCGGCACGCTCACCAAAACCAAAAAGCCGACTCCGGCGTTTTTCAACCCTTCTTTGCCCGGGCCCAGCTCCGCATCCTGAAGTTTCGGAAACAACGTCAGGGCCAACCAGCCAACGATAAAGGCGGCCAAGAACCACAGCAGCCCCCAAAGGTAAAAGTCGTGGCTGCCAAAATGATTGCCAAATTCGATGTCCTTGGGTTGACCCATATAATCAACTTCGCCTTCGACAGTGCTTTGGGATCCAAGGGTCAGTTCGTCCT
>ERZ1046568.2479-NODE-2479-length-11947-cov-14.633535_pt1 | contig 11947 bp, 15 predicted proteins | sample MGYA00383092_ERZ1046568 | MGnify/ENA primary metagenome ERZ1046568 (study PRJEB29581, sample SAMEA5548362) | metagenome | biome: marine; feature: coastal; material: water | depth 1 m | study: Short-term variability in the microbial, nano- and picoplankton... | reverse complement strand
CTTTCATTGTTGTAAATATGCTTTTCAATATCCAAAAAGCTGTTTTGAGAAAAAGACTAGGCATATACATTAGAAGAAAGGAACATAAGAAAGAATCTATACATAGATTTCATTTTGAACAAATGTACCCAAGCATCCAGAAATGGAAAATAAAAAACCGATTGCTTTTACAAATCCACCACCACCTTAAAAACGGTTTCCCCTACAGCCTTCAAAGTATTCTTATCTATAGATTCCATATTGTCAGAATGTTTGTGCCAAAAATCACCAAAACCTGTATTCCCAGTCACATCATAGTGGATGATGTCTAAGGTAGGTATTCCGATGAGTTGGTTTATGAAAAGATGGTCATCTATGATAGGTCCTATTTGCCTATTTACAAGGTACTTACCATGACCCAATTTCCTTGCGGTATTCCAAACCTTTTTAACATAGGGCTGAGCATACCGCCACGAATTACCTTCCAAAGCAAATGTAGCATCCTTTGGCCCTACCATATCCAGTAATATACCGAACCGTGCTACATAGTTTGGCTTATGTGGTTTTCGTGACCAATACTGAGAGCCTAGACACCAAGAAGTAGCGTCACCTCTTCTATCTCCCATATCCTCTGCATCAAAAAAGATAATATCAACACCAGCATCTGGTCGTTGAAGTTGGAGTTGTCTCGCAATCTCTATAAGCACACCTACTCCGCTAGCACCATCATTTGCACCGTCAGAAGGTTCACCCGGATTGTCTTGATCTTCATCTGCTTGTGGACGTGTGTCCCAATGTGCACATAACAATATTCGTTTGGTTTGCTCTGGGTTTATAGTACCTATGATGTTTTTAATCTCTACATACTTTCCATCAAAACTTTGGGCACTCCCAAGTTGAGTCAAAGCGATATCACAATATTGAGCAAGCTTTTCTTCTAAATATACGGCTGCCGAGGCGTGCTCAGCTGTACCCGGTACACGTGGCCCAAAAGCTACTTGTTCTGCTATGTACTTATAAGCACTGTCCACATTGAAACTTACGGTGTACTCTTTCTTGGGTGCACTGCTAATGTTTTCAGTATTCTTACGTTTTGGTTCTTCTTTACAGCCAAAAACACTGACAATTAAAACTAAAACAACGACTTTACTAAAACGATTTATATTCATTAGTTCAGTTTATATGTTGTGCCTTCTCTGCTGTCCATTACTTCGATACCTGCATCCTTAAGGCCATCTCGTATTTTATCTGCTGTACCCCAATCCTTATTGCTTTTTGCACTCTTTCTGATATCTAACACCAGGTTCATAACGCCGTCCAAGGCTTCGCTATTGCCATCACTTTCTGCCTCTAGCCCTAATATATCAAACACAAATGAAACAAAGGTTGCTACTAGTATATCTTTATTTTTTTGATCGATTTTCAGCTTCTTGACTGACAATTCGTTGATCCATTTAGCTGCTTCAAAAAGACTTGCTACCACCTGAGGAGTAGCCATGTCAGTATCCATCTGTTCATAGATTTTCTCTTTCCAAGAGATAATGTCTAAATCATTCTGATCAGATGCTACAATCTCTTCTATTTTAGAAGCTGCGTTCATCAGGCGTTTATAGCCTTTCTCTGCTGCCCGAAGAGCTTCATTGCTAAAGTCTAGTGTACTTCTGTAATGAGCTTGTAACAAGAAAAATCTCAAAGTCATAGGACTATACGCTTGCTCCAGTAGATGATGATTCCCTGAAAATAGCTCTTCTATCAGCACTCCATTATTCAAGCTCTTTGCCATCTTCTGACCATTGATAGTAATCATATTGTTGTGCAACCAATATTTAGGCGTAGACCTGCCACACGAGTGGCTCTGAGCTATCTCACTCTCGTGGTGAGGAAAGAGAAGGTCCATACCTCCAGCATGTATATCAAAATTGTCACCGAGATACTTATCACTCATTGCCGAGCACTCTATGTGCCATCCTGGGAATCCTTCACTCCAAGGGCTATTCCATTTCATAATATGCTCAGGAGTAGCTTTTTTCCAGAGAGCAAAATCATTGGGATTTTTTTTCTCAGATTGTCCCTCTAATGTTCTACGCTCCTCACCTGCTCCAGCTATCAGATCTTCTATTTTACGACCACTAAGCTTTCCATAATCGTTGCTTTCCGAATATTTTAACACGTCAAAATATACAGAACCATTGCTCTCATAAGCAAAACCGGCATCTACAATCTCCTGTACCATTTCTATTTGCTCTATGATGTGGCCACTTGCTCTTGGCTCTATGCTAGGAGGAAGCACATTCATTTTTTGTAATGCTTGATGGTAGGCATTGGTGTATTGCTGAGCCACTTCCATAGGCTCAATTTTATTGGCTTTCGCTATCTTACCTATTTTGTCCTCGCCTTCATCTGCATCATTGAGTAGGTGTCCTACATCGGTGATGTTTCTGACGTACCTAACCTTGTAGTCTAGATGATTAAGATACCTGAATAATACATCCATCATCACCGCTCCTCGACTATGACCAAGATGCGGATCTCCGTATACAGTAGGACCACAGAGATACATCCCAACAAAAGGTGGATCCAGCGGCTGAAACTCTTCTGATTTCTTAGAAACTGTGTTGTATAAATGGAGTCTGAAAGACATAGGGGCAAATATAGTATGGATTCTAAGTAGAACACAGAAACATGAAGTCTCCGTCCGCTAGGTGTAAATGGACATCAAGTTATCTATGTTTGTAAAAGATTAACCCAACTTTGCAATGGGAAATAAGCCCAAGAACATACAATTCAAAAATCAGAAAAATGCAAATGTTCAATTTGACATCATCAAGTTAGAAGATCTATATACACGTAAGGATATTAACCATTCCATAGAAACCAATCATAAGGTTGAGTTCTATATTTTGATGTTAGTCGAAGATGGTTTAGGTAGTCACACCATAGATTTCAACGATTATGAATGCTCCACTGGCACACTTCTGACCATCCGAAAAGACCAAATCCATAAATTTTCCGCAGAAAATAGTTTAAAAGGCAATCTCCTTATTTTTACCAATTAATTTCTGGTTAATTATTTAGAAAAAACAGAAACACAAAAAACCATGCTCATGTTTAATGAGTTGTTGAGCATCCCATAAATACAGTTAGGTAATAAAGAACTAGTTATTCTTCAGAATAGCATCAAGCGAATAGAACACGAGTATTTTTCAATGAAAGACAATCACTCATTGAGTACAATAAGAAGCGAATTGCACATTATAATCACTAAGCTCTTTAGAATTAAATCTCAAGGAACGGAAGTAAACTGTGAGAAGAAATATCTTAAGGAATTCATTGCATTTCAGAATTTAGTAGAAAATCAGGTATCGCAAAATACTAAATTTCAAACTTTGCAACAGAAATGGGAATTAGCACTAAAAAGCTAAACACCTTCACCAAAGCCATAATTCATAAATCTGCTAAAGAGTTTATCGATAAAATATGCATCAAGCAAATCAAGCGTCTGCTGACGAACACCAACTTTTCTATCAAAGAAATTGCCTGCCAAATGAGTTTTGAAGAAACCACCAATTTCTATAAGTATTTCAAAAGACAAACCTCATATACGCCAGAACAATTTAGAGCATCTCGCTAGCATTTTCCCGTTTTTACAGTCTTTACTCCTTTTATTATAGCAGATCCCGCATAGGCTGATTCTTTCTTTGCGGTATCAAAAAACAATACCTGTTTTACGATACAACCTTTTAACAAACTAGAGAAAATGAATATAGTACAAAACAAACTAGATGATTTGCACAACGATGCAAAAAGAGATTATATGAGAGTAGGGAAAGGAGTAGTAAAGTCTATGTTTCGCCCACTACAACCTCAGTATCTGGAACACGCTTATCTGCCAATATCTCAAGAACAAGGAAAATCTCTTCAACGACTTATCCTAAACAACAACTGCAAAAACATAGTAGAATTTGGAACCTCGTTTGGTATTTCTACCATTTACTTAGCAGAAGCAGCCCAACAAATAGGCGGTAAGGTAACTACTACCGAGTTTATCGAAAGCAAGGCCAAAAGAGCCCAAGGAAACCTGGACGAGATCGGATTAAGCAATGAAGTAACAGTTCTAATAGGAGATGCTATGGAAAACCTTAGGCCATATAGTCAACCAATTGACTCTCTATTCTTAGACGGTTGGAAGGACCTGTACCTTCCACTATTCCAAATGCTCGAGCCCTTGTTTTATTCCGACACCATCATCTATGCAGATAACGTAGATATGGCCGGAACACAAGACTATATGAACTATGTGACCCAAAAATCTGGAGTCTATAGCACACACTATACGAACCGAAATAAAGCGTCAATCACAACTTTAAAAAATCAATAAAATGAAATTAAGACAATCAATTGCAATGCTTACCTTAATCGTATGTCTAGCAAGCTGCAGCAACAATCAAAACAAAATTTCGAACCCTTTGAAAAAATAAAACATTCAATGTTAGAAATGGCTAAAAAAAAGTAATAAGCAATAATATTTTGCTCTCCAAAAACTATTTCAAGAACTAGAGTTTATTTGTAAAAAAACACCCACCCAAACAAAAACGTAAAACAACCATTAAATTGAAGAAGCCGTGAAAAAACTTCTTGTACTTATTCTCATCCAACTTATTGGAATCACTTCCATATCTACAGTCACTTGGCAGGCAGCCAACAGAGGTTTTTGGCAAGATAGTGCTTTATGGGTAGGTGGTGTAGTGCCTGACACTACGAGCAGCGATACCTTCGTCATTAGTCACCCTATAGTGATAGAAAGTGACCTCATCTTAGAGTCTGGTGCCCATATGCTCATAGATAGCACCGGCGGAATATGCGGGCATCAAATAGCCACAGTATCTAGCACTTTTAAGCTATAAGTTTTTGGAATACTAGAACTAGACGAACTTTATGTCAATAGTGGATTCGTACATATCTTCAAGGGAGATGTAAAACTAACTACCTATGCACAAATAAAAGGCCAGGGAGGAACCTTGAAAGTAGAAGAGGAGGCTTCATTAGTAATTGGTATATGGTTTGAATGTCTATTACCTGATTACGCTTTTGTGATAGATCAAACTGTTAATATTTCAGAAAAAGAACAGGATCGTCCTGTAGTCATTTACCCTAACTCATTTAAGAACACCATTACTATACGAAACCCTGTTGATGGAGCATCAGAAATTAAGGTGTCTGACTTTTTAGGTAGGACGGTTTACGTTTCGTCATTAGTCTCTCAAGATGAAAATAGAATTGACTTAGGCTTTTTAAATAAAGGAGTTTACGTGATTACTATTTCAAATCAAGACAAAGAACAGAGCTTAAGAGTCATTAAGAAGTAGTAAATCCTAAAATGGAATGCCAGCAATTTGCAGTATGATAACCTTGTCACTTTTCAAAACTAACCTTCTCCCTCCAGTCTCCTCTCCTGCCATTTGTTAATACTGCGGTGTCTGCTATAGTTCCAACGTAAAAAAGTCCTAGACATCTTTCGTCGTCTGATAGCTTCAAAAAATTCCTAAAACCATCACCCATAGCATACGCTGATGAGCTCCAGTAGCCGCCATATTTGCCAGACTCAGAAAGTGCTAGCCACATATTTTGTGCGGCCATAGCAGTAGCAGCTACTTCCTCCCATTCGGGGACCACAGCACTTTCTTCATTTCGTCTCATGCATATTGCTACGATATGACTAACTTGGTTTTTCCGCTTTTCGATTTTGTCTAGCTTGACACTCTTAAATTTCTCTGCAGGAGTAGTTTTCACATAGCACTCTTTGCAGAGGTCCAACAAGCTGTCTTTTGCATTCTGCTCATATACTTTAAAACGCCAAGGCTCAGTATTACGGTGAGTAGGTGCCCAATTAGCTAGTTCCAACATCTCATGAATAACAGAAGTAGGAACTGACTCTCCGTTCATTTGCTTTGGATATACGGCTCTTCGTGATTTTATGATAGCTGGTAGGTTACTCATTTTGTGATAACACAAAAATAGCAGATTATGATTTGAGTTATCATTCAAATAGTTGTAAGTAATAGGGCTATAACCAAACAATTTTCATTGTTAAACGTAGTATTTATACATTTGAACTTAAACTTTAAAACGAAACAATTATGTCATTTGAATTACCGAGCTTGCCTTACGCACACGACGCATTAGAACCAAACATAGATGCACGTACAATGGAAATCCATCACGGAAAACACCACAATGGATATACTACTAAGTTAAATGCTGCTGTAGACGGAACTGATTTAGCAGGAAAAAGCATAGAAGATATACTTACAAACCTAGATATGAATAATGGTGCTGTAAGAAATAACGGAGGAGGATATTACAACCACAATCAGTTTTGGACTGCAATGAGTCCAAATGGTGGTGGAAACCCTTCAGGTGATTTATCCTCAGCTATAGACAGAGATTTTGGCAGTTTTGATGCTTTCAAAGAGGGATTTAGCAAGGCTGCTGCTACTAGATTTGGTAGCGGATGGGCTTGGTTATGTGTAAAAGATGGAAAACTAGAAATTTGCTCATCTGCAAATCAAGACAACCCTTTGATGCCAGGAATCGGATGCGGTGGCACTCCAATCCTAGGACTTGATGTATGGGAACACGCATACTACCTAAACTACCAAAACAGAAGACCAGACTACGTATCTGCTTTCTTTAATGTCATCAACTGGGACGAAATAGCTAACAGATTCTCTGCAGCATAATAACCCAATACTGATATCACAGAATAAAGCTCTTCGCAAGTTGCGAAGAGCTTTTTCTTTTTAAACCTATTTTTGTCATATGATAATTCTGAAATGGATCGCATACATACTTGCCTTTGGTGCATTTATATGGTATGTTTTTCTGCGAGGTGCTGATTTTAGTTTTGACGATAAATCATCCGTGCAAGCTGAAGTAAGTTCACAAATAGAATCTGATTATACAGACTCTTCAGAAGAAATTGAACCAATTTCTGCGTCAGAATACGTAGAAGAAGTCACTGATGATTATTTTGCGGAAGACTCCTCAGAAAGCACGTTCTATGAAGAAGAAGTAGGTGTCATTGAAACACCTGGAGACCTCGACATAACTACGATAGAATCAGAAACACCAGAAACTGTAGCCACATCATCAAATGAGGTAGAGATAGATGAATCTCTTAACACCAATGCTTCATTTCTCTTAATTGTAGGAAGCTTTGGCAATAAAAGCAATGCCGATAGACTTTTGAAAAAGGTCAAAAGTGAGTATCCAAAATCTACAGTAACATTCACGAACGGTCTAAACCGAGTGATTGTGTCTTCGTTTAACGATGAAGAAGCCGCTGAGGTAGCCAAATCTCAGTATATACAAAACACCGGAGGTTCTGCATTTGTACTAGCTCAATAGGTTTTTCTAAAACTGGGTCGCAAGTGTAAATCGAAGGCCACTAAAGGCTGGCTCCAATCTACAAATACCTCCAGTACACACAACTCCTTCTACTTGCTTTACATACGCTGCAGTAAATGAAGTAGTCTTCACATTGTACTTTGCAAATACACTAGGGTAATGAAGTACTTGATCAGCGAGAGTTGGGTTGACTATTCTCACAGGGTTGGTATTGACCATGTCACTTACAGCAATACTAAAATGAGGTGAACTGTTCCATTCTAAAATTCCATGGTAGAAACTACCTAAATCTTGATCAGTCATCAAAAATTGAGATTCTAATCTGATGCTATTCTTTCTGTTGACCTTATAAGTCAATTCCATAAAAGGGGAAACTGTTTCCACATTTTCTACTTTCTTTGGGTCTTTCCCTTCGTATACGGCCTGGTTATATTCTACCAATTGTATTCCTGCCTTACCTTTCCACTTTCGATTAATTTTCTGCTCTAGCTGAAAAAACTTCTCTGAAAATAATCGCTCTCCATTTAGGTCTGTGACGTCCGAATAGTTAAATGTGACATTTGCCTTTTTACTGAGTGAATAGATCAATTCGGCCTGATAAGCTTGCTCCCCTGTGAATTGAGCGGGAGCTTGATAACGAGCAAGCATTCTGTAACTTGCCTGACGAGTCATAGACGGCTGGTAGGTTAGTATACCATTTAGCAGATTCTCATAAGGAGATACCGTTATTGGGAAGTTTTCTATTCTTCTATATTGGGCATTGAAGCCTACGCCTTGTTTTTTATTTTTTCCAAGTTTTCGTTTCGAATAGTTTACACCAAGTTGGATAAGTTTACCATCACTGTCTAAAAGGTTTCCAAAATTATCCCGAATTGCTTCGCTTGTCTTGTAGTTATACTCTCCATTGAACCCAAAGTTTTTGTACGCTGCATTGAAGTAACCATTCATCACATAAACATTATACTTTGGAAAAAAGCGATCCAAAATTGGAAGGCCATTTATCTCGGTTACGAGCTGAGACATGGTGTTTTCATCTAGCGTCCTATTCACTCCGGATAATCCTAAATTTAGGATTGTACCGTCTTTAAATTTAAAACCCTTTTCCGCATTTATTCCTTTCACTATTTGAGGAGCGGTTTCAAACCTCTCGTTCTGGGAACCTTTCTGTTTACCACTGAAAGCTTTTACTACAAAATTGTCTGACACATTATACTTAAGCCTTACACCTTCCATGGCATAGTCTATACCTATGAGTCTGTTTTCAAAAGCTCTAAATGCTGCCCCAGAACCAAACTGATCATAAAAAGATCCTGCAGTGATTTCCAGATCACCTATGCTCTTCTTTATCTGCCAAAAACCTAAGCCTTGTCCGGTGAAAGCACCTGAGGGGTTCAGTAGATTACTGTTGTTGAAAAGGTCATACCTGGCTGCGAAGTGATACCCTTTGATATCGTAATTAAGAAAAAGCCACGATTCTGAAGAACTTATTTGTTTCCCGTATTGTGGTGAAGCTGCCTCAGTAGCACCAATAAGTGAATCTTTTAAGAATACTGAAAAATTGAATTGGAAATTTCCACTGAATACACCTTTATCTTGCCCGTACGCTTTTGGTAAGATGAAACAAAAAAGGAAAATTATGGTTAAGTGCTTTTTCATTATTGGCCGTAAAAGTAAATAATTATAAAAATACAATCGATTTTAGTTTTTTTTGAAGTGTGAATGTTTCTCAATTGGTAAATCAAATAAAGAAAAAGAAAAGCTTTCTCTGTGTAGGTTTAGATACGGACATCTCTAAATTACCTGACGGTTTGAGTAAAGATACGGACGGCGTTCTCGCTTTTAATAAAGAGATCATACAGGCTACCCATGACTATGCAGTAGCCTACAAAATAAATACGGCTTTTTACGAACAATATGGAAGTAAAGGCTGGGAGGTTTTGGAAAAAACTAAAGATTTAATACCTAACCACACCCTCAGTATAGCAGATGCCAAAAGAGGAGATATAGGCAACACAAGTACTATGTATGCCAAAGCATTTTTTGAGAATATGGATTTTGATGCTATCACGGTAGCTCCTTACATGGGATATGATAGTGTAGAGCCTTTTCTCAAGTTTGAAAACAAAATAACGATTGTGTTAGGTTTGACTTCTAATGCCGGGAGCAGCGACTTCCAAACTAACGAAAAATACAACCCACCACTATATAAGACTGTGCTTGAAAGGATTTCAAAGTGGGGATCTCCCGACAATCTAATGTTTGTCATAGGTGCTACCAAGGCAGACGCATTGGGGGAGGTTCGCAAAATTGTGCCAAACCACTTCTTATTAATTCCTGGTGTGGGTGCCCAAGGAGGAAACGCAGAAGATGTTTGCAGTTACGGAATGAATAGTATGGGAGGATTGTTAATCAACTCTTCACGAGGAATCATATACGCATCCAGTGAATCTGATTTTGCAAATGCTGCTCTTCTAAAAGCCAAGGAACTTGCTGAACAGACGTCTCCATTTGTAGCTCGGTTATGAGTTTTCCATATAGTGAGGATCTCCTGCAATTCATATGGGAATTTCAACTATATAATCAAGATGGGTTAAAAACCACTGAAGGAGATTCTATTCAAATTATCAAAAAAGGACTGCTCAACACAAATAGCGGCCCAGATTTTGAAAATTCTATCGTCAAAATCGGAAACCAAACATTCTACAGATCTATAGAAATCCATAAGAATACAACTGAATGGAGTAGCCACAAACGTCATGAAGACGTGGCATACAATAATGTAATCCTTCATGTTTGCTTAGAAGGGAGTAACCATTGCCTGCGTCAAGATGGAACAGTGCTGAAAACACTACTTCTATCAAACCGTATTAATGAAAAAGCACTGAAGTCTTATGAGTTGCTTACGTTAGAAAAGCCTTTTGTGGCTTGTGAAGGTTCTATAAACCAAATATCTGGTTTTGACGTATCTAGTTGGTTAGATAGGGTTGGGATTGAAAAGCTTGAAGCTAGATCAAAATCCATTAAAACATACTTGGATCTTTTCGAAGGCAACTGGAATCAAGCCTTTTTTATCACGCTCTGCAAATCTTTTGGCATGCCGATTAACTCGGATGCTTTCGAAGAACTAGGCAAGAAGCTTCAATTTGAGATATTGCAAAAGCTTCAGAATTCATTGTTTCAAATTGAATCGCTTTTAGTTGGTAAAATGGGCTTATTTTCGGCAGATAAACAGGACACTTATTATTCTGGACTGCAAAATGTATAACAGTTTCTTAAAGAAAAGTATGAGCTAAAAACCGTCACAACGAAAATAAAAATGGGAAGGATGCGGCCTATGAACTTACCGCACGTTAAGCTTTCTCAGTTAGCTGCACTAATTCATTACGTACCATATTTTATTTCTTACATTCTTCAACTGCCCCCTACCGATGAAATAAAAAATCTACTCTCTTTTGAAACCTCAAAATATTGGGAAACCCATTACAGCTTCAAAAGAGAGTCTACAAATAAAAAGAAGAATATCTCCAAAGAATTTGTAAATCACCTCTTCCTCAATGCACTGGTGCCTTTTGTGTTTTTCTATCAAAAAATGAAAAATCACGAAAATCAAGATGCTGCTCTCTCCTATTTAGAAAGTATTCCTGCCGAATCTAATTCAATTATGAACAAATAGGGAGACCTTGGAGTGAAAGCTGAAAATGCACTGATTAGTCAAGCATTATTAAATTTGTACAAAAACTATTGCAAACCCAAGCGTTGCTTGGAGTGTCATATAGGAAGAAAAATAAGATTAAAAAAAATGGATAAGATTAAAAAAAACATTGAAAATTATGCATTTGGGGTGTGTTCCTATTTAGGTGAGAGATTGAATATTCGGTCAAGTACCATCAGGCTCTATTTCATATATATCTCTTTTTTTACGTTTGGTAGCCCCGTCATTATCTATATGATCTTGGCTTTTTGGTTAAACATAAAACACTATCTAACAACCCGTAAGCACTCTGTATGGGATTTGTAAGAACTGTATAGTTTCTTGTTCACTCTGTTTTTTTTGCGTTAATAAACGTTAACACATGTGGTTCTACATTTGAACTATGCAACATCAGATGAGCTTCTACCGAACAACTAAGAGTTTTCAAAATAATCATAAGACTACAGCTTTGGTTTGCCAGAACTGTAATGAAGATTTTCTTGCAAATAGGAAAACTGCGAAGTTTTGTAGTAGCTCTTGTAGGTCTCAGTTTTGGATGACAAAAAACCAAAAAAAGGTCATCACTATAGCCGTTCCGATCGATATCGATGATGCATACTTAGAGAAGGTAAAAGACATGCTTGCAAACTATAGATCTGGTGCCCAAAACACAAGAAAAGCACCTGAGGTCAAAGCGAAAAGAATAGAATCTTTCGCTACTGAACAAGAACTCAGAGAGTTTATGCAAAGTGTAGGGTACTCAGACTATAAAATACCAAAGCACGATATGGGTATCTACTATGATAAAGGTCTTACGATTAAGAAGCAGGAAGATTGTTTTGAAGTGAAGATTGTAGCCTAATAGGGTTA
>ERZ1046568.2477-NODE-2477-length-11953-cov-15.429064_pt1 | contig 11953 bp, 28 predicted proteins | sample MGYA00383092_ERZ1046568 | MGnify/ENA primary metagenome ERZ1046568 (study PRJEB29581, sample SAMEA5548362) | metagenome | biome: marine; feature: coastal; material: water | depth 1 m | study: Short-term variability in the microbial, nano- and picoplankton... | reverse complement strand
TGTTGTCACGGTTCGATGCCTTACCTGCTGTCATTAGCGATCTCATGGAAGGCATAACGTCAAGGCTCAAGACGGCTTCGTAAATCTCCCCAACATCAAAATCGTAACAGTCTACACCATTAACCATCTTAGGTATAACCACATTATCCATATACCGTTCAACAGTCTCAGAGAAAGTCTCACGGCGTCCCTCTTTGTCTAGCCACTTAGCATAACGACTTAGCGCGATAAATGTTTGGTAATCGGTTGGTAGTACGTTACTGTTTGTCATTTAATCATCCCTAGTAGATATTGATATTTAAAGTAGAGTTCAATAGCAGCAAAAGGTCCAACAGTAAGAGTAGGCCATAAGAAACCTTTCCAGTCAAAGAAACTCCAGTTCCAATCGTATACTTTCTCTAAGTCTGTAATCTCTCTCATCCAGTATATAGCAACCCCTGTTGTTGGAGACAAGGTAACTATAGATACTAAGGCAGCTACTACAGCATGTGAGTATGGGTACTTAATCACTACCACGTCCTTTCATTGTTTTATCTTCCTCTAGCCAGATCAGTCGGGAAATATCACAACGACTAATTCCTATGTCTGCTAGTTCTCTGTCTGTTAGTTGGTTAAGCTTCTTGATAGTCTTTCGGTGTTCCCGCCAAGTAGCCAAGTAGTTTACGTATCTCCAGAACCAATTCATCTGTTATCTCCATTCCCTTGTAGTGTACCTCGTGCCTTACGAGATTTAAGTTTATCCATGTTCATCTCTATAGTAACATCCACATCAAGCCGTAGTGCATTGTGAAGTGCCACCAGATAGAACATAACATCCCCTAGTTCCTTCTGGATTGCCTTTTCGTCCAGAGTGTTATCTCGGAAGAACTTCTTGATCTTCTCCGCGACCTCTCCAGCTTCACCTACAAGACCTAGTGTATTCTCAGCTAGACGGTCACGACCATAGGTGATAACCATGTCCTCTACGAAGTCCGAGTATTCTTCTAGTCTAGTCATCTTTGTAGTCTCCTTAATAGGTTCATTGCTATTAGCCTTATATCTCTCAATGGCCCGTTTAGCTTCTTCATCAGTCATAGGTCTAATCATACAAGTCTCCCATAAAATTCTGTTGGTCCTCTGTGGTTATAATCAAACAAGTACCAACAACAGTTATCCTTACCTACACCCTTACTATCTTCTATCCACTTGATCCTACCAACCGATACAACCTTTTTGCACATAGTCATATACGTTGCTGACTGCTTAGTGTGCATCCAATCTGCATCGAATAGTAACCAAGTGGGTATCTGAACACTATACCATTCAATGAACGGATGCAAGAACTTTCTGTCCCAAGGAGGATTAGTTATGCAGAAGTCTAAAGGTTTACAAGCTAGAAGGTGCATTGCATCGTACTCCTTAACATCATCTGCTTGAGGCTCAATATCACTCTTATGAGTACACACCCCAGAACCGCCTGTAAGTTCTGAGATGTGGTTCACAAGCCTACCATCACCAGCACAAGGTTCAAGGTACTTAAAACCTTTATACGGTAGGTGGTCAATAAGAGGCTCTACAGCTTTGATTGGGGTAAAGTAAGCATCCCTATCTCGTCTATTGTATGAACTTCTCTTTCCCAAAGTTTTGCTCCTCTTCAATATTTTCCAAATAGGTTAACAAACTTACAAGAGTTAACTCATTTAGTATATATGCTTTATGTTGAGTATATGCAATGTAGGCCAGTAAAGTAACAGTTACCGCCATAAAAACTATTTCTGCTATCATTTGTTTTCTACACTTTCTACCATTGAGTTAAGATACCACTGAGCCTTCTTCAAGTCTTCAATGCCGTTCTTGTACTTATACCGCCAGAGGTACTTCATTACGTTACCTTTGCAGTAGTCTTGATAACTATCACCAAGAGAAGCCTTGATAGCATCAATACATTCGATACCTGATTGGTTGTAGTGACTTGGGCTGTTTACGTTGTCTTTAGTCATTACCGTACTCCTTCTCTAGCATATCCATAGAGATGAACATAGGCTCAAACCTGCCGTTGTCAACCCCTTTCATCATCACTATGCCATTCCACCAGCTTAGGTTCGCTTGACCCGCCCAACTTTCCTCATGTCCTTTGTAGCACCCAACCACCAGCCCAATACTACCAGCGTCATCCTTAAAGTACACATCACGTTTATGGCTATGACCACACACAGAAGAGTTGTGACGGTTGTTGATGACGGAATAAGCATGGTGAATACCAGAAGTAGCTGTACCGTAGTTCCCAGAACTAAAGAAATGAGCAAAGTCAACACCACAGTAGTTAGCGATTGAGGGGGCGCTATTGTAGTATTCATGGTAGTCATCGAACCACAGGTCCGTTTGAAGATGCCCAAAGGATACCCCGTAGCCTTGTCCCGTCCTATCTTCCGTTCTGGGGTTTTCGGCAATAGCTTTTTTGATTCTATTTTCATGGTTCCCCTCAAATCCTACCCAATGTAACTTCTTACGCTTCAGCTTCTTGTATGGCGATCTTAGTCTGTCCTGAGCTTCGTTGTAGTGGTTAACGTCGTTACCGTAGTTCTGCATCACTACAGCCTGTGGATAACGAGTGTCAAAGCTATTTAGGCTGCACATATCAGCACCATCACCTAAGTCGATAACCATACTAGGTTTGACATCAGCAATGTACTTACCTAACCAATCGAAACGCTCGTTACTTACTTCAGGTGCCGTATGTGCGCAACTGTATACTAGAATGTCTTTAGTCATTTTTAATTACCTTTTCATCCTGTATATAAGCTCCTAGATAGAATAGCGCATCTTCTAGGTCTACACCGTTAGCTCTAAGTAAATCTACAATCTTATCAGCCATCTTTAGTCCTTTCAATTCTCATCTCAACTTCAGGTTCCTTAAGCCATTCACTAGGAATGAACTTATCAGAATACAGGAACCCATGACGTTCACACCAATCACCATAGGAGGTCTTACTACCTTTGTTGATCTTAGTCTTAGAGTTAGTGAACACAAATCGTATGTCCAACTTAGGGTACTGCTCTTTAACCTTCAAGTGCTTTCGTCTATCTGCGGCTACGAACCGCCCTTTAGTTTCTACGATGATACCGTTACTATATAACACAAAGTCGGGTGTATAGGAACGCCACTGGTGATCCTCCCACTTAATCTTGTGCTTCTCATACTCGTATGGGATACCTTTGTCCTCAAGATACTCACAGTTGTCAGCCTCAAGACCTGATCGTACCCCATACTTTATTTGTGCTGCCTTACGTTTACTCACACTGGTGGCTCCCACATTTCACCTTCATACCTACGTAACCACAGAAGCCTAGCGTTCTCTAGTAAAACCTCTGTGTCACCTCCGTACATCTCTAGCGCCTTAGCGTACATCTCCTGAACTGTAGTACACCCTTCGTAAGCCTTCTCAGCCTTCTTAGGTCCGACACCTTTTACTCCTTGAATGTTGTCCACTTGGTCTCCTGTCAAAAGTTGCTTGTAGAAGAAGTAGTCTCCTTGCTCTTGGTTTACCTCTGTCCACTCTTTCTTCACGAAGTTATAATGCGTACAAGGGATCATAAGCAAGTCTTTGTCGATGGAAACTATAGTGCAATCTCCATTTAACTCAGTAGCCTTAATACCTAGCGCATCGTCTGCTTCCTGACCTTCAGCTACCTCAGCTAACCAACGTGTCTGTAGTTGGTCTCGTGTGGCCCTGAGATGTACAGGTCTTTCACCTCTCTTTCCTTTGTATGGTTTAATAGTTGCTATATCTGAACGATAGTTATTACTTCCAGTTAGATAGAAGAAAGTATCCTCACCTAACGTATAATCATAGGGGTAGAAACAATCGTACATGATACTACTACAAATATCATCTGTTGTCTGACGTGCTTGTTTCTCTGTGTCATCCTTTGCTGAGAACGCTGCACGATAGGCAATGATGTCTGCGTCTACGAGTACCTTAGTCACATAATGTCTCCGCACGATAGATATCACCCTCTGGTGTGCTGAACTCTAGCATGTCGATGTAGTCATAACCTGAGCTACGGACGAACTCCAGCATGTTGTAGGATAGTACCCAGAGGTCTTCTGCATTGAACTCTCGTGTTACCTTAGTTCCCTCTGGACCTTCGTAGGTCATTGTGTATTTCTCAGTGTTCATGTTATAATCCCTTTAAGTTAAAGTAGGGGCCAACCTAAGCTGACCCCAAAGTTAATTAGAAACCAGAAAGACCTGTGTTGTCTGGTACAAACTCTACAAGATCAATAACCTTAACAGCATGAAGTGTTACGATCTTACCTTCCCATACGTCCAGACGAACCTTAAGTTTAGAGCCGTTACCTACAAGAGCTTGATCGTCCCACTCTTTGTTGTCATCACCCATAACGATAGGTGACCCCATCACCTTACCTTCACCTTTATTTATGCGAGGGTTAAAGTGTGGACGTTTGCACTTATAGAATAAGTTACCTTCATTATCTTCTTTGAACAGTTGACCTACCATTCCCTTATTAGGTACACCCGCCGCTATCATAGCTTTCTTGGTTTCAGGTGTGATGTACATATTCAGTACGTAGTGACCTTGCTCAGAGAGGATTTTAGTCTTTTGATCCCCATCTTGTAGGTTCTCACCCATGTCACGGTTGTGTTCAAAAATCTTAGCGAACTTTGAGGTTCCTTCGAAGTCTACAAAAGCCATAGTATATATCCTTTATGTTGGCTGCGTTATTAGTTTAACTTAAGCTGCGCTTGATACGCAATGAACTAAGAAATTAGCACCAAGTTTGTCAGGTGCAATATGAGGGCCTTGCAAGTATACAAGTTTCAAAAGGTTCAATGTCAGTTCTTCCGAGACACCTTCACCTATCAAGATGTTATATGCAGCTTCAGGGGTTCCCCCAGAGTCACGAAACTTTGCTATAACTGCGATAGAGTTTGATATCTCAATACAGACTTTAACAGATTCAGCCGTAACAGATTCAGCCGTAACTGTAGTGGCTGCAACCGATGTAAGACCTAAAGCCATTACTGCTGTTAAGATTAGTTTTTTCATGTACATTCTCCTTAATGTATTTCAGAGTAGTTATCGCCAAACTCAGGTGTAGTTGACAATGTTACGTTTAACTTTAGCTTCTCGTTAGTCTTATCCATAGCCTTGTAGACAACTTCCGATGTCTTAGGCTCATCTCCATGTTTAACCAAGAAGATAGACTCGTCATGGAATTGACCAATAGCACACAAACCTAGATCAATGCAATACCCTAACCACGTATCGAAGCAATAAACTCCTGTACCTTGGTTAAGCGTAGAGAACTTATCCTTGTCATGTCGCAGGGAATACCAAAAACCAGATACAGGGTTATATAACCACAGTTGACCGTCTCTAGTGGTCTTAGTTTTAGTGTTCTTAGCGATAGCCTCAAGGGACCAGTTGCGTTGCCAGAACGATTCTAGTAGTTCCTCTGCGTCTTTAACAGAGAAGCCACCTCTACGGGACAAACCTAAAGGCTTAATCCCATACGTTGCTGAGTAGTTCGTTACTTTGTATGACTTTCGTAGTGTCTTAAGACTGCCAGTCTTGTTATGCAGGTCGATGTCGTCTTGTGTTACTACACCAGCAAACTTAGCTAGGTCTAGGTGTGCATCAAAGTCGTCAGTCTGTTGAGTTGCTACATACTCAGGGTCATATGGCGTCATATAATGCATCTTGGTGTTTTGTTCCAAGCTGTCCATATCAGACCCACAAAGTAAATAACCTTCAGGTGCAATAAGTAGTCCTCGTATCTCCTTTCCGTATGCCTTATCTACGCTAGGTATGTTAGCTAGAGGCTTCACATGCTTAAAACGTAGTGTGTTAGTTAAGCCATGTACTCCAGCGAACACATAACCTTCGTCATCCAGAGCCGCTAGGAAGCCCTTCACGACACTCTTACGGTGCTGTACTATAGACAGTCCCTCAAGAACCTTAACAGCAGGGTCTACGTCAGCTAACCTAACCACACTATCAGTTAGTTCACCGTCTTCCCTTACCTGTGGTATAGTCCTAGTTTCTCCTGTTGTGTTGTCTCTCTTGTAGTCGAAAGTACACGGTTGCCAACCTAAGCTATATAACCAGTCCTTAACCTGAACGTGACTGGCTGGATTTCCATCCTCGTACCCGTCGATCACGTTAAAGGTCTGTACGTTCTCTGGCTGGCAGTTCTCCTTACGTGCAGCCTCGAACTTAAGACCGTGTGAAGAAAGAGTGCCATCCTTTTTGTACATAACCTTGGGGCGATTGACAGCCTTGAAGATTACCTTCTTAGGCATAGACTTAACAAGTTCCTTGTGTTTCTCCTTCTCAATAGTTTCTAGTGTTTCCAACAGAGCTTCAGCTTTAGGTACATCAACCTTCCACTTAACTCTCTCTTGATCTGCGGCACATTGCATCTTGAAGTTAAGATACTCTATGTAGCGCCATGCGTCGTCGTGTAGAGTCTTAGCCATATAACTCCCCTAGTTTGCGCCTCAAGTCTTCCCATAGACGCCAGTTAATCTTAACGTCACTCTCGCAACGGAACGTGTAGTCTTCTCTAGTCAGGTTCTCCCAGTCCTTTACTACAGGCTTAAGTACGCCATAGTCAACCCCAAATCCTTCAAGACCGTAACTCTTTCGGTTAGGCATTAGAGTGACAGACAAAGGGTAAGTATCCACCAGACGCTTAGGCTTAGACACCTGTAGAACTTTAGATAGTGCTGGAAAGTCATACCCTATTATGTGGTGGCCTATGAAGATACGATCTTGCTTAAAGAACTCCTTAATTCCCTCGTAGTCATAGAGAGACTCTGGTTCACGCATTGTCTCATCTTTGTAACTTACTACGTGTACCCTATCGACTATATCTAGGAGACCGTTAGTTTCTATGTCAAATACTGTTTCTAGCATCCTTTTACCATAGTAGTCTCAGGGTCATAATGTAAACGACCAGCATTTCCTAGACGTGAATACGGACGGTTCTTAGTTACTTCTACATCGGTATAATTAGCGTCATCTCCATCAGCCTTCATGTCCCTCTTAAGTTCAATTAGCATAATAGCTTCCTCTTCTACACTCTTGGCATACTTAGTATGACCTGTTTCGTTTACGTGAGAGATACATATAATTCCCACGTTACGTCGCTTAGAGAACTCAACCAACCTAACACCTAATTCCGTCAGGGCAGCAGTAGCACCATCAACACCCGATAGATACGCTAGTCGTTGCAAGTGGTCGATAAACAGATAGTCACAACCGTAAACTGTTACTGCATACTTGGCTTGCTTAAGTGTATCTTCGATAGGGTCTTGAGGGTTAACCTCAAAAGCAACGAACTTGTTATCTTCTACTACCTCAGAGATAGCAATGTCAAGCGATTCGTTACTTACATCGTAAAAATCTTGGTCTTCCTGTGTGTTCACGTTCTTACCGAGGTGATAAGTTGCCATACCTCGTGCAGTTGTACTCTTTAGTTCCTCCATATGTAGGACACCTACACGCATGTTCTTCTTTACTACCAGATCGTGTTGTGCTGCTCGGAATACGCTGGTCTTTCCTGTACCTGCTGTAGCCTTAATTACCGTAATTCCCCCCTTGACCCAACCTCGTGTTACGTCATTAAGAGCATCAGAGAACGTCGGTGTGTACTCATAAGGTGTCTCCTCATGTACAGCCTTAAGCCAATCCTCTGCCCCTGCTGTAAACCCTGCTGGACTATACTTCTTAGCTGACCACCAAGCACTCTTGTATGCCTTACCTGCATTAGCCAACAGGAAGTCGTTAGCGTCCTTATGGATACCGTGGTCCATGATGTGTACCTTCTCAGGGAACAGATCAAACAGAACCTCAGCTACCTCACGTCCAGCGTCATCGTTGTCAACCGACAGAATGATCTGATCGAAGCTATCTAGGTAAGCTGATACGTTACCCCAGAGCTTTCCGTTAGGACTTGCTGATGGTATAGAGACCACAGGGTTAATGTAGCCACCCCCAGAGAGCATCTGATGGGCACTCATGGCATCTAGTTCACCCTCACATACAGTTACCTTACGTGCGCTCCCTACAGGAAAAAGGTTGCTACCAAATAAGCTATCCGCTTTGAAACCAGAGTTGCGGCTGAAGTCTTTAGGTAGCACACGAACCTTGTTAGTTCCATTAGGGTAAGGGTATACTTGCTTGATATCGTTAGTCTTAACACCAAAGAACTCCATAGTAGCTGAGGAGATACCTCGGAACTCTTTATATACCAGACCATCAGAAGGTGTGTTATCTGGTACACTCTGTTTAGTCTTAAGTACCATATCATCCATATTATTATTATCCTTTAAGGGGTACTCTTGAGCAGCCCAACTGTGTAAAACCATACCCTTCTTTGGGTAACTCTCGTCACAACTGAAGCACTTACCTACTTGTTTCTCTGTATGGTAGCTGAAGGCATCAGATGAACCACAACCAGAGAAGGGACAAGGTAAACCAGTTCTGTTCATACTTAAGTCCTTTCTTATGTATTACTTATGTTATTCTTTAGTATTTATAACCATTATGATGATTACCTATTAGTTGTTGTTTCTTGTGGTGAACTTATGTATTACTTAAGTAGCTCTTACCTATATATAGATGTGGGTAAAAGCTACGTCAAATCACGTAATGTTACAGTTCCCACTTTTTGTTTACTACATGCTTACGCACCTTTTCACAAGCCTTCTTAATTCTTACGTTGATAGCTTGTCGGGTTACATTTAAATTGACCCCTAAAACTTCTCCGTTTTTCTCTTGGTTAAAGTAAGCATGAAACAGGTCATACTCCTCTTCACTCAAGCACCCCTTAGCAGAATCCCATACGTCTTTCACCAAAGCCTGACGCTCATAAGCCTCTGCTTGATCTGACTCGTTATCTTCGTCGTGCAAGCTGGAGTCTAGCTGTGGTGCCTCACAGATCAACTTAGCCCACTCAATAGTTTCATCTGAGTAACCACGTTTGTCCTCTGGTGAACCTAGACCTTTAGCTACCCGTACAAGCTCAAAAGGCATAGTAACAGGCAGACAATCTACATTCAAGAACTTCCACTGTGCTGTACTGATGACCTGATAGATACGGTTCTCAGGTGCTTGAGGGTTGGTGTTTAGCTCTTCGTATGCAGCCATGATACCTTCAGATACCAGATCATCGTGGTGGCTTGTGTTGCTGTACTTGTGTGCTGATTTCTTTGATAGATTAGTGATAAACTCAGGTGTCATGTTATTTGCCTTCCTTTGGGAAACTGTCTTTACGGTCTTTGTCTGTGTTGTTAACGCTTAACAAACCTGCGTCTGCACCTATAGTACCCTTCTCATGTTCACCCCAAAGCTGTAGTTGGCTCTCATATTCCCCTGTTAGGCACTTTGTAGCTCCTACGTTACGTGGTACTTGATCGTTCCATACTTTTATAGGGAACTCAGAGTTAGTTAGGTTCTCACCCATGTAATAAATGTTCATTAGTCTTATTCTCCTGTAGGGGGTTATTAGAAAGGTACTTTACCAGTCAAAGGGTCACGAGGGTCATTGAAGTAACCCTTGTGCATACGATCAGGTTCAGGTGCAGCAAGTTCCTCGAATGTATCTACTGCCAGAACTCCAAGCTCTCTAAGGTGTTTCTCAAGTTCGTTAGTCATATCATGTATCCTATCTATAAGGTGTTTCATTAGTGTAGAAAAGGTGATTCCCTATCCTTGTATCCATACTATAGTGTTCCACCCAGAATGGCAAGACATTTGTTGCATGGTAGTGCGTACTTGTGATGCCTAATAGATTACCTCCTAGAGCTTCCTTAGCTATCTCCTGAGCCTCTACCCATGCAATCTTGTCCTGATGTCCTGTGTGGCGCGTAGGGTCGTCGTGTAGCCCATCGTGTGTATAACTAAAGGCTTTATGTTCGTTCACTACACCACAAACTGAGTTAGGGTAACGTCTGTCTTCCACTCGGTTAATGATTACGTTAGCTACAGCTTCCTTGCCTACTAGAGGTTCACTCCTAGCCTCAAAGAATACTGCTACTGCTAGGCACATAAGAGGTGTCATATATTATAACCACACCTGACCTGCACCACGAATAGATACTACACGATCCAGCTTGAACGCCTTATAGCTAATTCCGTCTGCTAATTTAATAGGGACCACACCATTAGCCTCGAAAGCCTTACGCACTATAGCACTGCGCTCGTTGTCCTTAAGACCTTTCTTAGTGTTAAGGCGACCATTGTAGGTCCGAGGTTCACCAGCTACCGTGAGGAAGTCAATCGTGAACATAGTACCTTTGATGGTGTCGAGAGCTTGTTGAACTGTTTCTTTAGTAAGCATTGTGTATCTCCTATCTGGTATGTCTTAGGTATATAGTGATTCGTGCAGGTATGTCAAGTCTTATTATTTAAAGGTAAGTCTTGTACCTCGTCTACGTAGTGTTCTACCATAGCCTCTGCACGATAACCTTCCGACCAATCACTCATGTTGTCATAAGCCCAATCCCAGAAGTCATCTAAATGTGTTTCTTCTGGAAACTGCTCTGGGAATACTGTCTCTAGTACCGCGTTTATCATTTCTTCAAACATTGTGTCTCTCCTTGTTATGTACCCAGTATAGGTGATTCGTAGGGTATTGTCAAGAGCTTATAAACTTTCATTTCTGACAACTCATCTCGAAGTTTATAATAGTCTTAAACATCTCAGGGTCATGTACCTCTACGTGGATCAGTACGCTTGCTAATACAGCCCTTAGATTACCAGTCTGACTTGCGTAACTATCGGGGTAAGTATCTTTAATGATTTTAAGTAGGTCGTGACGGGTGTACTCTTGTTTAGTCATTTCTTAGTTTCCTTATCTTTCTTTTCTTTGTCTGTGGTAGGTATCTCTTGACCTGACCAGTCATCACATGGGTCATCTTGATCTGGCATTGTGCTTCTCCCTTTTTACCAGCTTGTATCCTAATACACTAGCAAGAATCCTTGTGTCTGTCAACACTTTTCTTGCAGGGTCATAAGTTTCGCTGTACTCTATACATTTAGAAGATACTAGTATTGCTGCCGCACATTGCTCTACCTTGACCCAATCTATCTCTTTTTTAACCATGATTCCATTCCTTATACTTAAGTCTTTTGTTCATCAACTCTACTGCATCATAGTGGCTCAGGTTATCGCTAACAACGCACCATGACTTACGAACACCACCCTTTGTTCTACCACAGTAGTTTTCACTTAGGACAAAAACTGCATAGCCACCTTGATCTACTGTTTTCCCTGCCATAGAGTCTAGACGACCAAAGGCATATATCTTAGGGCGTTTTGGAGCTTTGCATTTACGTGCTGTCTGTTTATAAACTGATATGGTCATTTGTTATCTCCTTGTATGAACCCTTTATGAAGTGATTCTTTTCATTAGTCAATAGTTTATTTAGCTTGGGTTTACCAAGTCTCGACGCAAGATGTTGTACACCAGCTTAAAGCCATCACCGTGAGGCTTCTTGTATAAGTGCTTATACCGTCTGTCAAGTCTAAGATACTTATACTGTACGTGATGAGATACCTCGTGGGCTACAAGAGCAAACAAAGCTTTTTCATATGTGACACCCTTCAGGGAACCGATTGTTGGGTGATCCTTGAAACTGAAGTACTCTGAGAAAGAGCCTTTTGATATACCCCAGTGTGATGTACACAGAATAATACGGTTAGCGCCAGCACGAGAACGTATCTCCGTGTTGTAAACCTCAAGAACCTTACGAGCCTGTGCCTTAGATTGAGAGTAGTCCTTGATGATACCATAGTCTTTTTTGCTCAGGTGTCGCAGACATTTGTTGACCATAGACTCTACTGTCTTGAACTCTTGGGAGGATTTAGGTACTTGATTTATCTTAGGCATTTGTTATTCCTTTCGTTGTCTGTGTTGATATTAGTTATAGGGTGATTCTT
>ERZ1046568.2469-NODE-2469-length-11991-cov-13.452916_pt1 | contig 11991 bp, 12 predicted proteins | sample MGYA00383092_ERZ1046568 | MGnify/ENA primary metagenome ERZ1046568 (study PRJEB29581, sample SAMEA5548362) | metagenome | biome: marine; feature: coastal; material: water | depth 1 m | study: Short-term variability in the microbial, nano- and picoplankton... | reverse complement strand
GGGCTCAAAACTGCTGTTCGCGGCGCGCTGTACAAAAGTCAGCCATGCGGACAAAACAGACCTTCGGTTTTCCTGCTTCGCTGACGCAGCATTCATTCGCGCGCGATGCACAAATTTTTCGGCGGCGCAGCGATTTTCACAAGACCGGCCATTGCATCGGTTCAAGATAGGTAGAAACCAAGACCCATAGACACGCCACAAGTTTCAAGGACAACGAAACCTCATCACCACAAACACATCAAGGTGCTGAAGCAGTGACGATTCACGCCAAGCCCTATTACGGCATCTCGCGCGGCACTGGCGTTTGTGGCAGCTGTTGATTTCCACCTGATAGACCGGCGGGTTTTGCGATTTGGCTGACCAGTTTGACGATTGAGGTTTCTCAATCGATAGACAGGAGGTTTTTATAACAGAGGAAAAGATGAGCCCGCTACGTGCGCGGATGATGGAGGATATTGCTGGCGCGGTTTCTATTCTCAGCTGCAACGGAACTATTATTGAGATGCAGCGAGGGTCGTCAAAGCAACATACCGTTGGCGCCTGATCTAACCCCTGAGACAAGGATTTTTGTGCCCTTGCGAAGGTCTAATTAGTCCCCGATAGGTTTTGGTCCGGAGTCTTTGGACAAAGGCAGTAAGGAAGTTCTAATGCGTCTTAGGTTTTCTTTGACACGCTCAGGGCGCTTTCGTGCTGCGCCAGCGGCCAAGACATCCACGATCGCAATATAAACAAGACGCGATGCCGAGGGTTTGTAGATGTCCTGATCTTCGGGGATGTCGATCTGGACTGAGATATCGGCGAGTTGAGCGAGATCCGAGCCGGTTTTGGTCAGGCTTATTGTCGTTGCGCCATATTGCTTTGCGATCGTGACGCTGTCCAAAAGCTCAGCAGGCTGACCGCTAGATGAAATCGCAACCAGCACGTCACCCTCGGACAGGGTAGAGGACAGCATGCGCTGCAAATACCCATCCGAATGGGCCTCGGACGGAATGCCAAGCCTGAAGAACCGATTAGCACCTTCGCGCGCAACATTGGCCGAGCCTCCACCAACGCCAAGAAAAGCGATGCGATTTGCATTTGCTAAAACATCTGTGGCCTGTTCAATCAGTTGCCCGTCTAGTTGCGCGCGCGCGAGGGTAAGTGTGTCTACCAATGTGCTGAACACTTGCGTCACCAATTGACCGGATTCAGATTGATCGCCGTTCGGACCCCCTAGGTATTGCAAACTCACCGCCACACTTTGAGCCAGTCGGATCTGAAAATCACGAAATCCGTGGCATCCAATGGTCGTGCAAAACCGGTTCACCGTCGCGACAGAGACGCTTGTTGCTTCGGCAATCTCGTGTTGGGAGAGAAACGAGATTTCTTCAAGGTTTGCCAGAACGAAGTCAGCAACCAATTGTTCGCGCTTGGGGAAGGTTCCCTCAAGAGCGCGCATATGTGAGATGATATCGATGACATTGGGCATTGATTGAGGCGTCTCCTAAAGAGGCTTGTAGGCTACTACATCCATTTCAACCTTGGCGTCGACCATGAGTGCGCTTTGGACTGTCGCGCGTGCGGGCGGGTGCGCAGTAAAATACTTTGCAAAAACTGAGTTGAAACTTGTGAAGTCACGTGGATCATCTAGCCAGACGCCGACTTGGATGACATGCTCAAGTCCGCAATCGGTCAATTTTAGAACCGCGATGATATTTTTCATGACTGCCTCGGTTTGGGCAATGATGCCACCTGTCACGACTTCTCCGTCAACGGTCGGAACCTGACCGGATACATAGACAAAGTCGCCTGCACGTACCGCTTTGGCAAATGGGCGCGGAGTTCCGCCTGCGGCAGCATCAGCGCCATCGAAACGGGTGATTCCTGGTGGTGTCGTGGGCATTTCCATCTCCTAAATGTAAGTAACTTACGTATTATACTTCAATAATTCGCAAAAATCCAATAGTATTTGACATAACGGCATCAAAATGAAAGAAACTTACATCAAGACAAAAAGCTAAAATGTCATTGTAGTGGAGGAGAACGACATGAAACTGAAAACCTGGATGAAATCTGCACTTGCGGTAGGGGCTTTGATGAGCCTCTCGACCGGAGTATTTGCAGATGGGATGTTGCGTTACGCGACAGTTGGCGAGCCCCCAAGCCTTGATCAACAGGTGATTACATCTGACCTTGCGACGACCATCGCGCATCACATGTTTGAGGGTCTCTATACCTTCAACGGCTCCAACGCGCCTGTGCCGCTGCTTGCGTCTGGCGAAACGGTGTCCGAGGACGGCAAAACCATCGTGATATCATTGCGCGAGGGAGTTCAGTTTCACAACGGTCAGGCGATGACGTCGGCTGACGTGTTGGCATCACTTCAACGTTGGGGCGAATTTGGATCACGCGGGAGCCTAATTTTCGATCACGTCAAAAGTGTTGAAGCTACTGGTGATTTTGAGATCACATTGAAACTGAAAGAGCCGTTTGGCCCTTGGAAGAACTTGATGGCCTTCATCAATGGTGGCCCGGCGATCTATCCAGCAAGCGTTATGGAAGGTGCGACCAAAGAGCCGATCTCGCCTGAAAACTATATCGGAACAGGCCCTTACAAGTTCAACGCATGGGAAGCGAACCGCTATATCGAACTGGTACGTTTTGACGACTATGCATCCCCTGCCGGCGCGGCGGATGGATATGGTGGAGAACGCGTTGCCGATTTTGACACCCTGCGCTTTATCCCGGTCTCTGACGTCGGTACGCGTGTCGCAGGTTTGCGCGCTGGTGATTATGACTATGCTGAGAGCATTCCCGGCGATTTGTTTGCCGAACTGGACGCTGACGCTGGTGTGACAACTATGCTGAATGGTGGACCAATCTTTGGTTTGGTATTCCTGAATTCCAGCGACGGTCCGCTCAAAGAAAACTTTGCGCTGCGTCGTGCCATTCAGACGGCCATCGACAAGACACCAGCCTTGCAGGTCGCGATTGGTCCTGAAGGTCTGTGGCGTGCTAATGGTTCCTTTGCCCCTGAGGGCAGCGTTTGGGCCACGACGTCCGGCACAGAAAACTACAGCCGGGGAGATGCAGAAGCCGCCAAAGCCATGGCAGCCGAAGCGGGTTACGATGGTCAGCCGATCAAGTTCATGGTTTCGACTAACTATCCGTTCCACTACGACAGCGCGATCGTCTACACCAAGCAATTGGCGCAGGCAGGCTTCAACATCGACCTTCAGGTCTATGATTGGGCGACGTTGATCGAAAAGCGTGCGCAGCCGGATCAGTGGGACCTGTTCTTTACCCACCACGGTTTTGTGCCAGATCCAATCTTGATCTCGGTGATGAACGACAACTACCCCGGCTGGTGGGCGACACCTGAAAAGAAAGCCCTGAAAGACCGCTTTACTGCGTCCTCGGACCCAGCAGAGCGTCAGGAAATCTGGGCCGAAATTCAGGCTTTGATCTATGAGCAGGTGCCAACAATGAAGACGGGCGACGTCTATACCTACAACATCGCTTCGCCAAAACTGAACGGCTTGGGCGAGCAGACTTTGATCTGGCCAAGCTTCTGGAACGTGTCCAAGTAACGATCCTCCCGGCCCCCTGCTTTTGCATGGTAGGGGGCCACTTTACCATTTCACATTCATTGAGGTCGGCATGCTCGCTTATACTTTGAAGCGCCTTTTGACGCTTATTCCGACACTTCTGGCGGCCTCGATATTGGTGTTCCTATTCGTTCACCTGATCCCGGGCGATCCGGCCGCGATCTTGTTGGGTGACACAGCAACGCCCGAAGAGGTAGCGCAGTTGTCTGCCGAAATGGGCTTTGACCGCCCGCTATGGATTCAATACTTCTTTTGGCTCGGTAATGTCCTTCAAGGCGATTTGGGCACATCTATCTTCTTTCGCGAGCCGGTCTTGTCCGTCATTGGTAGCGGTGCAGAGACGTCAATCCTACTTGCGACCATGACGATGGTTTGGATCATTATCATTGGCCTGCCCATCGGCATCCTGTCTGCCACAAAACATGGAACATGGATCGATCAGATCACCTCTAGCGGCGCAATGTTGGCGGCATCCATTCCAACGTTCTGGCTTGGTCTCTATCTGATCATGATCTTTTCGGTGACCTTGGGATGGTTTCCAAGTTCGGGGTTTCCGTCGCTTTCAGATGAGGGCGGCATTTCCAACCTTCGCTATCTTCTGCTGCCCAGCCTGACCTTAGCGGCCCCCAACGCCGCGCTGATCGTGCGGCTTGTCCGCGCATCAATGCTAGACGTTTCACGCGAAGATCACGTCCGCACGGCGCGTGCCAAGGGCCTACATCCCTCAAGGGTGGCCATCAAACACATCTTCAGAAACGCCCTAATATCCGTTGCTGCGGCCTTCGGGTTCACATTCGCCGCGCTAATCTCGGAGGCCGTTGTGACCGAAACCGTCTTTTCACTGCCCGGCATAGGACGACTGGTCGTACAATCGATCCTGCGCCGCGACTATCCGGTCATCCAAGGTGTGATCCTAGTGATTGTTGTTCTCTACATGGTCATAAACCTGTTGGTTGACCTCGCCTATGCGCGCTTAGACCCAAGGGTATCGCTGAAATGAATGCCATGAATTTCCTCCGTAATGCCTTCGCAGGTCGCAAGCTTGCCACCGCAGGTTTCATCTGGCTGTGTTTAATTGCCTTGGCCGCGATCATTGCACCGCTAATCGCACCCTTTGACCCCTTGGAGATTGATCCGGTTGGTCGCTTGGCCGAACCTGGTTGGCCAAACCTTTTTGGCACTGATCACTTCGGCCGCGATACGTTCTCGCGGGCAATCTACGGCGCACGTATGACAGTGATCATCGGTATGGGCAGCGTGATCGTCGCACTTGTTGCTGGTGGCGCGATTGGTATGCTGTCCGCGTATTTCACAAGGCTTGGGCATTTCCTGATGCGTGGCGTCGACGTACTGATGGCCTTTCCGGCTTTGCTTATGGCACTGGTTCTGATCACTCTGCTAGAGCGCAGCGTGTTCAACACAATCCTCGTAATTGGCATTGTCTATGCCACGACGACAGCGCGCATCCTGTACGGCATGACACTGAAACTAAAAGGCGAAGTGTTCGTTGACGCAGCCATCTGTTCGGGCGCGGGACATACTTCTATCCTAATTCGCCATATCCTGCCCAATCTTGTCTCGCCCCTTTTAGTGCAAGCCAGCTTTATCTTTGCCTTTGCTCAGCTACAGGCCGCAGCACTTGATTTTCTGGGGCTAGGTTTGCCGCCCGAAGTGCCAAGCTGGGGTAACATGCTGTCTGAAGAGCGTATCTATATTACCCGCGCGCCATGGCTGCTGATCTATCCCGGAATGTTGATCGTGCTGTCGGTCTTTTCCATGAACCTTGTGGGGGACGCGCTGCGTGACAGCATCGACCCGCGGTTCAAAGACGACATTGCGGGGGTCTGATCACATGGCATTGTTAGAAGTAGAAAATCTAGAGATCGCGGTCAGCGCAAGGGGCAAGCTGCTGCCAGTTGTCCAAGGCATTTCTTTTAGTGTTGATGACAATGAAACCTTGGGCATTGTTGGCGAAAGCGGCTGTGGCAAAAGCCTGACATCGCTGGCTATCATGGGCCTGTTGGGTGGAACCACAGTGCGGATCACCGGTGGCAGCATTCGCTTTGACGGCATGGACCTGCTGACGCTGCCGGAAAAAGACCGTCGCGCCATTATGGGCAACCGTATGGCAATGATCTTTCAAGAACCGATGACGAGCCTGAACCCTGTTTACCGCATCGGCGACCAAATCATCGAAAATCTGCGCCAGCACCAAAGCATTTCAAATTCCGCGGCACGCGACCGTGTGGTTGAATTGTTGACCCTCGTGCGCATTCCAAGCCCTTCTGAGCGGATCGACAGCTTTCCCCATCAAATGTCTGGTGGTCAACGTCAGCGTGTCATGATCGCCATGGCGTTGTCTTGTGACCCTAAACTGCTGATCGCCGACGAGCCGACAACTGCCCTAGACGTTACAGTTCAAAAGGAAGTTCTTGATCTGATGGCGGACCTGCAGAAACGCATGGGAACCGCCATTGTGCTGATCAGTCATGATTTGGGCGTCATCGCCGAGACCTGTGACAAGGTCGCGGTAATGTATCGCGGTCGTATGGCTGAGGCCGCATCAACTGCTGATCTGTTTGCCGAACTGGCCCACCCCTACACGCGTGGTCTGCTGAACTCGATCCCCGTTGTTGACCGTGATGTCGAATGGTTAGAGGCGATACCGGGCCGTGTCCCGACATTGGAAGAAAATCTGACTGGCTGCGCTTTTCATCCGCGCTGCGCTTTGGCAACTGAACTATGCGCCTCCAACGTACCCGCCACGACCGAATTTAAACCGGGTCACTCTGTTCAATGCCACTTTGCTGGAAAGGTCGCGTCATGAGTGAACCATTGTTGCGCATCAGTGATCTCAAGACTCACTTCCAAACCAAGGGTGCGGGGCTGTTTGGCGAAAAGAAAGTCATCAAGGCCGTCGACGGGGTTTCGTTCGACATCGCTCCGGGCGAGGTCCTTAGCTTGGTGGGCGAGTCTGGATGCGGCAAATCGACGGTTGGGCGCACTTTGACCCATCTTGAAAAGGCAACATCAGGGACGGCACAGTTTGAGGGACAAGACTTCTTGGCGATGGCGCCTGCTGAATTTCGCCCGTTGCGCCGCGAGATCCAGATGATTTTCCAGGACCCGTTTGCCTCGCTCAATCCACGCCTCAAAATTGAGCAGACTTTGGGCGAGCCGCTGTTTATTCACGGGCTATGCAAAACATGGGATGAGGCGCGCATAATGATTGCGGCCATACTTGAAACCGTCGGGATGGACCCAATTGTTATGACCCGCCATCCGCATGAATTTTCTGGCGGACAACGCCAACGTATCGGTATTGCGCGCGTCATGATCCTAAAGCCAAAGCTTGTGATCGCCGACGAGGCCGTCTCGGCGCTGGATGTCTCCATTCAAGCGCAGGTACTGAACCTGATCAAAAAGCTGCAACGCGATAGCGGCGTGTCGATGCTATTCATCAGTCATGATCTGGGCGTCGTGCGCCATATCAGCGATCGCGTAGCCGTGATGTTTGAGGGGAGAATCGTCGAAATTGGCGACAAGCACCAGATTTTCGAAACCCCTCAGCACGCGTACACCCGCAAACTGCTTGGCTCAATTCCAAGGGTTACCATTGGAAGGGAGGTCGCGTGATGCAACACTCCAAGCGCGTTTTTTTGGGCTCAATAGCGACAGAAACCAATACGTTTTCTCCGCTCAGGACGGACATTCTGGACTTCAAGGAAAGCTTCTATGCGCCTCCCGGTCAACACCCGAAAACTCCGACGTTGTGCAGCGCCATTTATCCTGCCGCACGCGCCCGTGCCGCGGAGTTGAACTGGCAGATCGTTGAAGGTACCGCGTCTTGGGCTGAGCCGGGTGGGGTTGTAAACCAGCACACTTGGGAATTCTTGCGTGACCAACTTTTGGCTGAACTCAGGGCCGCGATGCCCGTTGATATCGTCCTGCTTGGCCTGCATGGCGCAATGGTGTCACAGGGATGTCTCGACTGTGAGGGCGAATTGCTGGCGGCTGTTCGTGAGATTGTCGGTACCACAGCGATTATCGGCGCGACGTTTGACCCACACAGTCATCTCTCGGAACGCAGAACCGCCAATGCGAACTTGATCACCGTCTTCAAAGAATTTCCACATACTGATTTTGTCGAAGTTGCCGAAAATTTGGTGGATTTGGTGCAACGTGCGTCACTGAAAGACATAAATCCTGTGATCAGCACCTTTGATTGTAAAATGATCGAAGTCCTTCCCACCAGCCGCGAGCCAATGCGTAGCTTTGTCGATAAAATCAAAGCGCTTGAAGGGCACGACCCCATTCTCTCGATCTCGGTTATCCACGGGTTCATGGCCGGTGACGTTCCCGACCTTGGATCGCGCATCGTGGTGGTGACAAACGACAATGCGGTGGAAGGCGACCGCCTGGCGGCGAAATTGGGGGCCGAGCTGTTTTCAATGCGCGGAAAGACACGGCCAGAGTTTTTAACCGCTCGAGATGCATTCGACAAAGCCGAAGCCTCAACCGCCTCGCCGGTTGTGATTGCTGATGTCTGGGACAATCCCGGTGGCGGTGTTCCCGGCGACTCCACAATTTTGCTGCGCGAAATGCTGCGCCGCAAAATCAAGAATGCCGCCCTCGCAACTATTTGGGACCCGATTGCAGTCCGCATATGCTTTTCGGCAGGCGAAGGTGCGGAGTTCCGGTTGCGCTTTGGCGCGAAGATGTCTGAATTTGCCGGTGAGCCTTTGGACGCAGATGTCATTGTCAAGCGCACCATGCGCGACGCGGCTCAAAGCTTTGGACAAAGCGTCGTACCCTTGGGTGACGCGGTCTGGATCGAGGTGAGCGGGATCGACGTCATTCTAAATTCAGTTCGAAGTCAGGTGTTCAACCCTGATGTCTTTTCCAACTTTGGAATTGACCCAACAAAGAGAAAAACTCTGGTGGTTAAATCAACGAACCACTTTCAGGATGCTTTTTCCGGAATATCAAACGACATTTTGTACGCCGCGGTTGATGGACCCTATCCCAGTAACCCTGAAACCAACGAATATCGCAATTTAGTCAGAAACATCTGGCCCCGCGTGGAGAACCCTCATGGCTGACGAAATCGATTCAATCCATACACCCGCGTTTGTGGTGAACGAAGCGGTGGCATTACGCAACATCGCTGCGTTTCAAGGGCATTGCGATAAGGTGGGTTTAAAATTACGACCACATATAAAAACCCACAAATCCATCCGCTTTGCAAAAGCGCAGCTTGCTGCTGGTGCTGTTGGGATTACCTGCCAAAAGATCAGCGAAGCCGAAGCCATGCTTGCCGATGGCATCGACGACATCTTGATCACCTATAACATCTTGGGCTCATCAAAGCTGGCGCGGCTTCGCGCCCTTTCAGATCGTCTTGCCGCCCTTTCGGTTGTGGTCGACAATTCAGTGGTGGTGCAGGGGTTAGGACAGGCTTTTGACGGGGCATCTCGGCCTCTGACGGTATTGGTCGAATGTGATACCGGCGCAAAGCGGTGCGGTGTCCAAACGTCGGACGTTGCCGTTGAACTAGCGTATCAGATCTCGAATACATCAGGTCTGATCTTTGGCGGACTGATGACTTACCCCGCCGTAGGCATGGCCAATGATTCCGCGCAATTCATGCGTGATACGAAACAGCTTTTGGATGAAAAAGGGCTGGCTTGTCCTGTCATTTCCGCAGGCGGTTCACCGGATATGTGGACCGCAGCGCCTGACGGCATTGTCACTGAATATCGCATTGGAACTTATATCTATAATGACCGTTCTCTGGTCGAGCGGGGCACCTGCACATGGGACGATTGCGCGGGCCACGTCTTAGCCACCGTCGTTAGCACACCAACTGCGGCACGTGCAGTCATTGACGCTGGATCCAAAGTTCTCACCTCCGATCTATTGGGGTTTCCCGATTTTGGTCATGTTCTTGGGCATCCGGAAATTAGCGTCGTCGGGCTTAGTGAAGAGCATGGTGTTTTAGAAGTTGATCCTGAGAATCCACTGAAGATTGGCGAACGGGTCAGAATTGTTCCGAACCACGTATGTGTAGTCTCAAACATGTTCGATGACGTCTGGATTGAAGGCGAAGGTGGCAGCCTTGTACAAATGAAAATCGATGCGCGCGGGTGCGTGATCTAGTAAATTAAGCATTTGTGAAATTCACTGTTTCGACATTTTACCATACTGCCCGAATGGCTGCATTCTATTCCGCGATGCGGCAGCGATTTTACCGCAGGGCAGCAGAATCTTACGCTGCGAGCGCCCACAGCGAAAAAAATCGAATTCACAGTATGGGCTCTAAGCCGCCATTCGCTGCGTGATCATCTTACGACTGCTATGCGGACAAAGAAGACCTTGGAGTATGCTCAACCAATGGCCGCTTTTTCAGGTCCCCGCGACGCGCAAGCGTGTCTTCATGCGCGACTGCGACTGGTGGCGGTGTGAGAACGGCAATAGCCTAGAGAATTGGTGCATGTTGGATATCCCACATGCCCTACTGCAACTTGGATATGACCTATTTGCCGAAGTCCGTCAGACAGCCTCAGATCAGCGCTAGTCCTACGTCGCGTTAAACACCGGAATACATATCCTTCTTCCGGCTTCGCGTCTCTTTCGTATCTTCGTCGCTGCCATCATGGAATGTCCCAAACCAACGGTCCCATGGCATTTCCTGATTGCCGTAGTTGCACTCGTAATAGCGGTGATGGAGTTGATGGTAGAACGTCCCCAATGCCAGCTTGCGCTTATCCTTGATCAACAGGTCTTCGTAGCCAGTATGGGTCATCGCCGCCCCCGGTCCAAGATAGATCACATGGAAATACACGAGGATTAGATGGCTGGGGAACACGCAATGGATCAAAAGCGAGGACAGGTAGAGCAGATGCTCAACGGGATGCATGGAGAGCCCGGACCACGGCCCGATATTGACATTGCGGTGGTGCAGCGAATGGACATGCTTATAAATGAACGGCACATGCAAAAGTCGATGCACCCAATAAAAATGAAACGCCGACCAGATCGGCAGCAAAACCAATCCGGCAACAAACAGGATCGGATTGGAGGTCAAACTGATCGTCGGAACGTATTCGTTCGCCATCAGCCACATAATGACGACTTGGAACATGGTAAGTTGCAGTACGCCGCTGCCCAGAGACCAAAACACATTGTCATGTACTTGGTTCGAGAAATTCCAAAGCTGATTGCCGCGTGCCGGCTCTCGATGGTCGAACTTCAGCGTTTTGCCTTGCCCCTTCCGCATGTAGAAAAAACAGTGGAGCCCTCCTGCGACCCCGATCATTAAGCATAGATTGACGAGCCAGATCTGAAGGACCCATCCGAATGCGAAGGTCTTCGCCGCCTCCAAGGGTGGGTAGAGCAACCACCAACATAACGTTGCCAGCAAAACCATCATCACGCGCTCGCTCATCGTAAGCCAGTTGCGTAATACCCACCGGCCAAGAAAGTGTGGATCAGGCGGCCATTTGAAAATTGAGAGGTCAGCAAGTGGAAGATCAGGGTGATAGTTCCACTCTTTGCTTATCGGCTTTGGGTCAGTGTCGTGCGTCATAGCAACCTCAGGACATATCTGATGGCGGGGTTAAAACTGGCGGCGTTTCAAAATCATCGCGCCACGCGACAAGGCAAAGCACCGGATCATCCAAGGTTTCCATCGCATGCGGCTGGTTGCTTTGGTGAAACGATGTTTCACCTTCGGTGAGCCTCTCGTCGGGGCAGTCTTTGCGTTTGAACACCCCGTTGCCGGATACAACCAAATACATCTCTTCAGCGGGGTGGTGGTGCCAAGGATAATAGAAGTGAGGCGGCATATAGACCATAAATAGCCGTATTGCCGCCGACATGAACGGGGCGTTTTCGCCAATGATGCAGTAGCACGCGAACTGGTCCATGAAGTCGTCACCAATGTCGGTGTCTTTATAGGTTTGGCGCCAATGAACCGCATCGCTTGCCGCGCGAATGGCATCCTGAAGTGCTGGGTACTTTTGAGAGACCAACTTTTTGTCCTCACAAAAGACATCGCAGCACGTGCTATGAAATGGCGTGACGGCTTGGCGGACGATATCATCTGGAAACGGCGTAAAACCCGTCATCTCGGCATTTCCGGCGTAGGCGTCTTGCGTTGTACGCAACAGGGTTTGATAGACGGCTTCTTGATTCATATCACAACGATTGGACAATCATCGATTGTCGTCTGTTAAAAAAGCGACATTGATGACGGTTTCGGTTACGAAACTGGGGGCAACTCAGTTTGACTAGATTTGATAGATGCCCGGAATCAGACATTCGCTGCGACCCAGAAAAATGTTACAAGGGCTCAAAACTGCTGTTCGCGGCGCGCTGTACAAAAGTTAGCCATGCGGACAAA
>ERZ1046568.2463-NODE-2463-length-12010-cov-4.466165_pt1 | contig 12010 bp, 6 predicted proteins | sample MGYA00383092_ERZ1046568 | MGnify/ENA primary metagenome ERZ1046568 (study PRJEB29581, sample SAMEA5548362) | metagenome | biome: marine; feature: coastal; material: water | depth 1 m | study: Short-term variability in the microbial, nano- and picoplankton... | reverse complement strand
GCAACGAAAGTATGTAGAAACATTCAGCCCATATGTGCGTCAATTCCTTGAAACTCTACAGAGACCGGAAGTAGAATCAATTAAGAATATCAGGCCATCCATTGCAGTTGAGCAAAAAAATACCATCAGAAATTCACGATCTACGATTGGTACGATGACAGAACTTTGCGATTATTTTAAAGTGTGGTTTTCTCAGGTTGCCCGATTTATTGATCCAGATTCTGGAAATGTTCTTCAGCACGAAACTCCTCAATCACAAGCCGTTAAGCTAACAAATAAAAAAGACTCCCAATTCATTATTGGTTTTATTGCGGTAAGACCGGAAAACCTTTCTTCGAAAGATTTCCTTACTTTCTTAATACAGGCGGGACATGCTCGTGGTTTACATGGAAATAAATTTCTGCACTTAGAAGATATCATGAATTCCGACTGGAATGAGATTGAAATATTTGTGGCGGTTGATCGTGTTGATACTCAAAAGGACAGTAAATCTAGGCTCATAGAGGCTATTTCACTTTCGATTAAGCATGGTCATGGCTTGGGGCAAGTAAGGGATTATTCAGGCAAATTGCTCAACCTGTTATACGAAGGACTTCGATCTCCTGAAAGTGGACGAAAATTCCCGGCTGCACATCCCTCAGCCTTTTCTTTTAATTCACCAATTGGAGCATGTGCCAAATGTAAAGGGTTTGGCAGAATTATAGAAATTGACCCTACACTTGTTGTTTCAGATCCATCATTATCAATTATTGGGGGAGCGGTAAAAGCATTTTCAGGAAAGGTATATGGACACTGCCAGGACGAACTATTACAAGCCTGCAAAGATAAAAAGATTCCCACAAATATCGCTTGGAGTAGTCTCACCAAAAAGCAAATAAATTACATTTGGCAGGGCGATCCAACCTATTCAGAAGGCAGCCAGAAGTGGTATGGAATTGATGCATTTTTTAAATGGATTGAAAAGAAAACATATAAAATGCATGTTCGGGTCTTTCTTTCGAAGTACAGGGGATATTTTAATTGTCCAAGCTGTGACGGAAATAGACTAAAAGAAGATTCGCTCCATTGGAAATGGAATAACTTTACATTACCAGATCTCTATCGCTTACCCATTGACGAACTTTTTAAAAAGATTTCAACCTACAAACTAACTGGTGATCCAAAGTCCGATCTCGCGATTGAAAGTATCCAAGCCAGACTCTCATACCTTAAAGATGTGGGCCTTGGTTATCTAAGCTTGGATCGTACCGCCAAAAGCTTAAGTGGCGGAGAAACTCAACGGGTTAACTTAACTGCCTGTCTGGGTGCTTCTTTAACCGATACGCTTTTTGCCTTAGATGAACCTACCATTGGACTCCACGGAAAAGATATTCACAAACTGATTTCAATTCTAAAAGCACTAGCAGATGCCGGGAATTGCGTTTGTGTGGTGGAACATGATGAGCAAATAATTAACGCGGCTGACAAAGTTTTTGAAATTGGACCACTTCCGGGAACAAATGGGGGAGAAATTTCTTTTGAAGGGACAGTTGCACAACTACACCAATCCAAAAATTCTATTACTGGACACTGGCTTAACCAAGATTATCTTCCTTCCTTCTTGAAAAGTCCTAAACGGAAAGTTCGTTCGAAAGATCCTTTTTTGCACATTAAGAATGCATCCTGTAATAACATTCAAAAATTAAGTACTCAATTACCCCTTTCTAAACTGGTTTGCATTGCCGGTGTTTCAGGGTCCGGAAAATCTACACTCCTCCACGATATTATCTACGCCGGTATGATAAATTCGAATAAAAATACAAGTGTAAAAAGCGACATAGATTTTGATGGGGTTGTTGTAATTGACCAAAGTTCGGTAGTGCGATCACCCAGATCAAACCCAGTTTTATATTCCGATGCTTGGAGCCCAATCAAAGAAGCTTTTGGAAGAACAGAATCAGCAAAAAGACTTGGGTTTTCCGCAAGCGATTTCTCATTTAACGCAGGAAATGGAAGATGTGAAGTATGCACTGGCCTAGGGTATGAAATCGTAGAAATGCAATTTTTATCTGACGTTCAAATCCCATGTAGTCATTGCTACGGCAAGCGGTTTAAGGAAGAAATCCTAACGGTTCAACTAGATGGATTAAATGTATTAGAAACATTAAATTTAACAATAGATGAAGCTGTTTTACGCTTTGAACACTTTCCAAAAACCAAACGAAAATTAAGCTCATTAAAAAATGTTGGGTTAGGCTACTTAACCTTGGGCCAACCATTGAATACTCTCTCAGGAGGAGAATCCCAGCGTTTAAAGTTAGTTAAATATATGACAACATTAAAGAAGGGAGCTCTCCCTTCTTTACTCATCATTGACGAACCCACCACCGGACTGCACATGGAGGATGTAAAACAACTCATGAAAAGCCTTCAGGAGATCGTGGAAAGCGGACATAGCCTTCTCATTGTTGAACATCATTCCCACGTTCTAGCACAGGCTGACTGGATTCTTGAAATGGGGCCAGGTTCCGGAAAGCAAGGAGGGCGAATGATTGCCTCTTCAACTCCTGCTAAGTTATCAAAACTAAATACACCTACTGGCTCTCTCTTAAAAAAGAAAACGCAAGTAATACTGAGCTCAATTCAAGGTAAGGAGATTCAAAATAAGAATTTTAGTAATTTTCTAGAAATTGAGGGTGCACGAGAAAATAATCTTCAAAACATATCCCTGAAAATTCCCACTAACCAATTTGTTGTAATTACTGGCCCTTCCGGATCAGGAAAATCTTCGTTAGCGTTCGATGTTATTTTTGCTGAAGGTCAAAGAAGGTTTATGGAGTCAATGTCATCTTATGCACGACAATTCGTGGAACAACTTGGTAAACCTGCAGTTGATCGAATATCTGGAATTTCCCCCACGGTTGCAATTGAGCAAAGAGTTACCAGAGGAACAAAGAAATCTACAGTTGGTTCAATTACTGAAGTGGCACAATTTCTTAGATTATTATACGCCCGTGTTGGAACACAATTAAGCGTTCAGAACGGCAATCCTTTATCCATTGCAAGTGAAACTGAAATCACGGATCAAATTGAAAAAATTGTACGGCTTAAAAAACCATCAAAGAAAGTCCCTCTTTTTCTCTTAGCTCCCTTAGTCACAAGTAGAAAGGGACATCATAAACCAATAGTTAATTGGGCGAGAGACAAAGGATATGATTTTGTAAGATGTGACGGCCAGTTTTTAAATACAAACGGATTTGAGGGATTAGACAGATACCGCCTTCATGATATTGAAGTTCTTTTGGAAGAATGGCATAATGTTCCTGATCGAAATACGATTCGACAAAGCGTTCGTCATTCCCTTCAAATGGGAAATGGCAGAAGCCTTGTTGCCTCAAGAAATGGTGATACCAGCATTTGGTACTCAACCTCAAGAGTTGATTCCTCAAATGGTGAATCTTACCCCGAATTAGAACCAAGTCTATTATCATGGAATTCCGCTAGAGGATGGTGCCCATTTTGCAAAGGGTATGGTAAAATTTATCAATGGATGAAAGATGATTTACCAGCAACCGGAAATTGGTGGAAAATGGAGGACGGAGAAAAATGCTCCGAATGCAACGGAGAACGGCTCAATGCAGTCAGTCGAAGTGTAGTTTTATATGGGGCTGAAAAAAAGAAAATATCTTTTCCGCATTTACTGGAACTCACTCCTAATGAAATTATCGTGTTTCTAAATAATGTGCAATTACCACAAAGGCTTCAGTCTGTTGCCAGTGCCATTATACCTGAAATAATTGAAAGACTTAAATTCATGACTCAAGTGGGACTCGATTACCTTTCACTCAACCGAGAGACATCCTCATTATCGGGAGGGGAGGCACAAAGGATTAGATTAGCCGCTCAACTTGGATCAAACCTTTCAGGTGTTTTATATGTTTTGGACGAACCATCCATTGGGTTGCACCCAAAAGACAATCAGAAACTCCTAGGTTCATTACGAGACTTGCAATCCCGTGGAAACTCGTTGCTAGTGGTCGAACACGATCCGGAAACAATTCAACAAGCAGATTACCTAATTGATATTGGACCGGAAGCAGGACGAGAGGGTGGTAAAATTGTGGGAGAAGGAAAACCAGCTGAAGTATCGAAAATAAAGGGATCCTCGACAGCCCAATATATGCGAGAGGGTATCAAACATCCAATGCGTGGTTCCTGGAGAAAACTAGCATCGAAATCAAATTATTTAAAAAATAAAAATTGGTTAAAAATTGAAAAAGTTAATTTTCGTAACCTTAAAAATTTTTCCATCGATATTCCTACTGGTAGATTATCAGTCTGTTGCGGAGTTTCTGGATCAGGTAAATCTAGCTTTGTGAGAGGTTTTCTATTTCAAGCAATAAAACAATCTATTGTAGAAAAATCGGACGATCTAAACTTAGTTAATGGTAGAGTCAAAAACGGCAATATCTTTAATAAAGCAATTGAAGTTACGCAAAGCCCCATCGGCAAAACTTCGCGATCCACTCCCGCAACCTATTTGGGTGTATGGGATAAAATTCGCACAATGATATCATTACTACCAGAAGCAAAAGCAAAAGGATGCCCTCCTGGACATTTTTCATTTAATGTAAAAGGTGGGAGATGTGAGGTTTGCAAAGGAGCAGGTAGAATAAAAGTGGAAATGAGCTTTTTACCCAATTCATTTGTAAAATGTTCAGAGTGTAATGGAAAACGGTACAAAGAAGAATTACTTGGATTATATTGGAAGGGGAAAAATATATCAGACATCCTAGAATTTACATTTGAAGAAGCAGCTGATTTTTTTAAATTCGACAACTACCTTCATCAAACATTTTCACTTATGATTGAGACTGGACTCGGTTATATTAAACTTGGCCAAATTTCTCCATCTTTGTCAGGGGGAGAAGCACAAAGGTTAAAATTAGCGGCGGAACTAGCTCATGGAATAGACAAACAAAGACATAAAAATCTGCACAAAAGTAAACCCACACTTTACATACTAGAAGAACCCACAATTGGGTTACATACATTAGACTGTAAAAAACTGATATCATTACTCCACCGTCTGGTTAATGAAGGAAATACCGTAATTGTAATTGAGCACGATACCGATGTTATAGCAGAGGCAGACTTTCTTTTCGAACTAGGTCCAACTGGTGGACAGAATGGTGGGAAATTACTTTACAAAGGAAAAACAGCTGGAATCCTCAGATGCCCGGCAAGCAAAACTGCTCCCTTTCTCAAAAAGATTTTAAATTAAGAGACGACCCGAAAGAAGATTTTTTTTCCCGCCTTCACCACGACTTCAGATTCAGCATTTCCAAGAGTTATAACTTCCTCCGGCTTCAACACTTTTTGTCCATCGATTTTAATTGCACCCTGCTGAATTAAGCGTCTAATTTTTCCTTTTGATTCGAAGATATTAGAATTACTTAGGATATTCAGAACAGTTGGCTGGTCACCATTGCTTAACAATTCTGAAATCGAATAAGAATTCATCTCGTCTGGATTTTCTCCTTGTGTAAAAACATTGGAAAACGAGTTTCTTTCACTTTCTGCTATTTTAGGATTGTAAAAAAGCGCGGTTAATTCTTCCGCTAACTCCTTTTTAATCTCCATAGGGTGATTCTTTTTTAGCTCTTCAATCTCTTCTTTATTTCTCATAAGAAGAAGCTTATAATAGTCCCACATAGTTTCGTCTGAAATCGACATAGTTTTTCCAAAAATATCTTTGGAATTATCATTAAACGCAATATAGTTATCGTAACTTTTTGACATCTTTTTTGATCCATCGAGACCAATTAGTAGTGGCATCGTTAAAACAGCTTGGGGGTCCACTCCTTTATCCTTTTGTAATGTTCTACCCACCAACATATTAAAAAGTTGATCAGACCCACCAATTTCCACGTCAGATTCCAATACAAGTGAATCATAACCTTGAATTAATGGGTACATAAATTCAACCATTGAAATAGGCTGATTACTTTTGAACCTTTTTTCGAAATCATCTCGTTCAAGCATCCTTGCTACGGTCATTTTCCTTGAAAGCGAAAGGGCTTCAGCGAAATCCATTTTTGTAAACCATTCACTATTCTTTCTTACCGTAGTCTTGTCAGGGTCAATAATCCGAAAAGCTTGCTCTAGATAAGTTTTTGCATTCTCGTTTACTTCACTTTCAGTTAATTCTGGACGTAAATCAGATCTTCCGCTTGGGTCACCGATTCTTGCGGTATAATCCCCAATTAGTAAAATTGCTTCGTGCCCATCATCCTGAAATTGCTTTAATTTGTTAAATACAACCAAATGACCAAAAGTAAGATCCGGCCTAGTCGGATCGACTCCGAATTTAATTTTCAGTTTTTGGCCACTGGAGATTTTTTTAGCGAATTCCTCTTCCCCAATTACTATTTCGGTATTTATTAACAATTCTTTCACACTCATAGAGATTTGATTTATAAAGCCTGATTTCACATTCATCGAGCGTAGAATATTAATTCTTTTTTATCGAACAAGAATTCCTCTTGCTTTCGTCGTACAGTCCGTTACCTAATTTAACCTTACTTATTCCCCCCCATAATCGAATAAACTGCCATGACATTATCATTAGGTTCTAAAGCCCCAGACTTTACTCTCAAAACAAAAACGCCAGAAGGTCTTTCCGATGTAACTCTAAGTTCCCACGAAGGAGAATCATCGGTAGTTCTGCTTTTCTTTCCATTTGCTTTCACGGGTGTTTGCACAGAGGAGGCATGCACGATTAGAGATGATCTAAAGTCTTATGAGGATTTAAACGCAAAAGTATACGGTTTAAGTGTAGATAGTCCTTTTGCACAAGAGGCAATGGCCTTGAAAGAAAACCTGAATTTCCCTCTTCTTAGTGACTTCAATAAAGAGACCTCAAATCAATATGGTGTATTGTACGAAGATTTCATTGGCTTTAAAGGAGTTAGTAAAAGATCTGCTTTTGTAATTTCTAAGGACGGAGATATTAAATACGCTTGGTCTTCTGATGACCCAAAGCAACTCCCAGACTTTAATGCGATCAAAGAATCATTATAAGACACTCTCTTACACTACACTATTTTTGGGGCCTTAAAAATTTTTATGGCAATCTTCCATCGGAATTCAAATTATAAAATCTGTCTAGAGATTTTTTGATACGAAGGTGCGCTTTTTATCCTATTCCATGTTCGCTTCCTAGTATCGTTAACATTCTCGAGACTCAATACTCGTTCAACTATGAGTTTTTCAATATTTCGCTCGAAAATTTTATACATGCCTTCACTGAGGCAACTTAATTATTGCTTTAATTTATTCCCGTGTGAACAAAGAATCAATATATCAAGTTTGTGAAACAAACGAAGAGGTTTTTGTTCGTATAAGAGAAAAAGCTTCGTACTTGAACTGTGCTCCACTCCGCTCTTTTCTGTATGAAATGGTGAGGGAGGGTAATAAATATTTTGTAATCGATTTTGAAAACTGCTCTAGCATGGACAGTACATTTTTGGGGATTTTAGTTGGGCTTTCACTAAAGTTAAAAAAAGCAGAAGAAGGAGGCAGCCTAACGCTACTTAATCTTGTAGGTAGAAACTTAGAAACCGTAGAAAACCTTGGTATTCACAAAATTGCCATTGTGAGCTCCGAATTCATCTCAAGTCCAAATGACCTAGAGAATTTACAGATTAAAGCGGAAGAAGAGAAAGCTTGTCCTGAGGTGATTTATAGAGCACATAAAACCTTACTTGATCTAAACCAAAAAAATTCGCGGATTTTCAGAGATGTAGTGAATTACCTTGAACAAAAAGTCGAAGATTCGGCTTAGTATTTCATTTTATGAACTCATTACTTTACTTTTTGGCTGGTCTTTTTTTGGGCTTAATCGCATGGCATTACTCAAGAAAAAGAGCACAGATTGAAACATCTAAATTGAGCGACCAAAAAATTCGTCTCCAACAAGAAAAAGAAATCGTTGTTGATTTCATGCACAATTTAGCGGTGGCAATCGGAGAGGGTGTCGTTCGAAAAGATCTGTACCAAAGAATTGCTCATACCGCAGTAATGACAACTGGTGCAATTAGTGCTTGTGTATATGAAAAACTACCCAATGGAAAGCTACAAAGCGTAGCAACCGAAGGCCTTTTTCCTCCACAACGAAAAATTAAATCTTCACTTTCTGAAACTAGTACAACCCGGGCCCGCTTCTTGGAAAATATTCTCACTACCGAAGTTTTGGAAGAAGGGGAGGGCATTATTGGAGAAGTGGCAAAAACAGGCAAGTCGGTCTATGTGCCACAAGCACTCAACGACCCAAGAGTAGTAAAGCACAATGATCCATCACTCACTCTACGATCCTTAATTTATTCGCCACTAGTACATAATGATCAAATATCAGGAGTACTAGTTGTCGCCAACCCTGCTAACGGGCTAAGCTTCAGTGAAACAGATTTATCACTTGTCAACTCTCTTGCCGAACAAGCAGCTTTGGCAATTAAGAATTCCGACGCAATGAATTTACGGGTTGAAAAGACACGAATGGACTCAGATCTTACATTAGCACGAGATGTCCAGGAGTTATTTCTCGCAAAAGAATCACCTTATTTTAAAGGACTGGAAATCGATACTCAATATATTCCCTCTGCTCAGGTGAGTGGTGATTTTTATGATTTCTATAAATTAACAGCTACCAAGTTTGCGGTATCAGTTGCCGATGTTTCTGGAAAAGGAGTACCCGCCTCTCTTCTTATGGCTCTTTGCCAAACGAATCTTCGGCATTATGTAAAAAAATCGAAATCACCACGAGAAATTTTGATTAAGCTGAATCAGGATCTCGAAGAAAGGATACGTGAAGATATGTTTATCACTCTGGTGCTTGCAATTATTGATACTCAAGCTAACACCATTACTTTTACTCGTGCGGGTCATGAACCTGGGCTTTTAGGAAAGGCAAATGGTCAAAAATTAACCGTTGAAAAGCTTCGCGGTAGCGGAATGGCTCTCGGAATGGTGCCCTCCGATCTTTTTGAAGAAGTTATTGAAGATCAGACCTGTTCATTCGAGAAGGGTGATATGCTTGTACTCTACACTGATGGAGTTACTGAATCGCAAAACCAATCTAAGGAAGAATTTGGTATTGATCGTCTGTGTGAAAAACTTGAAGGAGCAATAGAAAAAAGTCCCCATTTATTTAACTCCTCTTTGATGGATAGCCTCGAGGAATTCTCCTCAATATCATCGGATCGGGACGACTTAACCCTTTTGACGGTCAAAAGAGTTTAATAGAATTCTACTTTATCCTTCCCTCGTCATAATCAATCACATCAGCAAAAGAACGTAAATCAGTACGATTTTTAGCTCCAAGATCGGATTTAATTTCTTCCAACTTTTCTAGTGCCATGTCGGACATTCCCATTTGCACTACTTTTCGATTCCAAATGTGACAGTTAAGTTCAGTCGGAAAGAGTTCTTTTAATTTAGAGTTTAATTCTTCTTCTGAATTTGAAATTCGTACGCATTCTATTACATCACCGGGATCAACGCTTAAGTGCAGGCATAAAAAACCATCAAAACCTTTGGTAAAATTCCGCTGGTAGCTTTTCGGTAACCCTTCTTTTAAATGCTTTCTTATCTTTCCAATAAAGCGAGGAAGATGTAGTAGTCCAAAAGGATGAGATTGATAAGGCGAAGGAAGATCACGGAGAATAGCTCCTGTGGGTCCTTCGATTAATTGGTCGTCGATGTTTGTCAAAATGAAAAAAAAGGTTTTGTCTATCTGTTCAACACCATAAATGAAACAAAGCAAAAACAAAAAAGTAATTAAACGCGTTTCGGGATATATTTTTGAACATAAATTTCTTTTTATCCTTACCCTTTCACTCGCGTTTATAATGACCGTCCTCTCTGTATTAGTACCGTCCGTTATTCAAAGAGTACTAGATGAAATTTTCGTACAAGGGTTTGAAGAATCTCAAGTTCTATTTAATGGAATTCTTCTTATAGGGCTACTTTTTCTTTCGAAAGAAGTACTAAATTGCCTACGAATTAGGATTAATAATAAATTAGAACAAAAAGTTATTTTACGAATTAGAAAAGCTCTTCACGATAAGTTATTGGACTTACCGATTAACTTTTATGACCGGAGGAAAAGTGGAGATATTTCCTCCAGGGTAGTTGAAGATGTGCAAAATGTTGAACGAGCTATTTTAGATGGAACGGAGCAAGGAGTAATTGCAATTCTTACACTAATTGGAGTTACCATTATGATGTTTTTACAAGAACCAAGACTCGCAGCTTTGGTTTTCCTCCCACTTCCCGTGCTTTTGGTCATGGCTTTTCGTTATTCAAAGATTTCCAAGAAAAACTGGCGGGCTGTTCGCGAAGCATCAGGAGACCTGAATTCATTATTAGTAGAGGATATTCAGGGTAATCGATTAATTCATTCATTCGATTTAAAAAATCGTGAGAAAAAGCGGTTTCTTGCAAGTAGTAAAGAATTAGAAGCCCGCTCACTTCAGGCAATGTATAGATGGTCGATACAGGGTCCCAGTGCCAGTTTTACTTCTTCTCTCGGAATCCTAGCCGTTGTGGGGATGGGAGCTTACCTTCTCCAAACTGATCCCAATTTTACAAATGGGCAATTCTTTGCTTTTCTACTTTATACCAACATGTTTTATGAACCTGTTAGACAATTGGTATCAATTAATAATATGATTGCAGCTGGAAAAGCTTCGGGAGAAAGAGTTTTTGAGATTCTTGATGAGGAGGTTTTAATCACAAGCCCGAAACAACCCACTCACTTTCCCATGGAAGACCATTCCATAAGATTCAAAGATGTCAAATTCGCTTATGACGAAAGGCAATCGATTGTTAAAGGTCTTAATTTTTCATTACCATCCGGTTCAACTACTGCCTTGGTAGGACCAACTGGTGCTGGAAAAAGTACAATCGCGAACCTTCTGCTTCGATACTATGATGTGGAAAAAGGAATAGTTTCAATAGGAGGGGTTGACTTAAGAAAATTTTGTCTGAGCTCGTTAAGGACTAATATTGGTCTAGTCTCGCAAGACCCTTTTTTATTTGATACGACTGTTCGAGAAAACTTATTGCTTGCATCACCTACCTCTAATGAAGAGAAGATAATCTCCTCTCTAAAAGTAGCCAATGCTTGGAATTTCGTGGAGAAATTACCGAACGGACTCAATACCTTAATCGGCGAGCGAGGAATTAGACTAAGCATGGGGGAAAAACAAAGACTTACCTTAGCGCGCGCAATTCTTAAGTCTCCACCGATCGTTATTCTAGATGAAGCAACATCAAGTGTAGATGTTGAAACTGAAAGACAAATTCAACTTTCTTTGGAAAAGCTCATAAAAAACAGAACTACATTAATCATTGCACATCGGCTAAGTACAATAAGAAACGCAGATCAAATAATATTTCTCAATCATGGGGAAATTGTTGAACAAGGAAACCACTTTGAACTTTTAGAAAAAGGTGGCTTCTACGCCAATTTTTGTAGACACCAAGAAAGTTTTCTTCCGCAAATATGATTAAATCTAAGTCCTCCGTGCGAAGCTAAGAAGTACTCTTATCGTAATAGAAAACAAAAAGGGAAAGCACAGAAAAAATAAACTCAAGAGAGCGCGGATATTAAGATTCGCAAGCGGCCCATAAACCTTCTCTTCTGCCCATGTCCTTAAAGGGAGTTCAACAAAATAATCCACATGAAGTGTTTGCCCTAGATAATAAACCATTAATGGCCAAATGGTGAAACCTATGCATCCGAAAAACAAAACCCACCACAACTCTTTACTCCAATCAAAATTTTTATTCATATATAATCGTTCACTTGCATATGACAGTAAAACTACTAACTTATAATAATTATTATTTGTCATTTCCCAATCGAATTATGAGACACACATTTTTTTCCTTAGTTCTTGCCTTAGGTATTGCTCCCATTTTTTTGCAAGCTGAAGTCAAACAGTCCTCAAAAAATATCTACGATAGC
>ERZ1046568.2462-NODE-2462-length-12010-cov-51.881305_pt1 | contig 12010 bp, 14 predicted proteins | sample MGYA00383092_ERZ1046568 | MGnify/ENA primary metagenome ERZ1046568 (study PRJEB29581, sample SAMEA5548362) | metagenome | biome: marine; feature: coastal; material: water | depth 1 m | study: Short-term variability in the microbial, nano- and picoplankton... | reverse complement strand
ATTTTTTAGCTAGATTAATTTGCAAACATTTTGAATGGGATGGAGCGTTTATCTTCAAGCTTGCAGAGAAATGTTTTACAGATTGTAATCACCATACTTTTAACAAAGCTTTCAAGAAGCTTTGGGAAAAGGAAATATTAAAAACAGATCACATAAATAAAAAAGATAAAGATGAAAGCAATAATAAATAAGATTACAGAATATAATAATAAGTCAATGCGAAACGTTAAGAATACTAGAAAAGAAATTGACAATGATATTAAGATTGAAGTTAGTTCAGCCTGGACTATTAAAGGTGACGCAAAAGAACATAGAGAGGTTCTAGCGAGCTTAGAAATATATTCTTATACTATCACTGAAGAAGAACTAAAAGTTCTTGTAGAGTCTCTTAAAATGATTTATTCAAATCATCCAGACGGAGAGATTAAAATGTATGTTACACATAATCACGAATACTTAAATTGTTAATATGAGAAAGTGTAATAAATGTGGAACTGCAATTCAGCAGAAAGCAAAACAATTATTTTGTTATAATTGTAAAGGGTATAAATTACCTTATGAAACTTATAAGTTTTATTCAATATCAAATCAATTTAATAATAAATAAAAATGAAAAATAATAAAGTTAAAGTAATTAAAATAGTTAGACCAATGAGACTTTGGTTTAAGAACTTCAGAACATTAATAAAAGATATATTTAATCCTGGAGAATCAATTCACAAATGGTTAAGGTATCCAATGTATGCTATAGATAAAAAACATAAAGAAATTATCTTAGCGGGATTAATGGAAGAATTAAATCAAGAAATAGAAATTAAGAGTTATGACTTATAGAGAAGATATCCAAAGAATTGAATCTCAGAGCCTGAGATTAATTCTAAATAATCAAGCCAGTAAAATAGACGAATTGAGAATAGAAGCTGTTACACTTCATTCTAGAATAGAAGTCTTGTTAGCTAAAGTAGAAGTCCTGGAACAAAAAATAGAACAGGACATAATTAATAATAAAGTAAATTAAATAAAGTTATGAGTAAAAATAATCACACTTACATTCACGGTATTGATGGGATCCACGGATCCGATGGAGAGGTTTATGTGAGTTATGCAAACGATAAAGAATTAACAATAGAGTCAGAAAGTCTTTGGTTTTTTCTGCCTGATTTAATTAAGGTAGCAATAGAACAAAAGAAAATTAGTAATGAGATCCAAGACTTACATATTGAATCAGCTGTAAAATTATTAATAGATACGCTTGATTAAGATTCTTAAACGCAGTGGGGTTGCCAACTTCATTAAACGCAGTGGGGTTGGCACTTTCTTAAACGCAGTAGGGTTTCTTTCTTAAACGCAGTGGGGTCACCCCTCCAAAATCAAATGTTAAAATTCTGTTAAAATTTTGGTGGATCAAAATATTTTTTGTATTACCTGTTTTTTGTGGCCGTTTCATTTGCGCAATTTAGAAACGTTTTAAATTATTTGGATAGCGTCAAATGTTAACAATTCGTTAACATTAGCAAATCAATTTTTAATATATATTTGTAATTCACTTTAAAAAACTAAATATGTCTAAATTTCAAACTACATTACAAAAAACCATTAACGAGATCGACGGGTTCCGAGTTCCAAAAAAATTATTAAGTCAAGGAATGACGAACGCCAAAACGAAAAAGAATAAATTAAAAACATTCATTCTTTATTTAGCCCCTTATAATCAAAATAGTAAAGGTGTTAATATTTGCCCGCACGCTTCCAAAGGGTGCGCGGTCTCTTGTTTATTTTCAGCGGGCCGGGGCAAGTTTTCAAATGTTGTAAAGTCCAGGATAAATAAAACAGAATATTTTTTGAGGGACAAAAAGAATTTTTTGCACCAATTACATAAGGAAATAATTCAAGAATATTACAAAGCTAAAAAGGGAAATTATAAAATTGCTATCAGATTAAATGGTACAAGTGATCTTGATTTTTTACATTTGTTACGGGTTAACCTTGGATTCTGTTCTGAAAGTTACGCCGATAATTTAGTATTTTATGACTATACAAAAGACATAAAACGAGCAATAAAATATAAAGATTTTAAAGAATATAATTATAAATTAACTTTTTCACATTCTGAATGTAATTCATTAAATTGTGATCTAGCAATAAGAAACAAAATTAATGTCGCTGTAGTTTTTGAAGAGATGCCCGTTAAATATCTTGACACATTGGTAATTAATGGGGATCAGTCAGATGATTTAATGTTAAATTATTCCGGTGTTATTTTGGGCCTCAAGGCCAAAGGTGACGCCAGAACCGATAAAAGCGGGTTTGTAATTAAAAAAGATAATAAATATATTGATTATGATGTTTTACCCTTCTAGTTATTACGACCCACCTAGCCAGGATCCGCCAAACTTTTGTAACTTTTGCGGGAAGGAAGCACCAGAGAATAAAATGTATTGCTCGAGTTCTTGCCTTGTTGATGACTGCGAATTGTAAATTATTAAACGCAGTAAGGCCCATTAAACGCAATGGGCCTTTTTACCTTTTTTGCCAGGCCTGGAGCTCCCAAAATTTTAACAAAACTTTAACATTTCCTTAACACTTTTTTAATAGATAGCGTCTTATATTAGCAGTATAAATAATTAATTAATCTAACAAACATTAAAATTATGAGTGAACAAAAAAATTTATTTGAATTGCTAAAACCAGAAGCAAAAAGAAATCTGGTTAGAAATATTGTTGAATATCCTATTACTGCAAATGGACTTATTAAAAAATTAAAATCATTATATTTTAAATCTGATTTAACCGTCGAAAATGTAAGCGATCTTTATTCTTTTACTAATGTTGACTTTCCAGAAAATTCGGTTTCTGCTTTATGGTGTATTGATTTATTCGATAAATATGAGAACTAAAATAAAGAAAACTATTGAAGCGGTTTTGTTAACCGCTTCAATTATTCAATTAATACTAATCTTTTTACTAATTATAAAATTAATAACAGAATGAGAAATATTTTAACAGACAACAAGTCTATAAAAAAAATGACAAACAGAGAATTTATAAATCATATATTTAATACCTCAGTAGTTCACGAGGTCATATTAATGAAAATAATTGACGACGGGCTTAAGGCCTCATTAAGTAATAAAGATAAAATATTTGATGAGTGGGAAAGATCAAAAAATGAAACCAAAAAAGATTTTATTGATAGCTTAGGTTGTAACGTCCCCGTTTATTTTAACTTAATCAAGGAAATACAAGTAGCATATAATCTAAAATATAAATTAAAATAATTTGTTTTGTTAGATCCTAGTAAATTTATAAGTCTCTATTTTTCAAGGGGCTTATATTTTGCTGGATGTAGCAATCTTTTTAATCAAATCAAATCTTAAAAATATGAATGAAATAATATCAAATTGTTGCGGAGCTTCACCATATTTAAATATAATAGAGCTAGAAAGGTGTTCAGACTGCAAGGAAAATTGCGAATTTATTAACCTGGATGAATAATTCCGGGACCTGATATTTGAATTTAGAAATAGACGTAAATTCAATAAGGGTCGGTATACTTTACCACGTTTAACCGAATCAACCCAAAACAGGTTAACTAATTTAGAAAAAAAAAGATGTTTAGCTGTGGTAATTTGAGAAAAGAATATAGCTACCCCTAAACCGCTCTATATATTTTAAAGTATTGTATGACTGTGTTTGAAATCTCTGTTAGAGGATTTATACGAGTATCGCTATTGACGATCCTCGTCTATGTATATATAGATAATCATTTTTATGTCACTTTGTTTCTGCTTTTGTTTATTATTTCTAATAAAGTTATTAACAATGATCTATTGATACACTTTATGCTATTTAAGATTAACTGTATATATGGAGAAAACATTCAAGTTAAAAGTACCAGTTTCTTTAGACGACATTAGTTTAAAGGATTATCAAAAATATGTAAAAGTAGCTGAAGATAATAAAGACAATGAAGATCAGGACTTTCTTACATTAAAGATACTAAGTATATTTTGTGGAATAACTATGAAGGAAGCTTATGAGTTACCTATAACAAAATTTGATTCCATCATAACACACTTGGCAGCGTTGCTTTCTACAAAAAGCAAGCTGTCAACAAGATTTAGTATGACAGATCCAAAAGGAGATACACTTGAATTTGGTTTTATGCCAAACTTAGATAAGATGACTTTAGGTGAATACATAGATGCTGAAAAATATATGAGTAGTTGGGAAACTATGCATCAGGCTATGGCTGTTTTCTATAGACCTATTATATCTGGAAACAAAGACTTCCATAAAATAGAAAAATATGAAGGCAGTAGTAAGTACAGTGATATAATGAGAGATGCTCCTGCTTCTGTTGCTATTGGTGCAATGCTTTTTTTTTTGAGTTTAGGGATCGAATTGTCGAGAATTACGATGGACTCTTTACAGCAACAAGCTCAGACATCGAAAGAGGAACTTACACACAAGGATTTGGAAAAAAATGGGGATGGTATCAATCAATATATTCACTTGCAAAAGGAGATGTCAGAAAAATTGATGAAATTACAAGGATTAATATCCACAAAGCAATGATGTGGTTAGAATTCGAGAAAGAGAAAAACGAAATAGAATCAAGAATGATTAAACAAGCTTATAAAAGATGATAGCAGTATACGAAACATTAAACAAGGTAAAAGATAACCTGAGATCTAATCCCAGCATACAGACGGTCACTTTCGGTGACCTTATGGAGGTTGATTTAGCAAAGACAACTATATTTCCCTTAGCACACGTTCAAATAGGAGATGTATCATTTAGAGATCACATAATAGTAATGAATATATCTGTACTGTTTTTAGATATTATAGATGATAACAGAGAAGTAAACGATTCTGATGAATTTTATGGTAACAACAATTTAATAGACGTCCTAAACACTCAATTGGCGGCAGCCAATGTTTTACAAGGCGATATGAGACGTGGATCTTCGTTTAATGATTTGTTTCAGATAAAAGGAAATATCTCTGCTAAACCGTTTTTAGATAGATTTGAGAATCAATTAGCGGGATGGGGAATGGATTTAGTAATAGAAATACCTAATAAAACAACAAGCGTCTGTTAATATGTCTTTAGATATAGAACCAATATTAGACTCAATAGGACAAGATATAATTGCAGAAATGCAATCAAACCTAAAAAAGAATAAGCCAGGAAGAAAATGGAATTCTATGGCTTCAGAAAATCTATATGGCAGTTTTCAGACAGAGATAAAAAATAATATATTAGAAATAACAAGTTCTGCCGATTATTCTGGAGATGTTGATTTAGGTATGCCTCCTAAAGAAGTAGATAAATCCGCTATAATGCAATGGATGTCTGACAAAGGTATTCAAGGCAGAAATAGTTTTACCGGTAAGTTTATGTCAAGAGAGAACGTAGCTTTTCTTATATCTAGAAAATTAAGAGCTAGAGGATATTCCGGAATAAATTATGTTTTAAATACATTTGAAACATTAAAAGATCACATAGAAGAAAGTGTAACTAAAGGTTATGCTAAAAAAATAGAAGAAACATTAGAACAAAACATATCTAAAAAAATGTAATATGGCAACACCTCAATTATCAAGAAGTCCTATATTTTATAAGTCAGCTGCCGCTTTAGGAGAAAGATTTACTTATGAAATATTTATTTATACAGGACTTTATACAACTAATAAACCCGCTTCTGCAACTTATACTATTACAAAAGATAGAATACAAGATGTTGTTGAAGTTGGAACAACAACTTCTACAACTGCTAGTAAACTAGTAGACTCAGTAAAACAATTCTCTTCAACAGTAGAGGTTGGTGACTTAGTTTATAATACTACAGATAATACAATTGCTTTAGTTAGTGCTGTAGATAGTAATACTACTTTATCTTTAGATACTGATATAATCGTTTCTGGAGAAGGATATAAAATATTTAGTAAAACTTCTGCAAGTATAGAGATAGCTGAAATAATAAGAGATTATTTTAAGACTGAATATTATAACTTTGCAACAGATGCAGTTTGGGTAGATATAACTACAAGTATTCAAGTAACGTCTGGAACAGTAACTAGTGTTACAACAGATAAGTTAGTAGATAGTACACAAACATTCATAAGAAAATTACTTCCTTCTTCAACTACAGTAACAATAAACAATACAACAGATTCTACAAGCGCTACAGTTAGCGCTGTAGATGATGATACAACACTTTCAATAAGTAGTGATATATTTCCTGATGTAGAAGATACTTATACGATTACAGTTCCGGCTTCAGCTACAAATAATACACCTTGGTTAGTTTTAGATGGTTATGGATTATTTAAAGAGGGATTAAATCCAGGTGATAGTGTTGTTTCTGAAAGACAAGCTTTAATAAGTAATAGTACAATGTACTTTATTCCTGGAAAAGATATTATTATTCCTGTTTATGCTCCTTTACAATCTACATTAACATTTAGTATGGGCGGTAATGTTGCTAATGTATTTTGGAATGCTGAAGATGAATTCTGGGATAGTTATGAAGTAGGATGGGGTAATATTATTAGTGATATAAAAGTAAAAGATGGAGCTGTAGTGGATTCTGGAACAGCAGATGGTACTTCTACTTATAAATTAGTAGATAGTTCTCAAAACTTTACTTCTACTGTAAAAGTAGGTAATATAGTTTATAATACTACAGATGAAAGCTTTGCTAATATTACTGCTGTAGACAGCGATACTCAATTGACATTAGATTCAGATATAATGGCCGCTGGAGAAGACTATGAAATACAAAATGCTTCTAGCAACGATAAAATACAATATGTAGTTATAAGTCAAACTACCGACTTTACAGGAGGTACAGTAACTATAACTGATGGTTTAGGTTTGTCTTTAACTCAAACAATAGAATTAAAAGAGTTATGTGACATAAAATATACTCCATATAGAGTTATATTTTATAATAGATATGGTGTGCTTCAAGATATTATATTTAATAAGAAATCAAGTGTAAGTATGGAAACTACTTCTGATAAATTTAAAAGGAGTACAGTTAACTTTAACTTAAGTAATTTTAGTTACGATACTTATAAAGCTCAAAAACAAAGAATAGATATTCAAGGTAATGAAAGCTTAATTCTTAATACAGACTTTTTATCAGAAGATATAAATGATCCTATAAAAGAATTATTATTAAGTCAACAGATCTGGGTAGATAAAGGAATAGGAAATATTAATTCTACTATTTTCCCTGTAGTTATAAAAAGTAGTTCAATAGAAGAAAAGACAGGTGTAAATAATAAATTAATAAATTACACTATAGAGTTTGAATTAGCGTTTGATGAAATACAAAATATTAGATAATGTTTACAATACAATTATTCATATTAGATAATGATGGCTCTCATAAAAGAGTTGATATGTTTAAAGATGAGTCTGTGTCTATCACACAGACTATCCAGAACGTAAAAGATATATCTAAAGTTTTTACTGACTTTACTAAAACATTTAATTTACCGGCATCATCTACTAATAATAAATTATTTAAACATTATTATAATTCAGATGTTGTTAGTCCAACTAATAATTTAATTAGTGACTTTGATGCAAGAAAAAGAAGAGACGCTATAATTGAACTTAATCATATGCCATTTAAGAAAGGAAAGATAAGATTAGATGGTGTTGATATGAAGAACAATAAACCTTATACATATAAAGTTACTTTCTTTGGTAATACTGTAAACCTAAACACCTTACTAGGAGATGATGATCTATCTAACTTAGATACAGAATTAGAGTCTTATGATCAAACATATTCTACAAGTCAATTAAGATCTAAACTTATATCACCAATATCAGACGTTATAGTTCCTTTAATTACACATACTAGAAGACTAATCTATGATTCTAGTGATCCTAGTGACTTTAGTGGTATTGTTAATATAGATCCCGAAGCTTCTGGCACTTTAGGTAAAAAAATAGATAATGTTCATTACAACGCTTCTGCATTACAAGGACTGTTATTAACAGAATTAAAATATGCATTAAGAGTAGATGCTATTATACAAGCGATACAATCTAAATATAAATTAACATTTTCTAATGATTTCTTTAATTCAACAAATGAGCCTTATTATAATTTATTTATGTGGCTTCATAGAAAAAAAGGAGGAATAGAAGATCCTGTTAGTTTACCTACTTATTCTAAGTTTGTAGAATTTGGTTTAGATACTACTATGACTAACGTATCTGCTCAAGGTCAAGATCTTATAGTTACTGGACATACAACAACCAATAAACTAATAACTACATTAACAGTTAAACCTAATAGTGGTTATGCAGGAACCTATAATGTTTTAGTTACTAAAGATGGAAATGATTTTGCTTCAGGTTCTGTTACAAATAGTGATCTACAATTAGATATGAACCTAAGTAATGGTACTTACAAAGTATTAATAACTGTATCTGAAGAATTTATATTTGGTGAAACAGGTGTAGAAAATGCTGTTGAATGGGAATTTTCAGATTTATTAGTTCCTGAATCTCATACATTTGATGTGACTCAATTTACTATACAAGCAATATTTGAATTTATTACTTCTAGAGAGATTCCTGAAATGAAAGTCATAGACTTTCTTACAGGAATATTTAAGATATTTAATTTAACTGCTTATGTAGAAGATGATGGTACAATAAAAATACAAACTTTAGATAGTTTTTACTTAGAAGGAGTTGAATACAATATAAGTGATTATGTAGATACAACAAAATCACAAATAAATAGTTCTTTACCTTATAAGCAAATAGATTTTAGATTTGAAGGAAGGGAAACATTCTTTGCTGCTACTCACGAACAATTATTCAATAAAGAATGGGGTACTATAAAATATAATGATGATGAAAGTTTAGACGGATCTACATTTGATTTATCTGTTCCTTTTGGTCATATGAAGTTTGAAAGATTATTTGATTTAGAAGATGATTCTGGAGCAACTCAATCTAGTATTCAATGGGGATGGTGTGCTGATGATAACCAGGATTCTTTTATAGGTGAACCTATATTGTTCTATCCTATAAGAATAACCTCAGGTGATAACTTAGGAATGAGAACTTCTACAGCTAATGTTGCTGGGAGTACTAGTTACATCATACCTTCAAACACTACTGATCTAAGTTCAGATGCACAAACACTGAACTTTGAATCAGAATTAGATGAATATAATAACATAGAACTTGAGAATACTTTATTCAATACTTATTATAAGACGTATATAAGCGATGTTTTTGACTCTAAGAATAGATTGACTAAGGTTTCTGCTTTTCTGCCCGCTAAACTGCTTATAAAGCTTACTTTGGCTGATAGACTAATAATAAATGAAAGAAAATATAAAATAAACTCAATAACCACTAATATGAAAAATGGTAGAAGTGAAATTGAATTACTAAATGATTTTTAATGTTAAAGAATATACTAGACTTACTGAAATTAGATGATTATTATAAGGTTTCACCTTATATAGATATAGCAAAGGGTAAATATGAAGCTCCTGAAACTATAAAAGAAGCAATTAATAAAAGAAAACGATTTAATACTAAATACTAATGGCACAGAATCTCCTTATTGAAATACAGATACAAGATAATCAAGTAATAGCTAAAATTGATGGCTTACAAAACTCTTTTGATACTTTAGAAAAAACTATAAAGAAGGCTAAAGAAGCGTTAAAAAAGCTAAATTCTGAAGGAACGGTAAAAGGTTATAATGAACAAATAAAATCCTTAGAGGAGTTAAGAGATAAAACTGCAAAAACAAACGAACAATATAGAGCGCAAACAGAAGAAATACAGAAACTTAAAGATGCTCAAAATGCTATAAGTGGGCCAATGAAAGGTTCTGTTGGAGATTTAATAAAGCAAAGAAATGCATTAAAGGCACAACAAAAAGCAACTTCTAGAACAGCAGAAGAATTTAATAAGTATCAAAAAAGAATTGTAGAAGTTCAAGGAAAAATAGATAAACTTTCTGCTTCTTCAATAAGAAATGTAAAAGTAAACGAAGATTTAATATCTAATGCTGGTTTAGCCGGAGCTACATTAACAGAATTTGGTAGAACAATATCTGATGCTCCTTATGGAATTAGAGGTATGGCAAACAACCTTTCTCAGTTGTCAACTTTATTTGTCACGTTAATATCTAAAACTAATGGAGCAACTAGAGCTTTTAAGCTTTTAGGTAAACAATTAATGGGGCCATTAGGTCTTATTATATTGTTTCAAATTGGATTAGCAGCTCTAGATTACTTTTTTGGTGGTACTCAAAAAGCTGCGGAGGGAGCAAACAAGCTATCAAGTGCATTAGGTAAACAAGCTGCTGAGTTATCAGCTGTAAATAAATTATTGTCACAGGGAGCTTTCAATGCAGAACAAAATGCCGAAATAATAGACCTTTTAAATAAAAAATATAAAGACCTTAATCTTACATTAGATAAATTTGGAAACTTTAGTAACGATTCATCTAAGAGCCTTCAGAAACTTACTAAAGAATTAGTTCTTCAAGCTTTGGCTCAAGATATTTTGAATGACGCTTTGGAATTAGAAAAAGAAAAACAATTAAAATTAATAGAACTCAGACAAACTACAAAGCTTGGTGAACAGCAGACGCTAAACATAGAAATAAGTGAATTAAACACGCAATTAATGGAGTTGTATCGTCAAATTTCTGATCCTGTATTAAAAAAAGCCTTAGAAGATTTATTTAAAGGATCTGAAAAAGATGCTGATAATTTCAATAACCTTCTTAAATCTATAACTAGAGAAATACAATTATTAAAATTAGAAACAGACAGAGCAAAAGAACTTTTACAGGTTCAATTTGAGCTTAAAGACACAATAGAAAAAGCAAAGAAAAAAGCAGACGGAGGAGAAGAAATAATAATTGCAGCAAGAGAAAGAGCTAGGTTAAAAATAAAAGCAATAAATGAAAAATATGATGCTTTAGATCTGAAAAACGCCAAGAAGCATTCGGAAGATTTAGAAGCTATAGAAAACAAAAAAGATAAATTTTACTCATTATTTAATAAGAAAGAAGATGAAAGGTCTAAACAGGAATCAATAACAAGACGTATAGAAATAGGAGACATAAAAAGAAATTTATCAGAAGAAATATTAGCTTTAAAAGAAAGGTCTAAAAGCAGAAAAGAATTTGAGGAAGAGAAACAAAAGCTAATAGAAAAAGCAATAAGAAAAGAAATAAGCTCTATAGAAACTTCGTTAAAGGTACATAGATTAAGTATTGAGGAAAAAATGCGACTAGAGACGAGATTAGCAGATTTAAAAGCCTCTTTAATACAAATTGACGAAACTAGATCTGAGAAAACACTAAGGAGAGCTAAAGAATTAATGGAATTTATAGATTTTGGTGTTCAAGCATTAAATGAACAAATTAATTCTGAGATATCTGCTGAAGAAAGAAAGACGACCTTATTAAATAATGAATTAAAAAAGAGACTATTAAACGAAAATCTTACAGCAGATCAGAAAAAAGCTATAAATAATCAGATAGGAAAAAATGAAGCTGATCTGCAAGCTAAAAGAGACAAGTTAGCTGAAAAACAGTTTAAACTACAAAAGGCTATATCTATAGGTCAAGCATTAATAAACACTTATGAAATGGCTACTAGAGCGTATAATGCAGTTTTAGCTGGCCCAGAAAAATTCTTAGGTATAAGTTCTTTGCTTTTAGCTAAGATTGCAGCAGGAACAGCAACAGCTTTTGGTTTAGCTCAAGTAAATGCAATAAGAAAACAACAATTTGTTCCAGGATCATTAGCCGGAACTACAAATGTAAGTGGACTAGGGGGAGGTTCTGGAGGTTCAGCGCCAGCACAACAAGATCCAGTATTTAATATAGTAGGTACAGGAACTCAAATGCAATTAGCTGAAACTGTGGCTCAAAGAACAGGTGAACCTATAAAGGCTTTTGTAGTTAGTAATGATGTAACTACAGCACAAG
>ERZ1046568.2458-NODE-2458-length-12025-cov-7.011195_pt1 | contig 12025 bp, 10 predicted proteins | sample MGYA00383092_ERZ1046568 | MGnify/ENA primary metagenome ERZ1046568 (study PRJEB29581, sample SAMEA5548362) | metagenome | biome: marine; feature: coastal; material: water | depth 1 m | study: Short-term variability in the microbial, nano- and picoplankton... | reverse complement strand
ATTGGATGTGATGATGCAAGCATGGCATTTGAACTTATTACGTTAGATCTTCCAATATCAGAAAAGTCCCTATTGATACTATTATTATATATTTTACTCAAAATAAGGATCTCTCATATTAAACGTTTTGTATTCAATTTTTAAAGCTTTTTAATAATTTACTGCAATAATTTTTTTATATTTTTTGCAGCTTGTTTAATTCTATGTTCATTTTCAACTAAACCAACTCTTACAAAACCTTCCCCGTATTCGCCAAAAGCTACACCTGGCGCGACAGCCACGTCAGCTTTAAGCATCAATTCTTTTGCAAATTTCAATGAACCCTGATTTTTGAATTTCTCTGGTAGAGGTGCCCAAGCAAACATACTTGCTTTAGGACTAGGTATATTCCATCCAGCTCGTGACATCGAATTTATTAAAACATCTCTTCTTTTTTGATAGGTGTTTCTGATTTCTAAAACACAATCTTGAGGACCGTTTAAAGCAGCTGCTGCTGCAACTTGTACAGGTGTAAAAGCACCATAATCAAGGTAAGATTTAATCCTAGTTAGAGCGTTGATTAATTTTGTATTGCCTACTGCAAAGCCAATTCTCCAACCAGCCATTGCATAAGTTTTTGACATAGAGGTAAATTCAACAGCTATTTCTTTTGCTCTTGGAACCTGTAAAATTGAAGGAGGTAAAATACCGTCATAGTAGATTTCAGCGTATGCTAAATCCGATAATATATAGACATTGTATTTCAAAGCTATTTTCACAACTTCTTCATAAAAGTCTAATGACGCAACTTGTGCAGTCGGATTAGAGGGAAAAGAAACTATTAGTGCCACCGGTGCTGGAACACTCTCCCTTATTGATCTTTCTAATCTTTCTAAATATAAGTTTGGATTAAAGACACCTTCATCCATTGCAGGTAGATGACGTAAAGATGCACCAGCAATAATAAAACCATAAGGATGTATTGGATATGAGGGGTTTGGAGATAATATTATATCTCCTGGCGAAGTTATGGCTTGTGCTAAATTTGCCAGTCCTTCCTTGGAGCCTAGTGTAACAACTACTTCATTTTCTGGGTCTAATTCTACACCAAACCTTCTTTTATAATATGCAGTTTGAGCTTTTCTTAGCCCAGGAATACCTCTACTAGTTGAATACCTACCGGTACCTGGTTTTTCAACGGTCTCTTTTAATTTTTCTCTAATATGTTTAGGAGTAGGCATGTCAGGATTACCCATTCCAAAATCTATTATGTCCTTGCCTTTTGCTCTTAATTCAGCCTTGAGTCTATTTACTTCAGCAAAAACATAAGGAGGCAATCTCTTTATTCTATCAAATTCATCGCTCATTATTAATCCTAATTAATATCAAATGATTTTTTAATAATATCTTTAGATATGTTAAGTTTTAGTTTAAAATTAAATTCATCCAGATTAGTTAGATTTAGAGTGTTTATTTTAAGGTATCAATGAATTTTTTTATTAAAAGTATTTTTTTAATTGTAGGAATTTCAATTATTGGTTTGATGCTGTGGTTTGGTATGCCTAATATCCAACAAGTCCTAAAGCCTGTCAAAGTTATATCTGTGACTATAACTTTAAATAACAAATGCTCCTTTGATAATGACAGCTTTGTAGTGGCTGTGCCTGGAACGAATTTAATTTTTCCATTTAAAAAGGGTATTGCTAGGCTAATGCTTAAGTCAGATAGAAAAGTTCAACTTCTGTCAAATCCAAAATATAAAGCAGTTAGATATGTTGGTATTCATGTACCTGTAGAACCCAAAATGATATTAGAAGCTGACTGCTCCACGTCACCCAGATTAAAGGGTATTTTTGGGTCAATGAAAAATCAATTTAAAAATTGAGGAGAATGTGATGAACGATTCAAAACCAAAATTACCTAATGATCCTCTCACAGGATTATCTATTAAAAAATTAGGAGAGAAATTAAGAAATGGCTCGATTACTTGTGTTGAATTAACATCTACATATTATAAACGAATTGAGATATTAAACCCATATCTAAACGCATATATATATCTTGATAAAGCACAAAGCTTAAATTGGGCAGATGGTATAGACAAGCTCTTTATAAATGGTGTTGATCTTGGACCTTTAATGGGAATACCAATTGCAATTAAAGATATTTGTTCGGTAAATGGAATGCCTACTACAAATGGGTCTCAGATAATTTCTGATGATATTACGGGGCCTGAAGGGTCACTGGTGAAAAGGCTAAAATCATTAGGATGTATAATTTTAGGAAAAACCCATACTGTTGAATTTGCTTTAGGGGCCACAGGTTTAAATAAACATAAAGGCACTCCAAAAAATCCATGGGATATCGAAACTCACAGAATGCCAGGCGGCTCTAGTAGCGGATCTGCTGTGGCTGTTGCCTCTGGGTTAGCCGCTTTTGCAATTGGGACTGATACTGGTGGTTCGGTTAGAATACCAGCATCACTAAATGGAATTGTTGGCTTAAAAACAACTAAAGACAAATGGCCAACCGACGGTATTTTTCCACTGTCTCCTACATTAGATACACCTGGTCCAATCGCACGGTCAGTTGAAGATACTAAATTTATTTTTGATGCATACAATGGATCAACGCCCAAAACCAAACCTCTTAGTATAGAAGGCATGTCTTTTGGAAAATTAAAAGAGCCCTTTACAACAAATTTAGATCCTGATGTTACAGAAGCTTTTGAAAAATTATGCGAAGAATTAATAAATCTTGGTGCAAGAATTGAGGATGTGATCATTCCAGAAGCTAATGAAAAAACAACTCTTTTCCCGAGAATAGTTGGATCAGAAATTATTAGCGCATTTGGGAAAGACAGATTTTTGAAAAATGTTGATAAGATGGACCCTGTTACTGGAAACAGAGCTAAACTAGGCTTAGATGTTTCTTCAGTTGACTACATTAATGCCAAAAACAGACTTTTAGAATTAGAAATTATGATAGATAAACATTTCACTAAATATGATGCTCTTTTATCTCCTACGACTGTTATGCAAGCATTAGATGTAAGCAAATCAAAAATTGGTGGAGAACTTCATGAAAGAAGTCTTTTGGCTTCCGCTAATACTCAACCTGTAAATATTTTTGGCATATGTGCAATTTCCTACCCAATTCAAAATTTTTGTAAAAACGCAAAGCATGAAGAAACACTTCCTATTGGTTTACAAATAATATGTAATAAAAATGAAGATAACAAAGCCGTTGAGATTGCTTTAGCTTTTGAAAAGCAATTTGGATATCCTTCTTTGCCAAATGTAGGAAAATTTTTGTAATAAATTAAATTAGCGTATTTTTTATGATACTAATTTTAAAAAAAATATAGTAGAAGTAAAAATAAATTTTATTATGGTTTTCATTTTAATAAAAATTTAAATTACATTATATTACACACTTAATTAAGGATGTTAAGATTTGTCTATAAAACTTATAGAAGCTAAAAATTTGAAAAAATCTTTTGGAGATTTTGTTGCTGTTGACAATATTAATTTAACCGTTGAAAGAGGAGAAGTTGTTGGGTTTTTAGGCCCTAACGGAGCCGGAAAATCTACAACAATGAAAATGTTAACCGGTTTTCTAGAACCTGATGGAGGTGAAATTTTTATTGAAGGTATAGATTTAAAATCTAAACCTTTAGAAGCAAAAAAATCTATTGGTTATCTTCCAGAAGGAGCTCCATCATATTCAGATATGGAAGTTTCAGAGTTTTTATCCTTTGTAGGCAAAATGAGAGGATTGAATAACAATGGATCGTTAAATACACGATTATCAGACATGGCTGAACAAATAAATTTAAAAGAGGTGTGGCATAAGCCAATTGAGACTTTGTCTAAAGGCTTTAAAAGAAGAGTTGGTATAGCACAAGCTCTTATACACGACCCTGACATTCTTATCTTAGATGAGCCAACTGATGGATTAGATCCAAATCAAAAGTACGAAATGAGAGATTTAATAAAAAAAATTTCTACTAATAAAGCAATAGTTATATCAACACATATATTAGAAGAAGTTGAAGCTGTATGTTCTCGGACTGTAATAATAGCAAACGGGCAACTTCTTGCGAACGAAACACCTGATAACTTAGGAAAACAATTTAATAAAAAAAATATGTTCTCATTGAGAGTTGCTAATAAACTCAACAACACCCAAATCAAAGACATAAAGTCTTCACTTGATTACAAAAAAGTAACAGTTAAGAATTTGAATATCACTGACACTTTAATATTAATTGAAGATGAAATGGAAAATATTAATCTTAATAAAATAATGACACAGTTAAAAAAACATAAACTTGATATAAATGAAGCTAATTTTATAAAACCTAGCTTAGATGATATTTTTAGAAAAATAACTCAGTAAAAATAGATTAACTACCAACATATTTGGATATTAAAGATGAATGCATATTTAAATAAAACTTTTATAATTTTTGATAGAGAGTTGAGAGGCTATTTCAGAACACCTCTTGCATCAATTTTTTTACTTGTTTTTTTAGCTCTTTCTTCAGGAATGACCTTTTTTCTTGGTCGGTTTTTTGAGCGCGACCAAGCTGATTTAACAGCTTTTTTTGCTTGGCACCCTTGGTTATTTTTAATTTTAATGCCTGCAATTGGAATGCGGCTATGGGCAGAAGAAAGACGTTCTGGCACTATAGAACTACTAATGACACTACCTGTCACAAATTCACAACTAGTTATAGGTAAATTTTTTGCTAGCTGGGTGTTTACACTCATTGCACTTTTACTTTCTACTCCTATTTGGATTACTGTAAATTATTTAGGAAACCCTGATAATAGCGTTATTTTTATATCTTATTTAACTAGTTGGTTAATGGCTGGAGCATTCTTAGCTTTAACTTCTTGTCTTTCAACTCTTACAAAAAACCAAGTTATTGCTTTTATTATTTCATCCATAAGTGGGTTTATATTAATTATGGCTGGCTTTAGTCTGGTTTTATCCTCTGTTAGATCTTGGGCACCAATTTGGATTACAGAAACAATTGGATCAATGTCTTTCTTATCACATTTTAGTAGAGTTCAAATGGGAGTTTTTGATTTATCAACTTTAATATTTTTTGTTTCAATGATTATTTTGTGCCTTTGGATAAATATTCAACTTGTTCAAATTAAAAAAGCAGATTGAGGATATAATGAATTCATTTAAAAACATAAAACCTAGAACGCTTATAAAATTATCTATACTATTATCTATACTCATATTTTTTAGTATTAACATTATAACTAATAATATGCTTGCTTCTTCAAGAATAGATTTTACTGAAAACAAGCTATATTCACTATCTGATGGAACTAAATCTCTTTTAAAAAACCTAAATGAACCTATTCATATAAGACTTTTTATTTCAAGTAACTTAATAAAAGACGTACCACAACTATCCACCTATGCAAATAGAGTACAAACTATGCTTAAAACATATAGGAACATCTCAGATGGGAAAGTTACGCTTGAAATAATTGATCCAAAACCATTTTCAGATGCTGAAGATAGAGCAGTTGGCATGGGAATTAATTCATTTAACGCTACTGAAATGTCAGATGCTCTCTATTTTGGTTTAGCAGCAACAAACTCTACTACTGGACAGAAGAATATACCTATTTTTTCTCCCGAAAGAGAAACTTTTTTAGAATATGATTTATCAAGTTTAATATCTGAATTGAGTCAAATCAATAAACCTGTAATAAGTCTTATTGATAATCTTGGGCTTAAAGCCGATAGCAGAATTGGAAAGCCAGAACAACAAATCCTTACACAAATGAAACAACTTTTTCAGGTTGAAATGGTTAATGAAAGCGTCAACACATTAAATAAAGCAACAAAAGTTTTAATGATCATTCATCCAAAATATTTGTCTGATGAAACGCTTTATATGATAGATCAGTGGATATTAAAAGGTGGCCCAACCTTGATATTTTTAGATCCTTATGCTGAAACAGAAATTAGTAGACAGCAAGGTGTTCCTCCAATAAATCCAAGATCAAATCTAAAAAAGTTACTAAATACATGGGGCGTAGATTTTGACGACAAAAAAGCTGTTTTAGATGCTGAGTATGGTTTTCGTATTTCAAGAAATATAAATGGGCGCGATATTCAAGTTACTAACTATCCTTGGTTAAACATAAGAGGAGATGGTTTAAATCAAAATGAAAGTTCCCTCTCAAACCTAAGTACTATAGTAATGACGACTGCTGGCTCGTTTATATCAAATAATGACAAAATAATGTTAGAACCTATTATAACCTCAAGCATAAAATCGGGTTTAGGTGATGCCCAAATGGCCGGAAACCCTAAAGGAGATCCAAGAGATCTTTTATCAGATATTAAGGCTAAAGACCAAAAACATATAGTATCTGGATGGATAAAATCAGATTTAAAAACATCATTCCAAAACTTTAAGAAAAGCGATGACACAGAACAGTTAATGAAGTCTACAAATAAGTCTAATATTTTATTAGTATCCGATGCAGATATGCTTATGGATCGTAATTGGCTTACACAAAGAGGAGCTTTTGCAAATAATGGTGACTTTGTTTTAAATGTTGTTGAGAAAATGATAGGTGGAAACATTTTATCTGATTTGAGAGGTAAGGGCACTTCATGGCGTCCATTTGAAAAAATTATTTCATTAGAGAAAATTGCTGAACAAAAATTCCAACTTCAAGAGCAAATGCTAGCAAAAAAATTAAAAGGTATGGAAGATAAAATACGAACCTTAACTCAGAACAATCAAAATGAAAGTGATATCCTTTCTCCTGAGACACTAAAGGCAATTGAAGGGTTTAAATCTGAAATGATGTCAACTAGATCACAATTAAGAACTGTTAAATTTGATTTAAGAAGAGATGTAGAGGCTTTAAAAAAATGGATTATCTCTATAAACGTGGCAATTCTTCCAATATTTTTTGCAAGTATAGCTCTTTTAATTTCTTTAAGACGAAGAAGAAAAAATTCTTATTAAATTAAACACTGGATAATAACATGACAAAAAAAAGCTTTTTAAACTTAACTATACTCTCTTTTTTATCAATAATTTTAGCTGCTGTCTCAATTAATTTTAATTCTCAAACATATAACTTTAGTGACAGAGACACTGTTTTTTTAAAAAATTTTACAAAAAACGTTAACGATATTACCCTTATATCAATAAATTCATTTGATAATAACATTGACTTGATTAAAGAAGAAAATAGTTACATATCTACATCTGGTTATCCTCTTAAAAAAGGTATATGGGAAAACTTAATTACAAGTTTATCTCTTCTTACGATTGAAGAAAAGAAGACTAACGATCCAAAAAGACATGTAGAATTAAATTTATTATTACCTGAACTAAATAAAAGTGACATTGAAAGTGAAGGATACGCAACCAAGATCACGTTAACAAAAAAAGATGGATCAATTTTTTCTTCTATTTTGTTTGGAAAGACAGATCCTAGCGTAGGTGGATTAAGTGGAGGACAATTCGCAAGAATGCCTGATGATAATCAAAGCTTCCTTCTAAAAGGAGCGATTAGAATGCCTACCAGTAAGTCTGATTGGTTTGAGAGTTTACTCTTTACAATTAATAACAAAGATTTTCTTAGTGCATCGTTGTCAAATAAAACTAAAATTTTCAAAGTTGAAACTGAGGAAAAGATATTAAAATTATCTTACCCAAAAAATTTAAACTTTGACGTTGATCAATCAAAACTAACTGATATTAGAGAAACTATAAATGGGTTTTATTTTTACGATGTCAGAAAATCAAAAACAAAAAACCTAGTAAACTTACCTACACTAACTTTTGAAACAACAAGTGGTTTAGTTTTATCCTTATCTTCTTTAACAAAAGACACAAAAGGGGAAAGTTGGATAAAAATTAGTGCAATAGCAAAAAAGCCTGCTGCTAAAAAAATTGCAGAAGAAATTACTAACAAAACAAAAGGTTTTGAATTTTTAGCTAACGTTAATACCAGTGATATTCTAAGATGGAACCTTAAAAACCTTGCTGCTAAAAATAAATAAAAATATTAATAAGATCTTGGCATCCCTAGGACATGTTCTGCTATATAAGAAAGAATTAAATTTGTTGAAATAGGAGCCACTTGATATAGCCTGGCTTCTCTAAATTTTCTTTCTACATCATATTCCTCAGCAAAACCAAATCCACCATGTGTTTGTACACAAGCTTCGGCAGCCTCCCATGAAGCATCAGCAGCTAACAACTTAGCTGTATTAGCTTCTTCTCCTATAGGTTTACCAGCTTCATATAATTTTGCGGCATGATATACCATTAATTCAGCAGCTTTCATATGGGCATATGCTTTTGCTATTGGAAATTGAACACCTTGGTTCTGACCAATGGCTCTTCCAAAAATATTTCTATCATTAGCATAATTAGTTGATTTTTTAGTAAACCATTTTGCATCACCTATACATTCAGCTGCTATTAATATTCTTTCAGCATTCATACCTGATAAAATATACTTAAAACCTTTATTTTCTTCGCCGACAAGGTTAGATGCTGGAATTCTAAGGTTATCAAAGAAAACTTCTGTGGTAGCATGATTCATCATTGTTCTAATTGGTCTAATGGTTAAACCATTTCCTTTAGCTTTTCTCATATCTAGAAGAAAAACGGACAAACCATCTGTCTTCTTAGACACTTGATTTAAAGGTTTAGTTCTTGCTAATAGTAACATCAAATCTGAATGCTCAGCTCTGCTTGTCCAAATTTTTTGACCATTTATGACATAATCGTCACCATCTCTGACCGCCACAGTTCTTAAACTTGTTGTATCAGTACCGCTTGTTGGCTCTGTTACACCAAACGCTTGTAATCTTAGAGTTCCATCGGCAATCTTAGGTAAATATTCCTTTTTTTGTTCGTCAGAACCATGTCTAAGAACTGTTCCCATGGTATACATTTGAGCATGGCATGCTGCTGCGTTGCAACCTTGATGATGTATTTCCTCTAAAATTACTGATGCTGCAACCATTCCTAAACCAACGCCACCATATTCCTCAGGTATGAGTGCCCCTAAAAAGCCTGCATCTGTAAGAGCCTTAACAAATTGAGTGGGATAAGCCTGATCCCTATCTAGTTTACGCCAGTAGTCACCTTGAAAATCTCCACAAAGTTTAGCAACAGATTCTCTTACTTCTGTTATCATAGAATCTTGTGTTTCTAAATTATCTACTTGCATAGTTGTGTCAGGCATATTGTTCCTCATAAATTTACATACTCAATATAATATAATAAATAATATTTTTAATACTAGATTATTTGTCTGAATTAATAATAATTAATCTTTTATAGCATAAATTTTATTATCAATAAATACCTTGGAGATTACAAATGAAGTTAGAATTTCACCATATAAATTTTGTTTCTAAAAATGTGGATGGCATGAATGATTTTTATAAAAATATTCTAGAGATGGATAGTATTCCAACTGAATATTTTCCTAGAACCAAAGAGACTTTTGATAGCGGTTACAGCGGAAAAATTAATTTTGTAACTGAAGGTAAAATAGAGATGCATTTAGCGGAACGTGATATAAATGTTGCCTTTAAGAACAACCATACTATTAACCCTGTGGATAAAGGACATATTGCATTTAGAACCGATGATATAAATTCATTTATTGATAAACTCAAAAAAGAAAATATTCCATTTTCAGATTATGGAACTACTTTTGCCAAAGAATGGCATCAGGTTTTTTTTCATGATCCAGAAGGAAATGTTATTGAAGTCCATCAAAACATTAAATAATTAACTAAATGATAAAACAATGCTTCAAAAATATTGATTTTAGAATTTTGTGGGGTGCCGGTTGCATGACAGGTATCGCCCGCGCCATGGAATTTCTTGCCTTAAGTTTATTTGCACTTCAAGAACTGGGGTTACCATATTTAGTTACTATAATTTTTGCGGCTAGAATGTTGCCCATGAGCCTTTTAGGAATTGTAATTGGGACAATTTCTGAGAGAATATCACCAATTTCAGTTATCAAATTTATATATACACTTTCTAACATTTCAACTGGTATTGCTATACTACTTGTTTTTACAGATAATTTTAATGTTATCTTTGCTTTTCTACTTGCGTTTATAAATGGCATTACTTGGGTAGTAGATCTTGCAGTGAGAAGGCGTGTCCTAGCAGATAACATTAATCAAAATCTTTTAAGCTCTTCTCTTGCAATGGAAACACTATCAAATAATGCAACTAGGTTAATTGGTCCTCTATGTGCTGGATCACTCTATGCTTTCGTAGGATTGGCTGGTATTTTTAGTGTCCAATTTTTTATGTATATTCTGGCACTAGGATTTATAATAAAGTTTCAAAAGTCAAAAAAGCATATCCTTATATCCCGTAGTGCAAAAAACGAACCCATAGTAAAACAACATTGGGCTCATGGCCTATTAAAGGAAATATTAAAAACGGGGAAAAATGCCTATAATTTGGCTAGCTTAAGATTAGTATTGATAATTACTTTAATTTTTAACATTTTTGGATTTCCTTTAGTTTCGTTAATACCTGTTCTTGGAAGAGAAAAGTTAATACTATCTGAATTTAATATAGGTGTATTAGCTTCTTCAGAAGGTTTTGGCGCCCTGATTGGTGCCTTAATAATTGGAAATATATCACCTCAAAAACAACTTGTTTCTATTTTTGTAGCAGGAATTACTGGTTTTTTTGTTGGTATGATTATGTTCTCATTTTCACCAAGTCTATTACTAGGTTTTATAAGCCTAACGTTTGGTGGCATTTTCTTGTCTGGATTTAGTACAATGCAAGGAGCACTAGTATATCAAGCATCTGCCACCTCAAAAGGAAATAACTTCGGTATTTTAGCAACCTGTATCGGTACTGCTCCTCTTGGATTAATGAATTTATCTTGGATAATCACACAAGTACCAGTAGACACTACTATCCAAATCAACGTATTCTTCGGATTGTTATGCCTATTAATAACTGGTTTTTATTATTTATATAAAAATAAACATTAAATTATTCAGGAATAGCTTTTATTAAGAACTGGTTCATTATCTTACTAAATTGAGCTGGATCTGCTGGCATTTTACCTTCTAACAATCTAGCTTGTTCAAATAACAAGGTTCCTGCATCACTAACTAAATCGTTATTTTCTTTTTTACTCAGTAATGATTTCATATTTTTAATAAGCGAATGATCACCATTGATCTCTAAGATACGAGGCGCTCCTTTATAATTAGTATCTCTTTGTGCCATAAGCTGTTCCATTGCAATGTCCATATCACCATCGTCTGCAACCAAACATACGGGACTATCAGTTAATTTAGAAGACAGCCTTATATCTTTCACTTGTTCACCTAAAACAACTTTCATTTGTGCTATTAGATCAACAAATTCTTTATCTTGTTTTTCTTTTTGGTCTTTATTTTCAGATTTTTTGTCTTTATTTTTCTCATCTAAATCATCTAAATTAATTTGTCCTTGAGTTATAGATGTAAACTTTTTATCTTTAAAAGATCCAATCATAGGCAACCAAAATTGATCAATAGCATCAGTCATTATTAAAACCGGAATATTTTTTGACTTAAAGCCTTCTAAATGTGGGCTGGCTAAAGCTTGTGATCTAGTTTCAGCCGAAATATAATAGATTTCTTTTTGATTCTCTGGCATTTTATCTAAATAAGAAGATAATGACATTATTTCATCGTTTTCATTAGTAGAAAACCTACATAAATCTAATAGAGTATCTTTTCTTTCCGCATCTTCATATAGACCTTCCTTTAAAACAGCTCCATATTCTTTCCAAAAATCTTTATAGCCATCAATATTTTTTTCACTAACTTTTTTAAGTTCTCTTAAAATTTTTCCGACTAGTGATTTGCTTATTTTTGACACAGCAGGGTTATTCTGAAGCATCTCTCTACTAACGTTCAAATCAATATCTTGAGTGTCAACTAAACCTTTTATAAATCTTAGATAACTTGGAACTAAGGCGTCACACTTATC
>ERZ1046568.2457-NODE-2457-length-12032-cov-5.594723_pt1 | contig 12032 bp, 11 predicted proteins | sample MGYA00383092_ERZ1046568 | MGnify/ENA primary metagenome ERZ1046568 (study PRJEB29581, sample SAMEA5548362) | metagenome | biome: marine; feature: coastal; material: water | depth 1 m | study: Short-term variability in the microbial, nano- and picoplankton... | reverse complement strand
AAAAAAGAATTTGAGAAAATATTTATTTTTTAAAAAAATGAAAATCAAAAATCCATATAGAAAAATATATTTATAACTCAAAAAAAAATCTCAAAATTTCTCAAAAAGTTAAAAAGTCACAAAAAAATGCGAAAAAGTCAAAACTCAAACTCCAAAAGCAGTTATAAATTGAATAAAAGGAATGTGTTTTAAAATATGATTTGTTTAATTAATAAAGTTTTAAACATAAGATATTAACCAAGATTTACTATTTTCTTTATATTTGGTTTCTAGATTTGATTCTAGATGTGTTTTAATATCATTATATGATTTATTATCATTAGTACCTTTTAAATACCAATATTTACCTCTAGAAGGTTTTACTATTAAAACTGCCTTAATACTAATCGCATATTTCAAAACATTTTCAAAAGTTGTAGAAATAGGCATTGTTGTATGACCTATACCCCAAGAATTAAAAACATCAGTATTGTATGTATTTAACGACTTAATAGTATCCATTTTTAATATAATATTTTAAGATATTAATAATAATAATAATAATAATAATAATAATAATAATCAATTTTATAAAGTTAAATATTTAAAATTGAATTATTAAATAAATTTAAATCTAGTATAATATAATTAAATCAATGAAATATATAAAAATTTAATAGTAATAATAAGATAATAAATAATATAAATATGTCAGAAAAATCAAGTTGTATATATTTTAGTTCTAGTGATGATTTAAAAGATACTTCATATACAAAAATTGGTAAAACAGAAAATATTAAAGATAGACTAGATACATATAAAACATCTTTTCCATTTTATGGTTTTATTCCATATATAATTATACTTTGTTCTGCTATAAATGCAACAAATATTGAATCAGTTTTACATAAAGAATTACTAAATGAAAATGTATGGCATTTAAATAAAGAAAATGAAGAATTTAACGGTGGACACGAATGGTTTATTAATAAATATACAACAGAAGAAATTAAAGAAATACTAGAAAAATATGATTATAAATATACAATTTTAGAAGATATAAAACTAGAAGAGTTTATTAAAGAAGAAAAAAGGATTATTAGGGAAAATCAAAAAGAATATTTTAAAAAATTAAAAACATTTGAAGGAATCGAGAAAGAGAAACCTAAAAAAGAATATCAAGAAAGACAATATCAAGGTGATATTATTAATTATTGTTATGATGCTCTTATTAGGTTACATAAAATTTATTTAGAACTTGCTACGGGTGGAGGTAAAACATATATTATGTTTAAACTATTTCAACGTATTAAACCCGATTTCATTGTAATATTTTCACCTAGAAAGAAAATTAATAGTCAAAATACAAATGAAAATTATTTATCTATTATTGACGAAGATTATGAAGTATTAAATATGTCAGATTCAACAGAAATGGAAAGGGAAACCTTTTTTAAATCTAAAAATAAGAGAATTGTTGTATGTTGTTCTCAATCTAGTAAAAAACTTTATAATTTGATTTTAGAACATAAAATTAAAAATATATTTGTATGGTTTGATGAAGCACATTGGAGTTTTGGCGAATGGTTAAATAAAGAAGATGATGAAAAGGTTAACAAATATAAACAAGAACCACATAGAAAATTTTGGTTAGAAGATACTACACAAATTAATTATAGAATGTTTGTTTCTGCTTCTCCAAATAAAGATTTATCAAAAGCAAATGAAAATATCTATGGAGAACTATATAATAGCATATCTGTAAAAGAATTGATAAAACAAGGATGGCTTTGTTCTGCGGTTTCTTATCAGTTTGCATATCCAAAAGATAAAGATGATGTTGATATTATTAATTATATATTAAATAATTTTAAAGAAGATAATAGGAATTGGGGATTTAGTTTTCATAGTAAGCAAATCAATGCTTTTAATTTATTCTATAAACATTTTAAAAAATATAAAAAAAATAAAACAGAAACGAAACCATATTTACTTATAGGAGATGATTTTTATAACATATTTAAACCAGGTTTTAAAATAGAAAAAGTATTTGATGATAAAAAATTAAAAGAAATATTTGATGAAAAAACATTAAAACTTAAAACGAAAGACTTAGAAAAATTAATTAAAGAATTAAAAAAGAAATATGAAGAAGTTGAAAAATTTTATAATAATAAAAATAAGGAAAATACATACTTATATAAAGACATTGATAATTATGAAAATAATAAGAATAGTATTGGTTATGTAGTTCAAAAGTATTCAATGGGTTATGATTTTAAAGGAATAGACTATATTATTATTGCTGATAATAAAATGTCATATAAAGATATTATTCAATGTTTAGGGAGAGGTTTTAGAAGTGATACATCTGGAGATAATGGTAAAAACAAGGATAAAGTTCTTCATATTCATATTCCTGTATATTACGAAACTGATACTAAAACTAAAAATCGCAAATATAGTTTTAGAGAAATTAAAAAAGTATTAATTTATTTAATTGAAAACGTAGGGATTAGATTTGAAGATTTAATGATGCAATTTAATAAACATTTTAAATCTAACTTTAAATCTGGATATGATAATACTGGGCAGGAAGAAATGAAGAAACAAGTTTTAAAATTATTATATGAAGCTAACATATTTAAAAAAAAACAATTAAAACAAGTTTATAAATTATGTATTGAAAATCAAATAGATACATTAGAAAAATATAACGAATTTGTTAGAAAGAACGAGTATTTAAGACTTGAAAAAAATATTTATGATTATAAGGGTTTTAAATGGAAACCTATTTGTGATAAACTAGATAAAAATTATTATTCTAGTATTAAAGAATGTAATTCTTCTGCTGATAAAATCAATGATAAATTATCTAATGAATTGGGAGAAGAGTATGAATATATAATAGAAGAATATAATTGGATGAAATATAATACTCACGACCCTAAAATTCCACCATATAATAAATTAGAAGAACATTACTATTAATTTATTGATAAGATTGTTCTAAAACATCTTTCATTAATGTTTCAATACATTTAATTTTAATATCAATATTATTTTTTTCCGATTCTAGAATATCTAAATATTCTACAATTTCTTTTTGTTTTGTAATATCTTTATAAATTAATATATCATAATTAGATAAATAAACTACTGATAAATTTTTATGATTCGCACCAATATACCCATTTGTTTCAATAATATTTTTGAAGTTATTTAATTGATAATAAATATATTTAAGTGTATTATAATTTTTACAATTTATAATATGTGTTTGTTCAGCTACTGAGCATTTATTTGCTAATTTAATATTACATTTACCACTTCCATTTGTTTTATTTAATATAATAATATTATCTTCAATATCATAATTTTTTACATAAAATTTATCATTATAAGAACCAGTATAAAAATTATATTCTAGTTGTAATTTACTTGCATAAGAGGTTGGGTGTTTTTTATATTTTTTATTATTAATTTCACAAACATCTCCTAGTTTTTTAATAGTAATATTATCTCTATTCTTTTTAATTTGTGTTTCAAAATAATATTTCATCTGTCGAATTACACCTTCTTTTCTATCTTTTAAAATCTGTTTTTGTTCAGATAAATCATCCAGAATATCAACACAAAATTGTTGTTTTTCTAAAGGAGGAACTGGGATATCCAAATTATCTTTGACTTCATCTTTATTAATACCAGGTTGTCCACCTCCTTTTTGAAAATTATAAATTTTTCTTTCTAAAAATTTTAAAGTATAATATAAATAATTTTTATTAATACTATTATTTATATCAGAAATATATAACGCATGACCAGTGGCAAAAATAGGAACATTGTATTTACTTATAAATCCTGCGTTTGCACCATCTTTACTAATAATAATAGTATTACTTTCTAAATTGCTAATATTATGATAACCCAGAGGTTTTACACCACCACCAACAACTGGAATATTTCCTTGTTTTAAATTAGATTTTGTAATGTTTTTACCATTCTCAATTTTACAAACATCACCCAATTTCTTCCATTCACAATTTGATTTACTCATCATTTTCTCCATTTCTTCATCAATAATATAATTATTTGGATTCCATGAATAATTATTTTGTTTTAAGTCTTCAAGTGATACATTGCAAATTTCTGTAATTTTATTACATTCTTGATTTAATTCAAGAAATTGAATATTTTCTGTTGGTTTTTCTTTTGTAAAATAAATACACAATGTTTTTGTTCCCGTTGAAGTAAATATTCCACTTGGAATTTTAAGAATTTTCTTAATATTACAAGTATCACAAAAATGTTTTCTATAATTAATAAATTTACCAGTTCCTGTGGTTTCTTGACCATCTTTAATAATACATAATCCAATTTTAGTTGTTTTATAAATTACCATTTGAGATGCTAATACAACATCATTATTAATTTCTACAGGAATAATGTCATTAAATTCTGGAATTTCTGGATTTTCAATTTTATATTCATTATAATGTTCTTTAATATTTTTAAATTTCATTCGGTTTCCAAAAGGAACATTATGAACACCAATATCTAGATGAGGATTCACATTAGTAATAAAACTATCACCCTTTTTAATATGTTCTTGATTGTAATTATCCAATCCAAATATTGCATTAATAACAGCATATTTTGATAAACAATCATCAAGTTCTATACCATAAATATTTTTATCTTTAATTTTAATATTAAACTTTTCACTTAAATATTTCTTTAAATATAATGGAAAACCAAATGTTCCACAAAATTCATCTCCAATTGTTGATTTATTATTAATACAAAATTTAGTAATATCTTCCTTATCAATTAATTCAAAACACATTAACATTAGCATTCTTTCTGTAAAGAAATTCCCCAATTCCTTTCCACTTTTACCTTTGTATTCATTCGCCCACATTTCATAAGCAATACCAATTAAATCTTGATATTGAAATATATTATTATTTTGTGTATATTCATTGATTTCGGTAATTAATTTATATAAAACATTATCTTTTTTACAATTAATAAAATTTTCATCTTTAATAAAATCCCTTGTCAATAGATGATTAGAAAGTAATTTACCAATTTTTTCAAAAACACATTTACCATCATTTGAATTTTTTGATTTTGTCAAATTAGCTTTATTATTTTCAATAAATTCCATAGTTAAACATTCAAAGTATTTTTTCACAATCGGTCTTACTTTACTATCATATTTTTCAATATTAAAGAAATCATATTTACCTGTATCTGAAGCATTATTAATAAAATAACATAACATTAGTAAATGAATAATATCATCAAATGCGGGATCTCCTGTAATACCGGAACCACTTAATAGATTATGCCAAATCTTTAATTTACTTCTAAATTCTGTTTTAAAAGTATCTTCACTTCTATAATTAGAAAGTAATTCTTCTCCTAATTCAAAAATTAAAGTATTAGTTCTTCTTTTTTTTGTAATATTAATTACATCTTCAGTAACTTCTACATCAGTTTCTGATTCACTAGATGAAGAACCTGTTAATCTATCCATATTTTCTTGATTAGGAACACCGATATCTCCAATATCATCCATATTATTATTTGGTCGTTTAGCTTTGTTAATTTTGTTAATCTTTTTCTTGACTTCTTTCTTAACTTCTTTCTTGACTTCTTTTTTTACTTCTTCTTTAACTTTAGTTTCTATTTTGTTATTAATTTCAATATCAATTTTTTTACTCATGTTTTTACATTTACCATTTAAATGACGACGAAGATTATCTGCTCTCCCTCTAGCATTATAACCACAATATGGACAAATATGCTCTACCATATTAACACTTTAAAAATTTACTTAATTATTAATCCTCAATTTTACTCAATATTTAGGATATATATTATATGTTAGATTTTATTTTTAAATTATTTTAATAATTAATTAAAAAATATAAAAAACTTCAATTTTAAAAAATTGAATTTTAATTAATAATATGAATAAATATACAATATACAATATGTCTGAAAGTAAAAAAAACGCTCATCTAAGAGAATTAGGACAATATTTTACGCCAAGAAAATTAATAAATTTATTATTTCATGGATTTAACTTAGTTGAAATGTGTAAGGATATTGATAATATTACTATTTTCGACCCTTGTATGGGTACAGGGGGGTTTCTAACAAGAATATATAAATTATTGAATATTAAGTCTGAAAATATTTTTGGTTGTGAAGCAACTGTCGATATTATTAAATTTGCGTTTTCCAGTATTTATTTAACAACAGGAAAAACAAATTCAACATTAATAAAATGCAACAGTCTTTGTCATAATCCATTATTAATAACTAAGAAATATAGTTTAATAGTTACTAATCCACCATTTGGAACTAATATGAATTATTTAGAATTAAAAAAAAAATATGAAGAATTCTTTGAAGAAGACAATGATGTTAAATTTGAAGATATTTATCCTTTAAAAACAAATAAGCTATCTTGTTTATTTACACAAATGTGTGTTTATACATTAGAAAAAGACGGAATTTGTGTGATTGTTCTTCCAGATGGAGAATTATTCAAAGGTAATAGTAAATGGTCTAAAACATTTAGAAAATGGCTTTGTGAAAAAGTTAATATTCAAATTATTCTTAAAGTTCCGGGTGGAACATTTGAACATTCAGGAGTTTCAACAAATGTTGTAATCTTCAAAAATAACGGTCCAACAGAAAATATTAAGTTTTATTCAACTAATAAAGAATGTACCTTTATTAAAACATTATTTGATGTTAGTATTGAAGAATTAAAACAAACACACTTTAATTTAGATGTTGAAAGATATTTAAAACCAGAAGATTTAGGTTATACAGTTCCTACGGTTAAATTAGGCGAAGAAGACCAATGTTGTGTGTGTTTTGGTAGAATTAGAGAGAGATATTTAATGTTTTCTTGCGGACATACTAGAACATGTTTTGATTGTCTAGAACAAATTAGAAATATGGGAGGAAATTGTCCATTATGTAGAACAGAACAAATACCATTACAAAGATTATTTATTTAAATAAACTACAACCATTTTAATACTAATATTAACATTAATAACATTAATAACGAATTAAAAATAAAAAAATAAAATATAAATTTTTTATTTTTTTTGTAATAAATAATTAATATATCTAAATTAAATATATGTGTTATTATTAAATATGTCATCTAAAAAACCAACCAAAAAACAACCAAAAAAACAAACTAAAAAGCAAACAAAGAAACAAACCAAAAAAACCGACAAATATTATATAATACACAATAATGGAGGAAGGTCATTTGTTGTAGTTATTTCTAAAGCCTCAATAAAAATATATGAAAATACATATGAAGAGTATGATGATAAAAAAGACAAAATCCTTAAATTTAAAGATTATACAAAAGACCGTAACCGTGATAATATAATTTATGTATTAGAGAAACCAATATTTGTAATACCTAAATATAAAAAAGTGTATATAGGATATGATATAGAATCTCGTAATAAATATATTAAAAATAAAAACTTTGGTAGGGGGAATAGTATTTTAGTATTTGATGGAACTATTTATTATTCAATATATATGAGTGTAATAAATACATTCAAAAAACAACATATTAAAGGGGATATTGTTGGTTATATTTCTCCAATTGGTCCTAGTGATGTTCCATATCCTATGTTATTTACTAAAACACATTTATATAGTTGGTGTGATAATATAGATGTTTTTCCAATACCAACCACTAAAAAAGAAAAAAAAATAATGAAATTATTATGTAAATCCAAAAATCCATTTGATATACCAAATAAAGAAGAAGAAGATGTTAAAGACTTTTCTGAAAAATATATGTGTTCTACTGGCGAAACAATAGTAAAACAAAAAACAATTTATAGTAGTGATTGATTTTTCAATAAAAAAAAAGGGTTTAACACTTATCCGTAATGAGGGATAAGATTGTCACAATACTGGATGTAGAGCAACGTGTTGTTTTTTTTTTTGATTTGGTGGGGTTTATTTGAACAATCCCCACCAAATTGTTGGGGGATAGTGTTAATGACCTTCGTCCTGTCCCACATCAAAACTATAATCAATAGAGAACATTATAAATGTACCTGTTGTTTCAGACGCACAAAGAACACTCGTTTGCCATCCTTCATACCAGGACCAGTTTTCTTTGTCTTTGTTCGATGACTTGCGGCAGCGAGGACCTTGATGGAGGACTCGATGTGTTCTTCGGCAGCGCGCTCTTCCGTTTCGGGAGTAAGTCGTTTGGCTATACAGGCGTCGTAATGCGCGGTGTAGGACGCGTCGCGTACTGCGGTGTATGCTTCGCATCTTTTGGTCCCCCAAACCATGCCGACTGGACCACGGTATGCTCTTACTTCGGCAATTCGTGCTTCGTTGTAGGCATCGCGTGCTTTGATCCAGTCAACGAGTGTACGGGTCTTGCATGCTTCGTCGTAGGCATCGCGTGCTTTGATCCAGGCGTAGTCTGCTTCGACTCTTAGTTTGTAGTAGGCGGCGTGTGCTTTTTTAGTTGCTGTAAACATTGTCGTATTCTTTACTTATCATTAAAGATAAAATAAAATTCAATTTTTTCGATTTTTGTTTAAAATCACCAAAATAGACCAAAATACGCCATATTGAGCCAAAAACACACGTTTTTACTAGAAAAAAATATATATTATAAACCCTAATACAACAATACAAATTCAGCAACACACATCCTCTTAAACACTAAACGCTATTGTTTCATTTTTGTTTATTTTGATTTCTATTTTAAAGCTGCTTTTATTTAATTTAACTAGATGAATAGTAGCGTCTAGTAGTTCTTTAATACCAACTCTGTTCATTGACATATTAGTGCCATTTTTATCGACAAAATTCATTCTTTTACTAGGAATATTAGTCCGCATATTTTTAATTTTATTCACATTTATTATTTGTTTAATATCACCCGACGCGGTTTTCGAGGTCATATGTCTAAAAACATCAGTGGCTTTATTACTATCTAGTTCAACGTCATCTATAATACATTTAACAATATCACTATTTATGAGAGATAATTTATTAAAATCCTCGAGACTTACTTTTTTATGTTTCATAGTTGTTTTATTAATGTAATATATTATGTATTAAAATCAATTTTAAAAATATTCTCTATTATTTAATTTAAATAGTATTAACATTAACAATAACAATGTATAATAAAAAATGTTTTTTGAATATGCGACCCTTTTTCTCGGTTTTTGTATAACATCAAATTACGCACTTAAAACCCAAATGAATATGGAAAAAACGACAATTTGGTATTTATTACATTTTATCTGTAATATGATGGTAATATATCTCACATTTAACGATTTGAAAATATGTTTTACTTCCCAACCAGAATGTTATGATAATACAAAGTTTGATTCATCCGCATTAGGATTAACAGCAGGATTACATACTTTTCATATAGTTCGTGATTATAAAACCCTTACAATTATAGATTGGTTACATCATTTAATAAGTAGTTGGTTTATGACTTTCATAGGTGTTTATTATTATCATATACCACTTTGGAATTGTGGTACTTTTTTCCTATGTGGATTACCAGGAGGTATTGATTATCTTCTTTTATTCCTTTATAAAATTAAAAAAATAAATAAAATGACAGAAAAACATATTAATGTATATTTGAATAATTGGATTAGATTACCTGGTATCATATATTCATCAGCAATTATGAATTATGGTTATATGAACGGACATATAAATATATCACTATCTCTTTATTTTATTGGACAATTCTTTACAGTATTTAATGCTATCTATTTTGCACAAAGAGTAACATTAAATTATGGTTCATATATGAACAATGAAATTAAATATGATTAAAATATATATTTTTAATATTTTAGTATTTTTTAATATTTTATCTTAATAATAATTAAATATGTTAAATAATATATTAAAAATAGCTCATCGTGGATATTCAGCATCTTGTAAATATACAGAAAATACACTTTCTGCGTGTTATAATGCTGTAAATAAAGGATTTGATATGATAGAAATAGATGTTCAATTATGTAAATCAAATGAGATTGTTGTATACCACGATACATATATTAATCATAATCAAAAATATTATAAGATAGAAAATCTTACATATCAAGAATTAAAAGCGATTAAACATAATGTTATAACATTAGATGATGTTATAAAAAATATAGATTTAACTAGAAATACAAACACAAACACACAACTTTACCTAGATATTAAAGGGAATAATAATAATATTATAAAGCCTCTAATAACAAAATTAGATAGTTCATATGAAAATCTCAATAATATAATATTATGTAGTTTTAATAAAAAACACATAGATGCGATTAACCTCTATAATAGTGAAAACAAATACACTATAAATCATCCAAAATATATTAAAAAAGGATTTATTACAGAAAATATTTTTGATATAGATGACTTAAAACATTTAACGCAAAACATTGAATATTTAATATTTCATTGGTCAATGTTAGATGAAAACACTATAAAATATTGTAAAACACATAATATAAAAGTATTTTGTTATACTTGTAAAAACAAACATATATTAACAGAAATTCTCGAATATGATATTGATGGTATCGTGAGTGATATTCTTATTTAGTTATCTGGTCATTATATATTTTTTAAAATTGAAATATATCATTATAATGTAAAAGTAAATATATATAAAAATTAAAAATGGATGAAAATATTTTATCGTCAATTGAAGAAGGGATTAATGAAGAATATAATAAACTCATTGAATATAGAAGCAATGAGATAAATAAATATGAAAAGAAAAAAGCTGCTAATAGAAGATATGCTAATAAGTCTAGATTAAAAAAAATAAGGAAATATAATAAAATAGAAAACGATAATATATATTTAAAAAAAGATAATATTAGTTTAAAGTCAGAATTAGAAATATTAAAAAAAAAAATAGAAAGAAAAGATCGACAAATTACATTATTAAAAAAAAAATAATAAAAAAAAAGTTATTTATATACATAATTTAATTATAATTCTATATTTAATATAATAGTAATCAAATAAATTTATAAATTCATTTTTTGTTCTCTTTTTCTAGCACGTGATCTTCTTGCTGATTCAGTATTAAGTCTTCTTTTTCTAATATATTTAGAATCTTGTTTTTCCAAAGGAACATATTGTTTAGATTTTCTCTTTTTTCCTATATTTGCATTTGTTTTAATACTAATATTCATATTCATACTATTAGTTTCTTTAGTTTCATAGGTTTCTTCATTTTTATTAGTTTCTTTATTTACATATTCTTCTATATAAATAATTAATTCAGGATAAGATATTAAAACAGTAGCAATATTTATAACTTCTGGTGTAGAATATATTTTATAATTGAATTTTGGATTACTATAAATTATATTTAATATTTTTTCATAATTTTGTTTAATTTTTAATTCATGTGGAGATAACATATAATCTGAAATAATTTCAAGATATGGTATTTCTACATCCATTTTTTAAATAATATACATATTAAATAAAAAATCAATTTTACTATTATTTTCTATATCTATTTAATTATGTATTCATAATTTAATAATTTAATAATTTAATAGTTTTTTTAATTTAGATACTTCTTTATTGAGATTAATAATTTCTTTATCTTGTTCCTCACATTTAATAATAAAGGTCTGAACTTTACATTTTAAATTTTGAATATAATTTTTTTTTCGTTTTCTAAATTCTTGAGCAGCAATTCTATTTCTTTCCATTATAGCTTTTCTTTCTGCTCTTTTTTCTTCATTAGTCATTGTATTTAATTGCTTTACCCTACCTCTACCTCTGGTTAATCTATGAGTTTCATTTAAAATACCAGTGTTATCATATTTACAGAGTGTTCTATTTTTAGTATCTCTTGAAGTTTTATATTGTCTTTTTCTTTTAGTTATTTTTTCTTCTTGTTCAGGTATTATTTCTTCTTGTTCAGGTATTATTTCTTCTTGTTCAGGTATTATTTCTTCTTGTTC